>OFFP01000118.1_pt1 | contig 63842 bp, 56 predicted proteins | sample 1521431 | NCBI WGS metagenome assembly OFFP01 (sample SAMEA3504104, study PRJEB24116) | mouse gut metagenome | biome: mouse gut; feature: mouse-associated habitat; material: faeces | place: Denmark | collected 2011
GATTGGGATGAACGGGGCGGCTCTTTCGACCGGGATTTCTATGTTATTGACTAGCGGTGTGATTCTTAATATTTACTATGACAGAATGGGATTGGATATTCCAAAGTTCTGGAAAAATATAGGTGGGATTACGGTAAGGCTGCTTATTTATGCGGCAATAATGTGGTTTATTGATCGGAAAATAGGACTATGGAGCGGCATGGTTGGGTTGGCGGCGCGTATTTTTGTATATTCGATGGGATATGCGGTGGTATGTTATTTTTTTATTTTTAATGAATATGAAAAAGGTATTGTTTCTGACTTGTTCCGTAGGCGATAATAGGAAAAGATTGTGAATGGGTGGTGTATGGGGTGGAGAGGAAACACATAGATGTTTTGGATGCGCTTTAAGGGTACGGCAATATTGGGAGTGCTTCTTGGGCATTATGGGGCAAAGGGACTGAATTGGCCGGATAAACATGAATGCCTGCTTGAGGTGGATGTTGGGGTACTGTGTGTTAGCAGGGGGTGCGTTGGCGCTTTCGGTTATTTTAACAAATGTGGTAGAAAAGCCCGCTTTAAGATTGTTTTATCGTGTAGGTTTATTGAAGAAAAAATAAGGAGAAAAAATATTCTGAATAAATATTGACAAGGGGTTTCGATGAATGGACACTTATTTAGCAAGCAATTCTTTCAATTTTATTAGGCTAGTTGCGGCAGTGCAGGTGATGGTGGGGCATTTTATTATGCATCTTCATTTACCTGTCAACAGGATCTTTTCGTTAGGTATATATTTTTTTAGTGGCGTACCTATTTTTTTGGGTATCAGCGGGTATCTGATTTGGTTTTCCATGGAGCGGTCAGTTTCCTATACGCAGTATCTGAGAAAGCGTGTTCGGAGGATATATCCGGAACTTTGGGTTGCTGTTTGTCTGGAAATACTGCCCATGCTGTTTTTATATGACAGTTGGGAGATAGAATGGTTGATTCCTTTTATCCTGTGTCAGGCAACGGTGTTTCAATTTTGGACGCCCGAATGCCTTAGGGGATATGGGATCGGTACTCCGAATGACGCCTTATGGACGATTGGAATAATGGTACAGTTTTATATTGTTGCATGGGGATTTTACAAATATATGAAAGGCAGGAAAGTAGGTTTTTGGATTGCCGGATTTGCAGCCGCTGTCAGTCTTAGTGCGGGTGGAAGCTATTTGGTACATTGGGTTTTCCATAATGAAATCATAGATAAATTGTACGGTCAGACTATATTGCATTATTTCTGGCTTTTTTATGCCGGGATGTTTATAGCTGCTTTTCAAAGCTATATGCTGCCTATATGCAAAAGATATTGGTGGCTGATATTGGCAGTTGCTTTAGGCATCTATATTTTTAAAATAGATTTTTACTGTGGATACGGGGTATTTTGGAGTATGTTTCTGGTTGCGGGAGTAATTGGGTTTGCCTACAGGTTTCCTGAAATTAAAATTCCAATAGATATCTCTTATGGGCTTTTCCTATACCATGTGATTATTTTGAATGTTTTTGTTACGTTCGGATGGTTGGGAGAATGGAGATATGCGTTAACAGCGGGTATAATTACGGCTGTTATTGCCTACGTGTCTACGGTAGCAATAGGAAAAGCTTTATTGGCAAGGAGATAGGAAATATGTCATTATTTAATAATTCAACTTTATTAATTACAGGGGGAACCGGTTCTTTCGGACACACTGTCCTGAAGCATTTTCTGGATACCGATATCAAGGAAATCCGGATATTCAGCCCGTAACTTCCTTAGTTTAGGTATTACCCTCTTATTCCATATTCATAAAGGTATTATAGGATGCCGACAAGCATTGGATTTCCTTGCTTTTCGGTATTTTTTATGATATAATACCTATTAGGTATTATATCAGGAGATGAAGATATGAAGAGTAAACGAGCAAACTATCCGAAATGGGTAGAAGAATTCAGGGGAGAAGGTCGTGAAATTAAGAAAGTAGGCTCTTGCTATTATTTATATACTTTCAAAACAGTTTATGATCCGATGACTAAAAAACCAAAAAAAATATCTACGGGTTATCTTGGAAAGATTACCGAAGATTCCGGGTTGATCCCGGCAAAACATAGACAAAAAGCTACCCTTATGAAACCGTTGGAGCTTGGCAGGCCTCTTGAAGCCGGCGCTGTCGAGATGTTGGAGCTTTTAGGTTCGGATATTTTGGAAAACCTTCAGCTTTTTTACCGGGATGAACTTGCGGAAGCAATCTTTATTATAGGCAAAATACGGTTGATTGAACCAACTGCCTTAAAAAGAGTGGATTTCCTTTACTCGAATTCTTATGATACGGTACTTCATCCCCGCATAAGACTTGGAAAAAACGAGCTTACCGCTCTGCTTAGGGAAATTGGCAGAAACCGGCTGGCACAGGTGAATTTTATGAAACTTTATACGGTAGGCAGTGAATTCCTTCTTTTTGATGGAACACGCATTGTGTCTTATTCAGAGAATTTAAACCTTGCCCAGATTGGTTATAACCACTGCTCCATTCAGGATCCTCAAATGAACCTTCTGTATTGCTTTAGTCTGTGTCCGACTTTCGGGCCTGCTTATTTCAAAGTAAATGCCGGCGATAAACCAGATGTATCCGTCCTGAAAAATGCATTAGATGAATTTGGTATGATAAATTTTATAATGATTGCCGACAAGGGGTTTGGTTCGGATGAAAATTTTCGATATCTTCAGGACAATGGAATCTCTTATATCGTGCCGCTCAAAAGAAATGATTCCATGATAGACTATCAAAGTCTAAAGAAAGGAATCAGCCATATGGAAGGAATGTTCCAATATCATAACCGGACGATTTACTACTGCACTATGAAAAAATATAAAGCGGTCAAACAACGCGGACGGGTAAAGGCAGGAGCGGAACGCAAAATAACTGTTTTGCAAGATTTGGTCATAACATTTACGGATCTAGGGTTGAAGAACCAGGAAATCAAAGATTATAATGAACGTATTGAGCGTGGCTGCAAAGGATACACCTTTGTGGATTTTCAGGAAAAGGAAGTACGTATGGGCACACTGACACTTCGGACTGACATGGATTTGAAAGCGCAAAAACTTTATGAAACCTACAAAGAACGTGAATCCATAGAAGATGCAAATAAAGTCTATAAAGATGTTCTGGAAGATGATAAGTCCTATATGCAGGATTCGGATGCTTATAATGGATGGTTGTTTTTGAACCATATTTCCATGATGCTTTACTATCGTGTATTTAACTGTATTAAAGCAGCCGGCCTCACGTCTAGGTATTCTGTCAAAGACATAATGACATACCTTAAACGTTTTACTTACCAGAAAATCAACGGTGAAGAAATCCGGGAAATTCCAACAAAGGTCTCTATAGATAAACTGCGTAATATTTTTCCGGAAGAAATGAAAAGAATCGTTCCCGAAAAATCGAATAAAAAGAACTAATACTTCTAACAGAGAAGGAGACTAAAGATGAATGTTCCAAAAGAAATGAGAGAAACCTATGAGAAAATTTCAAAGCTGTTGATTGAGTATAGTGAAAAATATCTGAATAAAGAATATGAAGAATTGTGCCTTCATGCACTTGAAAAGTTATGCCGTAAACGGCCGTCGCCATTAAAAAGTGGCAGGAGTACTACCTGGGCTGCAGGGATTGTCTATGCAATTGGGAGTAATAATTTTATATTTGATAAAAACCAACCAATCCATATGACAGCGAAAGATCTGGCAGCCCCATTCGAGGTTGCTGCATCTACAGCATCTTCTAAGGCAGCCCAGATTAAGAAAATGTTGAAAATTGACTATTTTCACGCTGAATGGTGTCTTCCATCAGAAGCTGCCAGTAATCCTATGTTATGGATGGTTTCCATAGATGGATTGGTATTTGATGCCAGAATGCTTCCAGTAGAAATACAGGAGATATGTTATGAAAAAGGACTGATTCCATTTGTTCCCGCATATAAAAAAGAGCCATAGCTAATTCTTATGTAATTTCTTGACTCTATAATACCTAAGTTTAGGAAGTTACGGTTCAGCCGGGATGAGAAGAAGCAGGATGATATGCGGCATGAATTACAGGCAAACTATCCCGATGCTGTCTCAAAAGTAAAATTCTATATCGGGGATGTCCGTAATCCACAATCTGTGCATGACGCTATGCCGGGGGTGGATTTTATATTTCATGCTGCGGCGTTGAAGCAAGTACCAAGCTGCGAGTTTTTCCCGATGGAAGCAGTGCAGACGAATGTGGAAGGAACTAACAACGTCCTGCACGCTGCCATTGAAACAGGGGTGAAGAGGGTCGTGTGCCTGAGTACGGATAAAGCGGCATATCCCATTAACGCGATGGGGACGTCAAAGGCAATGATGGAGCATGTTGTCCGGGCAAATGCCCGGGTTGCGGCAGAGCGTGGGGATACGGTCATCTGCTGTACGCGTTATGGGAATGTCATGTGTTCCAGAGGATCGGTTATCCCCCTCTTTATTGAGCAGATCCGAAGTGGCAATCCGGTGACGGTTACCAATCCAGATATGACCAGGTTTCTGATGAATCTGGATGAAGCTGTGGAGCTGGTCCGGTTTGCATTTGAACATGCGAGTCCAGGAGATCTGTTCATCCAAAAAGCGGATGCCAGTTCGATTGGAGTATTGGCAGATGCGGTACAAAAATTGTTCGGGAAAACGGGGGTTCATATTATCGGCACACGTCATGGGGAGAAGCTGTATGAAACTCTGATGACAAGGGAAGAGAGACTCCGTTCAGAAGACATGGGGGATTATTACCGTGTATCGGCGGATAACAGGGATTTGAATTATGATAAATATTTTATTGACGGGCAGGTGGCTACCGAGGCGGATGAGGCTTACACATCCCATAATACAAGGCTTCTGGACGTTGAGGGGACGGTCAGGAAGATTTTGACTACAGATTATGTACAGGAAGCATTAGTAAGGTCTCATAGCTGAAAACTAATGAAAGCTGGGAGGAGAAGCAGATAGCAGGCAAATAACATCATGCTATGGATATGAAATGATTAAGGAACATGGGAAAACGGTCGAAATATTCTAATGAGTACAAAATATCAATGGGAACATGTTCCGGAGAGGAGTTAAAAAGAGTGAAGATATTAGTAACAGGCAGTAAGGGGTTTGTAGGGAAAAATCTGGTTGAAAATCTGAAAAATATAAAAGACGGAAAGAATCGGACGAGACCCGGTCTATCCATTTCGGAAATCTATGAATATGATAAAGATACGGAGCCGGCGCTTCTTCATGAATATTGCCGGGAATGTGATTTTGTGTTTAATCTGGCAGGGGTAAACAGGCCGAAAGACGACGCCGAATTCATGGATGGGAATTTTGGGTTTGCCTCTGAATTGTTAGAAGCCTTAAAGGAAAACGGCAATAACTGCCCGGTTATGTTGGCAAGCTCTATACAGGCAAGCCTTGCGGGACGGTATGCGCAGTCGGAGTATGGCAGGAGCAAGCTTGCCGGGGAAGAGTTGTTTTTTCAGTATGCAGAAGCTACCGGCTCTAAAGTATTGGTCTACCGTTTCCCCAATCTGTTCGGGAAGTGGTGCAGGCCTAATTATAATTCAGCGGTTGCGACGTTTTGCGATGCAGTGGCCAATGGGCGTGATTATACGGTAAATGACCGTGCTACGGAGTTGGAGCTGCTTTATATTGATGATCTGACGGCAGAGCTGCTTGACGCACTGGAGGGGAAAGAACACCGGTGCGGGTACGAAGGCGTGGATGCGGTTCCCGTGGAGAATGGACGTTACTGCTATGCGCCGGTTACGCACCATGCGACGTTGGGGGAGATCGTAGATTTGCTGGAATCATTCCGGGCTGCGCCGGAAACGCTTATGGTACCTGAGATTCCTATGGGTTCCTTTGCCAAGAAACTATATAGTACTTATCTGTCGTATCTTCCAGAGCCTAAGACGTCATATGGTTTCCGGATGAACAGCGATGAGAGGGGGAGTTTTACGGAATTGCTCCGCACACAGAACTGCGGGCAGGTGTCGGTGAATATTGCAAAGCCGGGAATTACCCGTGGGGAACACTGGCATAATTCTAAGTGGGAGATTTTTATCGTGGTTTCCGGCCATGGGTTAATCCGGGAGCGGAAGGTGGGCGTAGACCCGGAGACGGGGGCGCGGTATCCGGTAAATGAATTCGAGGTCACAGGTGAAGAGTTGCGGGCGATTCAAATGCTGCCAGGTTATACCCATAGCATTACGAATCTGTCGGATACGGAAGAGCTGATCACGGTTATGTGGGCAAATGAGCCTTTTGATCCCGACAATCCGGACACTTTTTCTGAGAAGGTGGCGGAATAAATTTATATAATCCACAAAAAATCGCAGAATAAGATACTCTGCGATTTTTCTTTAAACAGCGTATCTATTATATCTATCTAAATTTGATTAGTCAATACTTTATTTGTTTTTGTAAAATTTTGTAAAATTTTACTCTAAATTTACATTCATATAACGAATAAAATTCTTTTAATTTCTAATTAAATTCAATATTATCTGATATATATTCAAATAATATCACAAATTTCCACAAAACAATCAACCATATTTTCGCAGAGTATCTTACTCCACGAAAGAAGGGGTTGTTATCTGGTATTTATTGACCTGTCATGAGCAGGAAGAACAGAGAATAATGGAATCCTGTAATAAGCGCTTGTCACGGAAAGCGCTTAGAAGTTCTTTTCTATTAACATACGATAGAATGCGGCGTTATGAAGGGAAGTGGCATCTGGAGAGAAGGCTTTTGTTCCCGGCGTGCGTATTGCTGGAAAGTGAAAATGAAGAACGTCTGTTAAAAGAACTGAAAGACTTTAGAAGAATATCGGAGTCCGGAAGGTGTACTGTAAGGATAAATCCGGAAGAAGAGGAGTTCTTGAAGTCACTGTATGGGAAAGCTTGTCATCTGAAAATGTCCAGAGGAATTCTTTTCAAAGGAGCCGCTCGGATCACAGAAGGTCCGCTGAAAGGAATGGAGAATCGGATCTGTAAGGTTGACCGGCACAAACGGCTGGCGCATATCCGGACTGTGATAGGAAGTGGCGGGGAATTAAGTTACATTCAAGTAGGATTGGAAATAACGGAGAAATATAGGTAGTACAAAGGATATCAGGAATGCCCCTTGAAGCTTTGGCACTTGGGTTCAGGAATGATAGACATAGAGGTAATAACTGTGGCTGTATAAGTATGGGCATGGATGGCGAAGCCATGCATATTGGGCGGAAAAATAGCAGGGAGAACGTGTATGTGGTACGTAATGCAGGTGGTTTCCGGTCAGGAAAACCGGACGGTCATGTTAGTGGAAAGCATGGTTTCTGAGGGAATTTTAGAAAGATGCTTTATTCCTACGCGCAGACTCAGGAAGAAGTTCCAGGGAGCGTGGCATGAGGTGACGGAGAAGCTATTTCCAGGGTATGTATTCCTGATTACAGAACAACCTCAGTTATTATATGAAGAATTAAAACAGATTCCGCGACTGACCCGTATGCTTGGGCGTTGTGAGGAATATTTTGTCCCATTGCCGGAAGCGGATGTCTGGATGATGGGGAAACTTCAGGATGGGGCAGGGAAGAACAATGTGTTAGAGGCAGAGATTTCTAAAGTTGCAGTAGAAAAAGGAAAAAAGATTAAAATTTTGTCCGGACCGCTTATAAATCTGGAAGGACAGATTAAGAAAGTGAACCTGCATAAGAGGACTGCGGCGGTGGAGGTAGAGTTTATGGGGAGTAAGACGGTGATTTACCTGGGGATTGAGATGGTAGGAGAAACAGAACAAACAGAAACAGGAGATGTGGGTAGGAATGAATAATTTTTTTACAGATCCCCGATTCGACGGCATAAAACCATTTGAATCAAAAGTATGGCTGGCCTCCCCAACGATGCATGGTGATGAACAGAAATGGGTGGACGACGCAATTCAGACGAACTGGGTATCTACAGTTGGAGAAAATATAGATGAAGTTGAAAAGCAGGTGGCGGAAAAAGTTGGCCGGAAGTTTGCGGTAGCGCTGTCCACCGGTACTGCAGCCCTCCATCTTGCCATTAAGCTATGCGGAGAAAAGCTCTATGGCAAGCCGGCAGTGGGACATGGCGTACTGGAAGGAAAGCGGGTATTCGCTTCCGACATGACTTTTGATGCGACAGTGAATCCTATCTGTTATGAAGGCGGCATTCCAGTTTTTATCGATACAGAACGCGATACTTGGAATATGGATCCGGCGGCTCTTATGCAGGCGTTTGAACTCTATCCAGATGTAAGGCTTATTGTTGTGGCGCATCTGTATGGCACGCCGGGAAAGATTGACGTGATCAAGGAAATCGCCTGCCGTCATGGCGCTTTAATTGTGGAAGATGCTGCTGAGTCTTTTGGAGCTGCCTATCAACATGTCCAAACAGGCTGTTTTGGTACGGCATCCATCTTGTCTGGAAACGGTAATAAGATCGTAACCGGTTCTGGCGGAGGGTTTCTCCTGACGGATGACAGGGAGGATGCGGATAAAGTCAGGAAGTGGTCTACACAGAGCCGGGAAAATGCTCCCTGGTATCAACATGAGGAGCTTGGATATAACTACCGGATGAGCAATCTTATTGCAGGAGTTTTGAGAGGTCAAATCCCATATCTGGAAGAACATATTGGACAGAAGAAGGCAATCTATAAGCGTTATCAGAGCGGATTGGCAGATCTTCCTGTGAAGATGAACCCATATGGAGTAGAGAGCATTCCTAACTTTTGGCTGAGTTGTCTCATAATTGACGAAGAAGCGATGTGTGAGACGGTGAGAGGAGAAACAGATGCTTTGTACCTCAGGGAGAGCAAAAAATCCTGCCCGACCGAAATCTTAGAGGCCTTGGCCGCATTTAGCGCAGAAGGCAGGCCGATTTGGAAACCGATGCATTTGCAGCCAATTTACCGTACACATCCCTTTGTGACGGTACAGGGAAATGGAAGAGGTAGTACGAATGCGTATATCGCCAGCAGCAGTATTGACGTTGGCGCAGACATTTTCCGAAGAGGATTGTGTCTGCCAAGCGACAATAAGATGACGCCTGAGCAGCAGGATATGGTGATAGACATTATTCACAGATGTTTCCTATAATTGTCAATCAAAGGCAGATGAATGAGGTTGTGGAAAATGAGGATGTTAAATCTAAGTATAAAAAGGATGTTAGATATTCTTGTAAGCCTGATTAGTATAATCCTAATCAGTCCAATCCTCTTGACTATCCTATTGCTGGTTAAATGTACGTCAAAAGGTCCGGTTCTATTTAAGCAAGAGCGGCTTGGATTACATGGCGAGTCGTTTCAGATTTTAAAGTTTCGGACAATGGTTGTCAATGCGGAACATATGGGAACGGGCGTCTATATAAACGAAAAGAGTGATCCGCGAATCACAAAAATAGGAAAGATACTGCGAAAAAGCAGTCTCGATGAGCTCCCCCAGTTATTTAATATTCTTAAAGGGGACATGTCATTAGTGGGACCGCGCCCGCCTGTTACCTATCATCCTTATGATGGATATCAGAATTATCCACAATGGGCAAAAAAAAGATTTGAGTTGCTTCCGGGTTTGACAGGTCTGGCGCAAGTTGAATTGAAGAGTGATGCGACTTGGGATGAAAGGATTACGGTAGATGTCAGATACGTGGAGAACTTTTCGGTTAGAATGGATATATTGATTCTATTAAGAACCGTTATCGCAGTATTCAAAAGAGACACTTTCTAATCAATAATGAGTCCATTCAACATGGATGGCAGGAGGATAAAAATGGGACGTAAAGCTTTGATTCTTGGAAGCGATTATGGAACTTATGACATGGCGGTTGAAGCTAGAAACCTGGGGATTTATCTAGTTGTCACAGATTTGATGGAAACTTCGCCTACGAAAGAAATTGCAGATGAAGCATGGATGATCAGCACAACGGATATCGATTCTTTGGAACAAAAATGTATTGAAGAAAATATTACTGCAATTATGGTTGGTGCAAGCGATTTTAACATCAATTGCGCCCGCAAACTGTGTAAAAGGCTTCATCTTCCCATTTATTGCGAAAGCGATAGGGCGTGGGAAGTTGCTACAGATAAGAGTAAATTCAAAGAGGTGTGTAAAGAGGTAGGAGCGAGGATTGCTGAGGATGTGCATTACTCTGAGGATATGTCAGACGAGGAGCTTGCAAAGATTCCGTTTCCTGTGGTAGTGAAGCCTGTTGACAAAAGCGGTAACAGAGGAATGAGTTATTGCAGGAATGTAGAAGAACTCAGAGAGGCATACAGGTATGCGAAGAGCGTTTCGGACAACGAGACAATTATTGTTGAGCGCAAGCTTCATGGACCGGAATGGACGGTGAACTATATTCTGGCGGACGGAGAAATTAACCTGTTTTATTTCAGTAGGGAGCATCATCAGCCAGGGCAGCTGGCAAATCTCTACTCCTTGATGAACACTTCGTCAGGACACCTGAAACAATTTATTGAAGAAGCCAATGAAAAGGTAATTGAAGTATTCAAGAAAGCTGAGTTTAAAGAAGGTATTGCGTGGGTAGAAGTGATGCTTGACGACGATGGGCATTTTTACCTGATTGAGTGCGGCTACCGATACGGCGGCGATATGTCCTATGCATCCTATGAAAAAGTATGCGGTTTCAATTCTATCAAATGGATGGTAGAGATTAGCCTGGGTGTGAAGCATACTGCGGCGAATCTTCCTGCAGCCCTTACCGGTTTGTATATGGGAAGCGCGGCTGCTTACTATTTGTTTGCCGTAAAAGAGGATAAGATTGCAAAGATTATTGGGCTTGATGAGGTTGCAAAGATTCCCGACGTCATCATTGATATGCCTAAGAGAGAGGGAAGCAGAGCCAGATATCATAGCGCCATGGGAGTTATCAGGGCTTATGGCGCAACATGCGAGGAAATGATTGAGAAGATTGATGCGATTAATAAGAATCTAAGGATTCTGAATAAAGAAGGAGAGGATTTGATTCTCTATTTTACGGATTTTGATGCAGTCAGAAGAGATTTCCAGCTTGGTGTAGACGATTATACCTAAGGGCACACCGTAATGCATGCCCTGTGGGCGGACTTCGTCAGATAAGGTATACGAAATAACACAGTCAGGGAGGCGGCAGTTTTGAAGTACAAAACGATAATACAATCTCTGGGAGATTTTAAAGGCAATCGTCTCTGGATGAAACGGGAAGATTTGATTCCATTTTCATTTGGCGGCAATAAGGCGCGTAAGGTACAGTTGTTCCTCCGGGAGATTGAGCAAAGTGCATGTGACAGCGTTGTGACGTATGGCAGCGGAAGCTCCAACCATTGTCGCGTGGTTGCTAATATATGTTGCCAGAGAGGTTTGAAGTGTTGTGTTATTAGCCCGAAGGAGGTAAGTAAAAAGACCTTCAACAGCCGAATGATGGAGTTATTCGGGGCAGAGATTATCACAGTTCCCGTGGACAGGGTCCATGACACGATTGAAGAGAAATTGAATGAGCTAAGCAGGGACGGATATCACCCTTATTTCATTGAAGGCGGCGGTCACGGTAATATCGGAACAGAGGCTTATGTACAGTGCTATGGGGAAATAAAAGAACAAGAAAAGGAATTAGGGGTTTTCTTTGATTATATCTTTTTTGCATCAGGGACAGGAACTACCCATGCAGGGTTAGTTTGCGGGCAGATTATGAACGGCGATGAGCGAAAGGTTGTCGGTATCAGTATCGCGCGGAAGAATCCAAGAGGGCGGGATGTTGTATTGAAAAGTATAAAATCTTATTTAGGAGAAGATGCGGATATGGATGCTGCTGAAGGTGCGACAATATTTGTTGATGATTATGCAAACGGGTATGGGAAAAGGGAGAGAAAGGTAGAAGAGACTGTAGAAAATGTGCTGAAACAATATGGTATTCCGTTGGATATGACATATACAGGTAAGGCGTTTTTGGGGATGGATGAGTATTTGGCGGAAATTCGTAATAAAAATGTGTTGTTCATCCATACAGGCGGGACGCCGTTATTTTTTGATATTTTCAGGGAGGAAGAAGAATATGAACATCCTGATACTTGCGGCTGGAACCAGAAATAAAATTGTCCAATATTTTAGAAACACGGTAAGAGATGACGGAGAGGTAGTTGCTACGGATTCAAGCAAACTGGGACCAGCAATTTATGATGCTGACAAATATTATATTGTACCGCCCATAACTGCATCTGGGTATTTGGATGTAATATTAAGTATTTGCAAGAAGGAAAAGATTCATGGCATTTTGAGCCTGATAGATCCTGAGCTGAGCCTTTTGGCAGCGAACGAAGAGAAGTTCAAAGCCATCGGGACGACGGTGATTGGAAGCTCTTACGAGCTGTGTGAACTCGCATTAGACAAATACCGGATGTATCAGTGGTTAGCTTCTCGCGGATACAACTGCGCGCGGTCTTGGATGGAGCGGGACAAGTTTTATAAGGAGGTAAAAGAAGGCGGCATAACTTATCCGGTATTTGTGAAACCTGCGTATGGTTCCGCCTCCATCAGCATTTCCAAGGTCTATGACAAGGAGACGGTTGATAATCTTTTTACCCATGAAGATAACCTGATGATTCAGGAGTTTCTCAACGGACAGGAGATCGGCGCAGACGTGTACATAGATATGCTCTCAGGCGAAGTTGTGTCTATTTTCACAAAGAAAAAAATTCATATGCGCGCCGGGGAAACGGATAAAGCTGTCAGTTTTAAAGATCCCGAACTGTTTGCGTTCATTGAGAAATTTGTGCTGGAAGCTGGTTTTAAAGGGCAGATTGATATCGATATCTTTCGTATCAACGGACAATACTACATTTCTGAGATCAATCCGCGGTTTGGCGGCGGATATCCGCACGCCTATGAATCCGGCTGCAATCACATGGAGCTAATATGGAATAACTTGAACGGCAGGGCAAATAGGAAGCATATTGGCGCCTATGAGGAAGGCATTTATATGATGAAGTATAACGAGTTAAAAATTATCAGGAAATAGGGTGAGGAAAAATATGAACATCCTGTTTTTAACTATAGGGAGATTTGACAGCATAGAGGCGCATTCTATTTATCCGGATTTGTTACGCTGCTTCCGCGATCACGGGCATGAGATATATACCATAACTCCGAATGAGAAGAAAACGGGCAGGAAGACGGAAATGATTCATGAGAAGAGTTCCCATATTTTACGTATTCAAACCGGGGATGTCACAGGCGCTTGTAATATCCTGAAAAAAGGCGTCGAGCAGATGAAGGTTGAGCCGATTTTTATCAAGGCGATAAAGCGGTATTTTTCTGATGTCAGGTTTGAGTTAGTCATGTATTCTACACCTCCGATTACTTTCTGTAAAGTGGTTGAGTATGTGAAGAAAAGAGACGGGGCAAGGAGTTATTTGCTTCTGAAAGATATATTTCCTCAGAATGCAGTTGATTTGGGGATGATGTCAAAGGATGGTGTAAAAAGCCTGGTTTATCATTATTTCCGCGCTAAAGAAAAAAGATTGTATGCATTGTCGGATCGCATCGGCTGCATGTCTCAGGCAAACGTAGATTACATAATAAAGAATAACCCCGGAATCAGACAAGAAAAAATGGAAATCTGTCCTAATGCAATGGAAGTAATCGATCAGAGTGTGGACGATGAGAAAAGGAAATTAATCAGAGAAAAATATGGGATTCCCTTAGATAAAAAAGTTTTCGTTTATGGCGGGAATCTTGGAAAGCCACAGGGAATCCCGTTTCTGATTCAATGTCTGCGAAGGTGCCGGGAAGAAAAAGATGCACATTTCTTAATCGTTGGAAGCGGCAGTGAGTATAGAAAACTGGAAACATTTATTCATTCTGAACATCCAGCGAATGTTAAGCTTATGAAAAAACTCCCTAAGGAAGACTATGACCATATGGTCGGTGCCTGCGATGTGGGAATGATTTTCCTGGATCACTGCTTTACTATTCCGAATTTTCCCAGCCGGATTCTTACATACATGTCTGCGAAACTTCCGGTATTGGCGGTCACAGATCCGAATACCGATATCGGCAGGGTAATTATGGACGGCGGATTTGGATGGTGGTGTGAAAGTGATAATGTGGATGGTTTTGTGAAATATGTAGAGCAGGCGGTAAAGAGCAATATACAGCTGCAAGGTGAAAAGGGGTTCGCTTACTTAAACGATAATTACCACGTGGAAAGGTGCTATGAAATTATTAGCAGTAAACAGGGATAATGGGAATGAAAATACTGATGGTTAATGTTGTATGCGGCATCCGAAGCACTGGAAGAATCTGTACAGACCTTGCCTATGCTCTAAAGCAGTCAGGCAATGAAGTGAAAATAGCATACGGCAGGAAGCAAGCGCCTGCTGAGTTCCAAGATATGTCCATCAGAGTTGGGAATGGTATTGATAATTTATCACACGCGGCGTTGTCGCGCCTGTTTGACGCACAAGGATACGGGAGCGTCAGGGCAACGAAAAAATTTATAAAATGGGTAGAGGAATATAATCCAGATATCATTCACCTTCATAATATTCATGGCTATTATCTGAATATAACACTCCTTTTTGACTTTTTGAAAAAGAGAAATAAGCCGGTTGTATGGACTTTACATGATATGTGGGCATTTACCGGTCATGCAGCTTTCTGTGTAGGGGTTCCATGTTTTAGATATATTGAGGGATGTTTTGATTGCCCAAGGAAAAAAGCATACCCGGAAAGCTTACTGGATAGATCAGAGCTGAATTGGAGGAGAAAAAGAAACCTGATAAGGAGTTTGACAAAACTGAATATCGTGGTTCCGTCCTATTGGCTTGCGGACATTACAAAAAAGTCGTTCTTAGGTATATACCCGATTCATGTGATACATAACGGAGTTGACACAAAGAATTTTAAGCCTGTCAAGCATGATATCAGGGAAAAATATGGAATCAAAAAGGAAAAGATTGCATTAGGAGTAGCGGCAATATGGGATGAAAGAAAAGGACTTATGGATTTGGTAGAATTGTCGCAGAAATTAGATGAGGAATATCAGTTTATTGTGGTTGGTCTTACCAATAGGCAAATGGAGTCATTGCCATCGAATATTATTGGAATTCAACATACGAATTCAGTACAGGAATTGGCAGAGCTATATTCGGCGGCGGATGTATTTGTAAATCCTACCTATGTTGATAATTATCCAACAACGAATATTGAGGCGATTGCCTGCGGGACGCCAGTTATTACATATGATACGGGCGGAAGCGGGGAAAGCGCGTCAAAATTCGGATGTGTGGTGAAGCGTGGGGACAAGGAAGAAATGAAAAAAGCAATAAAGGAATACGCAGGCAAAAAATTAGAGTCGGGAGATCCAATGATGTATGATGTTTCAGTTAATAGAACAATAGAGCAATATCTGGCGCTCTATTCCTCTCTTATAAGGGGGGGGGGGAAAAAGGACGATATTTTTGATAATCATAGGGCGGGGAGTTTCTGGCGGTCTGCACCGTTTTAGCGGAGGGGCAGAAGCATGAGTAAGATTCTTTCTATTGGCATTACCTCCTATAAACGCATGAATGAATTAGTAAGGTGTATTAACAGCATTGGAACAAAATATGTGGATGATATAGAAATTCTGGTAAGCGAAGATCATTCACCGCAGTCTGCTCAGCTCAAAGCCGAGGTTGAAAAGATGAAAGAAAGCAGTCCTTATGATATTCGTTTTACCACTAATGAAGTGAATTTAGGATATGACAGGAATCTTGGCGCAATCATTCAGAAATGCCGGGGCGATTATATTTTCTTTATGAGCGATGATGATATTGTCTTTGAGGGGTGTATTGACAGGCTGATTCCGATATTGAAACAAAATGGAGAGAAATGCGGCGTACTCTACGGTCCGTTTATATATTCGAGAGACAAGACCAGGGACAGGGTGAGAAGTTGTAATGGATATATATCTGCCGGAGAAGAAAACGCAGCGAAGTATGTCTATGACTCTATTTTATTTTCTGGTTTGATATTCAAGAAAAAATTTGTCCAGGATTTCGACGCATCGCAATTCGTTAATTATAACTATTTTCAGGTATATCTGTTTTTGCAGATGATGTTCCGATATGGCGCATATTATATAAACGAACCAATGGTTGTGTGCGTAGGAGACGGTGAAAATGCGTATGGCATATCCGATTCAAGCGGTGGGAATCAGCTTCTGGCGAACCGAAAGAGTGTGAAGTCAAATCTGGAATTTAATAGAACACTCATAAAAACCATAAGAAAATTTGATGAAGAGACCGGATGCCATATCATCAAGGCCTTTGAAAAGCAATATTCCCTGCATTCTTATTCCGGATTATCGATGGCAAGAGAGGAAGGAATCAAGTATTTTGAAGAGTATTGGGATATGCTGAAAAAACTTGATATGAGAATGTATCCCGTGTCCTATGCCTACTATCTGATACTCAGGATTTTTGGAACGAAGAAAGCGGAAATCCTGATGTCAAAACTGAGGAAGCTGGTTAAAAAGGAGTAGAAGCATGACTGTTTCTGTCGCATTGACAACTTATAACGGAATGAAGTACATAAAGGAACAATTAGACTCGATTGCAGGACAGACATATACTCCGGAAGAGGTTGTGATTATCGACGACTGTTCAACGGACGGTACATATGAATATGTCTGCAATTATATACGGGAGCGAAATCTATCTGGCTGGGTGGTATTCCAAAATCCTGAAAATCAGGGCTGGAAACGTAATTTCAGAATTGCCTTCCAAAAATGCCGGGGAGATTTCATCTTTTTATGCGATCAGGATGATGTATGGCATGATTACAAAATTTATGAAATGAAGAAGGTTATGGAAAATAATCCTTGCATATCACTGCTTGTCTCTAATTATTCTGTAATGGATATTGACAGAGAAGAAAAAGTAAGAATACCCGGCTTGAATAAAAACGACGGTTCAGTTACGCGGCTGCCGTTTCAGGAGCACGCCCTTACGTTAATGCGGCCCGGATGTACGTATTGTGCAGCGAAATCACTGATTGATAAATTGTGGGAAAAAGACCTGATTCATGAGCCGCATGATCAGATGTTGTGGAATTATGCGGCAATCAACGATGGATTATATCTGTTTAACAGAATAACCATGAGATACAGACGGCACTCAGACAGCGCTTCGACTCCGGAACTATCATTAAGCAAAAAAAGAAGATATCAGGAAATGAAAGAGAGCGTCAGGCTTTGCGGTTTTTTTGTAAAAAGATGCGAAGAGCAAGGCATGGATGACAAAGTAAAAATTATAAATGGACATATCCGTTTTGTGACAGAAAGAGCCAGGATGTTAAAAAGAGGAGCGCTGGTAAAATTACTGTTTTTTCAGATTAAAAATCATAAACACTACGCAACGCTTCGGAATATGCTGTCTGATGAATATTTGATAGTATTCAGAAAATAAAAGCGTTTAAAAATTGAAGAGGACATTTTCCGTATGGTTTCTATTATCTTTTTAACATGTGTATTGACGACAATGCTGGCAATCTGTATGTTGTCGTTCAAGAGATATCTTTTAACTCCGCAGTTTGGATTGCTCGTATGCTTTATTTTAGCGTTGATTGGCTGCATGATATATGCAAAGCGGTGGAATTTAGAATTTTCTGCAATCACGCTCTTAGTTGTTTTGGCTGGTTTTGCGTCGATTGTATTCGTGTCTTTATTTTTTCAGCATAAATATCGGCTGAATGGTAATCTGGCAGAGGCGGTAAGAAGGAATGATGGCTCAGAAATTTCCGTAAAAAAAGTAAGAGTTATTATTTGGACGGTCATCCAGGTTGTGAATCTCTATCTGGTAATTCAATTTTTAAGAACTCAGACTGGAACTCTGTCGTTACAAGTGGCGATTAATTCCTATCGCAATTCGATTTATCTGACAGGCGACGCGGTAGCCCTTCCGTTTTTTACCAGGGTTATAAGGAGTATGTGCATATACTCAAGTTATCTGTTTTTGTATTTATTATTCTATAACGCAGTCAACAAGATAAAATCAAAGCTAAATAAATACTATATCATCAATATCGTCTGTGCCGCCGTTACTTCTCTGCTAATCGGGGGAAGCCGGGGGAGTCTGCTCCAGTATTTGATAGCGGGGCTTGCAATCTATTTTACACTATATACTTTTAAGTATTATCGTGCGTTTTCATTTAAACAGGTATTTTATGCCTTGGTGATAGCGGGAGTATTTCTGCTTTTGTTTGGGCAGATGTCAGAATGGCTTGGAAGAGGCGAGGTTGAAGAATTAGGGGATACGCTATTTACCTACTTATCAGGGGGAATGGCTAATTTAGACACTTATTTAAGACACAGTGAATTTTACAAGACAGATAGAAATTATACATTCGTTGAATTGGTCAACTTTTATTATAGGCTGACAGGACAAGGACATTTACAGTATAGAGGTCTTCTGTCCGATGTATACATGTCAAGAAGAGGATTTGGAACGGGAAATATTTATACGATGTTCGCCAGTTATTATCATGATGGAGAGATGGCTGCTGTTGTGCTGTATTGCGCTCTTATGGCATTTATCGGACAGTGGCTTTTGAAAATGACGATTAATAGTTTCAGGGGAGGCAGAATCAACATTCCGATGGTTATATACGGTTATCTGTTTTTTGACTATATTCAATGTAATTTTTCAAATCGGTTCTATTATCAGTTTTTCACGGTCAATATGTTAAAATTCGTAGTCTTCCTGATTGCATTCAAATTTTTCCTGACGACAGATTTAATCAAGATAGACTATAAAGGTCAAAGGATATAGGAGGAGGTTTCAATGGATATTAAGAAGCTATATTCTGTCGATTTAGTAGCCTTCGATTTTTTTGATACCCTTGTACATAGAACGTGCGACCCTGAAAAAATACTGTCGATGTGGGCAAAGGCGGTAAAAGAAAAGTACAGTTTAAGTATCTCCTCATCGGAGATATATAAAATCAGAAAGCAATCTGAGATAAAACTGCGCAAATCCGGATTCCAGGATGTGACATACCGTCAGATGCTCCGTGGGATCCATTCAGAATTAACAGCTTTGGGCTTCCTGAAACAAATTAATATTTCAGAATTTGAATCCGAATCTTACCAAATCGAGTATCAATATGAATTAGAGCATCTTTTCCTGGATGCTGAGAATATGGAACTTGCCAGGATATGTACAGAAAATGGAAAGGATGTAATCATAATCTCGGATTTTTATCATAGTAAAGAATTTATCGGAAATATTTGCAAAAAATTGGGGATTCGTCAGTTTTTCAAAGATATCTACGTCTCTTGCGATTACAATGCAAGGAAATCCACCGGAGAATTATATAAGGTTGTATTAAAATTAAATGATACGCCTCCAAAAAGATGTTTGATGATTGGCGACCATCCGATATCGGATCAGAGAGTACCAGGAAAGATGGGGATTCAGGTGTTTCCGGTGAGCTATACGGGCGTCAGCGGATTTATTACTGACAAAAACGAAATGGAACGGATTGCCCGTGGTATGAGCAATGGAGCACATGTTTTAGATGGCTACGTGGGAATTATGTATCTATTTACTGCCAGGCTATATGAGATTGCATCCGTCGGAAAATGCCGAAAACTACTGTTTTGCTCCAGAGAGGGGCAGCTGTTAAAGAAGCTTTTTGATATCTACCAAGAAATTGCGCACAAGGATCATTGGATTGACAACGAGTATCTCTATATATCGAGAAGGGCTACTTTTCTTGCATCTTTGAGAGAATGTGGAAAAGAGGATTTTTCTCGTATGTTCCTGAATTATGATTCTTTGACGGTCGTAGATTTTTTAGATAATATTGGATTCAATCAAGGTGAAATTGCGGACGTCCTTGGCAGGACCGGTATTGAACGGGATATGCCTGCGGTTCCGAGGGGAAAGAGGGCTGAATTTGATGAGTTTCTTGAAAATGATGAATTTATCAGACTATTTAATGAAAAGAGAGAAGAAGCAAATTTACTTTTAAAAGAATATATACGGCAGATAAATGGGAATTCCCCGATCTGGATGGTAGATATTGGATGGCGGGGGTCTATCCAGGATAATCTGTTTTTGGCGTTTGGGCAGAAAGTAGAGATTACCGGTCTTTATTTTGGGTTGAAAAATGCAGTGAGAACGACAAAAAATAAAAAGATTGGAATAATTTTCGATAATTATGAAGATGAGAAAAATTACAGTCTGATGTCTTTTAACTATTTAGATTTGGAAAAAGTATGCGCGGCGGATCATGGTCCTGTTATCGGATATGACAGAAAGGGAAAAATGATTGAACCGAAAATTCTTGAATCAGAAGAGGAATTGGCAATCTATCGCTATATGAAAGAGGGACAGGATAGATTGGAGGAGTCCTTTGCCAGGCTTTGCCTGCAGTTTGACGATTCAATCTATGGATATTCTGACCTGGTAGATGCTTTAAAATCCGGCTATCTATTCCATTTATGCGTCCGGCAGCCTGAGAATTATAAATATTATTTTGATTATAGAAACATTGTGGTTGAGAATTTTGGCGCTAAGACTACAGAGATACGAAATAAGTTTACGTTCAAAGGATACTCGGAACAGTTTCATTGGGGACTGGTGAATTATATATTCCGGTTCTTGGATAAGGCACATTTGAAGGCAATGTATCCTGTGGGCAGGGCATATTGCAGATTTCTATATTGTTTGAAAAAGAGAAGGTTGAAAAGAGTGGAAAATGAATGGCTTAATCAAAAAATATGATTCACTCCCGAAACAACTGCGAGCCTCATTTTGGTACTTAATCTGTAATTTTCTACAAAAGGCGGTAGCAGTGATATTTACGCCCATCTTTACACGCTTGCTGACAACGCAGGAATATGGGCATTATGGGATCTTTAATTCTTGGGATTTGATTATTTCTGTGTTTGTTACCCTGAATCTGTCATACGGAGTATTCACGCAAGGTATGGTTAAAAACAGCGGCGACAGGAAATCATTTGCCGCATCATTTCAGGGATTAACATTTGTATTGTTTTGTATATGGATATTCATTTACATATTGTTTCACGTTAATTTGAACCGTATGACGGGGCTTAGTACGAGAGAAATGCTGGTAATGCTTGGATCGTCCTGGACGTCTGCAGCTTATGGATTATGGGCGGCGGAACAGAGAATCGATTATCATTACCGGAAATTAATACTCACGACGCTTACTGCGGCAATATGCGGACCATCCCTTGGCGTCGTATTTGTAAACATATTCCCGGATAGAGTATTTGGAAGAGTATTTGCAACTTTTATAGTGAATGTTCTCGTCTATATGGGGCCTGTTTTTTCTCAGTTTTTCAACGGGGGGAAAATAATCAATACCAGGTATTGGAGGTATGCGCTGCTGTTTAACATTCCTCTGATCCCCCATTATCTGTCCCAGACCTTACTTAGTAATTCTGACAGAATTATGATTGAGAAAATGGCTGGTTCTTCGGAATCCGGTATCTACAACCTTGCATACTCTGTGGCGGTGACGATGATTTTTTTTAATTCCGCATTGCTTCAGACGATTCACCCCTGGCTTTACCAGAAGATAAAAGACAGGAATACAAAACAGATTAAGACGGTAGTATATCCTGCCTTTTTCATTATCGGTTTTGTTAATTTAGTTTTGATTATTTTCGCGCCGGAAGCGGTTGCAATATTTGCGCCGCCGCAGTATCGGGAAGCAATCTGGGTAATTCCTCCGGTAGCTATGAGCAGTTTGTTTAATTTCTCATATGGTTTGTTTGCAGATTTTGAATTCTATTATGACAAACCATATCTGGCAACTTTCGCTTCTGTTGCAGGAGCTGTTCTTAATTTGATATTAAACTTTTTATTTATCCGGTTATTCGGATATTTTGCCGCCGGTTATACCACGCTTGTCTGTTACATTTTATTTGCGGTCTTGCATTATTATTTTATGATTAAAATATGTAATACATATATGGAGGGGAGCAGGCCTTATGATACCAAACTGTTAGTAATTGGTTCGGGGCTGTTCCTTCTTCTGGGGTTTGCTTTTATGTTTACCTATCGTTATCCAATCATAAGATATGGATTGGTTTTTATCGGCCTGGTTATGATTTTGATATTCAGGCGGAGATGGATGTGCTATCTAAAAATGTTTATTGATTTACGGAATGGTGGGGTATGATGAGCTTTAGAGAGTATTTGAATTCAAACAGAACAGAATTTTGTACAGGATGCAGCGCTTGTTCGGCGGTTTGCCCTACGGACGCTTTGCATATGGTACAAGACGAAACGGGATATTATGTTTCGGAATTTGATGCGTCGAAATGTATCAATTGCAATAAATGCAGCAACATCTGCCCAATCCTTTCACCGAAAGAATATCCATATCGGGGTAAACGCCCGGCGTCCTATGCTGTCCAAATGCATGACGAACTCAGGAGCAAGTGTTCATCCGGAGGAGTATTTCTTGCCGCCGCACAAGCCGTTATTGATGTAAAAAAAGGAACCGTATTCGGCGCGGCATGGGAGGGTGAGGTTTTATATCATTGCGGCGTAGATAATGTTGACGGCTTGCTTAAATTGTGCGGTTCTAAATACATACAGAGCCATATGTCAGGCACGTTCCGCCAAATCAAGAAATTACTGCAAAACAAGGAGACGGTTCTATTCTGTGGGTGTCCCTGTCAGGTGGCGGGATTATATTCATATTTGGGCAAAGACGATGAAAATTTATATACAATAGACCTGCTGTGTTACTATGCGCCCTCTGTTCGGATGTTCCAGGATTATTTAAAAGAAACTTATCGTGGAACAGCAAAAAGTTGGAATTTTCGGGATAAAGAACTTGGATGGGACAGTGAAAACCTAACGGTTTTCACTGTCCCGGATATGAAGCGGCAGACGTCTGAGGATTTAGGGACAAAGAATTTGGATGGGACTGTGAAAAAAATCATCCGTTCCCGGGATATCGATCTGTTTGAACAGGCTTTCCATTCGCATCTGCTGATGAGCGAGCATTGTCAAAAGTGTAATTTTAACAGAATCCCTCGTCAGGGAGATATCACATTGGGAGACTTTTGGGGGATAGCAAAATTTGATAAGAGTTTTGCGGATGAGAAGGGAACCAGCATCGTTATCGTAAACAGTGAGAAAGGCAGAAAACTTCTGGAGCTTTGCGGTAAAAAGCTCAGGAAAATAAAGAAAACCGATTTAAAATACATAAAAGGCAACCGAATTGGAAAAGATGCGGACGTTGTAAGAAGCGAAGCATGCAAAAGATTCTACGATCTATATCAAGCGTCTTCCAATTTTAACAAATCAAGTAATTATGCTCTTTCGTGCCGTCATGACGTTGGGATTGTCGGGTGCTGGGATATAAAAAACTATGGCTCGCAGCTTACCTATTATTCTCTTTACAAAATACTGAATCGAATGGGGTATTCGGCGGTATTGATTGGCTGTCACAAAAAAGCACAGTATCAATCTGTCGGAACGGCGGAACTGTTCAGAGACAATCCCTATCCTGCATATGATATTTCCCGTCAGTATGATAACCGGCCTGAAATGATTGAAGCAAACGCATTGGCGGATACGTTCGTAGTTGGTTCGGATCAAGTCTGGAATTATGGGCTTTATAAACATTTCGGAGAATTCACTTTGCTGGATTTTGTGTTCTCGAATAAAAATAAAATCGCATATGCGGCTTCTTTTGGAGGGAATTACTGGAAAGGGAGTGAAATAGAAAGGGTGTTCTTTCAGTTTTGCTTAAATAGATTTCATAAAATTTCTGTTCGGGAGACGTCGGGCGTAGAATTATGCAGTCAAAAGTTTGGCTGTCATGCGGATTGGGTAATCGATCCGGTTTTTTTAGCCGGCGCCGACGTGCTTTCCGGGCTTGCGCGAAAGGCAAGTGTGGATGTATCTGGCAGGTATGTGTTTGCGTATCTTCTTGATTATTCAAAGGATAAGGTTAATGTGCTTAACCAAATCTGTAATAGGACAGGCTGTAAGAGTGTGGTGGTTACAGATCCAAACCAGGCAATAGATCCTGCATGGAAAGGTTATGTCCGCGTAGACGCTCATCTGGAGGACTGGCTGTGGTTATTTCAAAATGCGGAGTATGTATTGACTGATTCGTTTCATGGAATGTGTGTATCACTCATCTTTCATAAGAATTTTACGGCGGTGGTCAATCAGAAGAGAGGGGCGGCAAGGTTCCATGATTACGCCGCTATGTTTGGACTGGATGAATATATTCTGCAGTCAGCGTCAACGGCATTATCCGGGGAATTTAAACTTTCACAAGTAGATTATGAAAGGATTGACAGGCAGATATCGGATGCTGTGGAGTCAGGGATGGCATGGCTTAAAGATGCAATAAATCCTGACATGCCGGATAAAGGCGGCTTGACTGCTTATGACGAAAGCCTTATTCGCAGATATCAGGCAAGCCGTCAAAGATTTCGATATCGATTATTAAATTCTAAACCAATCAGATATTCAAAAGAATACGGATTTGGTGAAATGTGCGTAATGGCGTTCAAAAGCCTGCGCATCAGATTGAGAGGTTAAAAAGGAGGCTAAAAACCTATGAGCGAGTTTCGTGGAGCAACATTGCTGATCACTGGCGGCACCGGCAGTTTCGGGGCTGCTGTGTTAAAACATTTTCTGGAGACAGACATAGGACAGATCCGCATATTCAGCCGTGATGAAAAGAAGCAGGACGATATGCGTCACGGGCTTCAGGTGAAGCATCCAGATTATGCCGGAAAGGTTAAGTTTTATATTGGTGACGTCAGAGACCCGCGTTCTGTGGCTGACGCTGTGTCGGGCGTGGATTACATATTTCATGCGGCGGCTTTAAAGCAAGTTCCGTCCTGTGAGTTCTTTCCCATGCAGGCAGTTAAGACGAATGTAGAAGGCACGGACAACGTCCTTCACGCGGCGGTGGACGCCGGTGTAAAGAAGGTCGTCTGCCTTTCAACGGATAAGGCGGCATATCCCATTAATGCGATGGGAATCAGCAAGGCGATGATGGAGCATGTTATTTTCGCAAACGCTCGCGTTGCTGCCAGGAAAGGCGGCACGATGATCTGCTGTACCCGTTATGGGAATGTGATGTGCAGCCGCGGCAGCGTAATTCCCCTTTTCATTGAGCAGATTAAAGCGGGGAACCCTGTCACGATTACGAATCCGGAGATGACCCGGTTTCTTATGAATCTGGATGAAGCGGTGGAGTTGGTACGTTTCGCATTCCACCATGGGGCTCCAGGCGACCTGTTCATCCAAAAAGCGGCCGCGTCTACAATCGGAGACCTGGCAAAAGGAGTTCAGAAACTTTTTGGAGATACCGGTACATATGTGATTGGGACACGGCATGGCGAGAAGCTCTATGAGACGCTGATGACCAGGGAAGAGAGATTGCGCAGTGAAGACATGGGGCGGTATTTCCGCGTTTCTGCAGATAACCGTGACCTGAACTATGACAAATATTTTGTGAAGGGACAGGTCTTGACCCAGGCAGAGGAGTCTTATACATCTCACAATACCACGCTGCTCGATGTTGACGGAGTCGCAGATAAGATTCTCACAACAGATTATGTACAGGAGCAGCTTGCAGCCATGCGGTGAATTTTACCGTCAAAATTATTCGGAGTTAAATCGATATGGAAAACAAGATATACTCACAACATTATTAATCTAAGTGGGACAGAAAATCTTGTCACTGTAATGTGGGCGAATGAAATATTTGATCCGAATCATCCAGATACATTTGGCGAATCGGTTTCATATCATCGGGATAGAGAAAGGGGGAATGAATAATGAAAAAGAACGGAAATGTGGTATATATCGTATCGTTGGTAATTTCGTTGGTAATTTCTATTTACGCCATTGTTTTTCCAGAGCATTTTTCGCGCATTTCCAATGCAGTATTTTGCTTTTTGACGGAGAGCTTTTCCTGGTTCTATCAGCTTGTGATGTTCGGCTTTGTGGTCTTTGTTTTATGCGTTGCATTTTCTAAGTACGGGAACATCCGGCTTGGCAGGGACGATTCAAAGCCGGATTACAGTGTGTTTTCCTGGTTTGCAATGCTGTTCTGTGCGGGGATGGGCGTTGGATTAGTATTCTGGGGGATTTCGGAACCAGTTTCCCATTATGTGAATCCTGTGGCAGGAATAGAGCCGGGAACAGCAGAAGCCGCGGATTTTGCTATGAGAGCCTCTTTTATGCATTGGGGAATCCATCCCTGGGCAAATTATGCAGTTGTCGGGCTGGCGCTTGCATACTTTCAGTACCGGAAAGGAAGACCAGGCTTAATGAGTTCGGCGTTAACCGGAATCCTTGGGGGAAATACGAGAGGATGGCTTGGCATGGCAACCGATATACTTGCTGCATTCGCAAGTATCGCAGGTATTGTGACTTCTCTTGGATTAGGCGTTCTTCAAATTAATAGCGGTTTTCATAAAATGTTTGGCATACCAGACACGCTCAGGGTACAGATTATTATCATTGCGATTGTGACGGCTATTTTTATTGCGTCTGCCATTTCAGGGATTGACAGAGGTGTAAAAATTTTATCTAATATGAACGTATATCTTGCGATTACGTTGATGGCTGGGACGTTTCTCGTAGGCCCTAAAATCGAGATATTTAGTAATCTTGTGAATGGTATCGGGGGTTATATCAATGGTTTCCTTCAGGATAGTTTGTCAATTTCCCCGTATGCAAAGACTGCCCAATGGATTAAGGCATGGCGTATCTTTTATTGGGCATGGTGGATTGCGTGGGCGCCTTTTGTAGGACTGTTTATTGCTAGGATTTCAAAGGGCAGGACCATCAGGGAGTTTGTGCTGGGAGTTGTTGGGGCGCCAACCCTTGCGTCGGTTATTTGGTTTGCTATTTTTGGATCCATGGGGATTCACCTGGGGCAGAACGGCACGATGGGGCAGGGAGAAATGCAGGAAATTGCTGCCGCGCCTGAGTCGGGAGTTTTTTCGGTGTTGAGTCATTATCAATTCGGGACGATTTTATCGGTTATTGCACTGGTACTACTGTTGATATTCTTTGTTACATCGGCTGATTCCGGGACATTTGTTTTGGCAATGCTTTCCTCAGAGGGGAATATGAATCCGCCCAGGGCTAAAAAAATTGTATGGGGTCTTCTGCAGTCGTTTATGTCTATTGGCCTGCTTGTCAGCGGCGGGCTGAAACCGCTCCAAACCATATCGATTGTTGCAGCCTTCCCATTTGCGTTTGTAATGATTGGGGCGTGTATATCGTTGGTTAAGGCGTTGGGGGAGGAGGGCGTTATGGAACAGGCGGTTTCTGTTGCTGAAACGTCGGAAGAGAGTTTGAAAACGTAATTTACTCAAGGGAAGCCAAGCAGTCATGCAGCGGCGAAATGCTACTGAATGACTGCTGTTTTTTATGTAAAAATTCAGCTCATTACAGCGCTTGCGGACATGGCGTTAGAGCGCTTTAAACTGCTTTGCAAGCTGTAAAAATGTTGAGTTCGGCATCACTTTCTTAGACGGAATAAATAGGTATCGCCAACATTTATAATTGTTTGCTCTGCTCCACCGAGTAGCTGCCGCGCAATACTGAATACCACGATTTTTCTTAGCAATAACATCCGGATCGTTTAATTTATCTTCTCCCTTAACCTCCACAAGATAAATCATATCCTCCGTTTCGACAACAAAATCTGGCTCATAATTATGTCCGTGATTATAGGTAATATTAAATTCCTGGGGCGCCGGGCGAAGCCAATTCTGAACCTCGGAATCGGTTTCAAGCACTCGTGCAAGAATCAACTCTGGTTCGCTATCAAATTTTGCCGTACTGAAAACTCCTTTTTTTATACCTTCAAACAACACTGATTTTATATTTTCTGTATAAGTCGAATATAAGTTCACGCGTTCTTTAAAGGTATACGTTTGCTGTAGGTTGTAATCTCGAGTTCCGATCACTTCTTCCTGTAAAAATCCGTTTTCACAGTAGAAGTGCTGAAGCATCTGTTTGTAGATTTTATTACCAACGTCTCGTTTATACATCATGACGATGTTTTGCATACCATTAGTTCCATGCTGATTCTCATAATAATCACAAACTTGAGAAATCAATTTGAATAACAGATTGGAACATCTTTCATAATCGATCTCGGGTTTCGAGCGCACTTGCTCAAGCAGAATCTTTTTGGGATTATAACCCTCGAAATCAATGACTCCACCTTTCATACGCTGTCTATCTTGCATATCCTCCAAATTTTGAACCAATAGCTCGTTTTTAATCGGAACATGGGAAAACTCTGTTATATCAATATCGAAGTCAACAAAGACATATTCTTCAACACCTTCATCCGTCACCTTAATACGAGGAATAGGAATAAATTTTTCTACGGCCTCTCTGTGAGTTTGTTCTGTCTGCTGATTTAACCATGCCATCAGCGGATTCTCATTTTCATGGAATGCTTCGCCCAGGTCTTTGTCATCGGACAACTTTTGACTACCCGCAGCCGCTATTTCCTTTACCTGCGCAGAAGTAACCGTATGTGCAGGTGTTTTTTGGATATGCTGAGATACTTTTTCTTTTATTAATGATGTCGCTTTCTTAATAAGAGCAGCATTCTTTTCGGTTTTCTCAATCTGCGTTTCTTCATACGCTTTTTCCAATTCTTTATCTGGATCTGTTTTGAAGGATAATTGTGTATAGGTAATTTCTTCTTCCTGGATATCTTCTGCTTGAATAACATTTCCAGTCTTAAAGATGGAATCGCCTTTCTGCGCCTCATCGATGATGTCACTGAATTTATCGTGAGCAGTAAGCATAACCGCATCTACATCACGCTCTCCTGTACGCGCCCCATAAGGCAGACGCAGACCTCGGCCTACCATCTGTTCACGTAAAATCTTGGAAGCAGCAGTACGAAGCGGCACGATGGTATACAAGTTATTGACATCCCATCCTTCTTTGAGCATATTTACATGAATAACAATTTCTACTGGATTTTCCGAATTTTCTACGTCCAGAAGAAGTCGTGTGTTTGCCTCCGTTTCAGAGCCTTTCTGCTTTGAATGAATAACGATTGTCTTGTTCCTATATTTTCCTTCACGGAATTCATCCGACTTGACAAAAGTCTCTGCCCATGCTGCATGCTCCGTATCCTTACAGACTACCAGCATAAAGGGTTTAACCAGACGAGCTTTATTATTTTCAGCGTATACCTGCAATTTTCTCTTGGTATTTTCATGGCAGGTGATACCATCTAAAAGCATCATTTTATCAAGCTGTTCATCTCCAAAATTATAAAAATCGATATCAGAGCGTGTCACAGCAAACGGAGTACGGGTGTAACCATCTTCGATAGCCTTTGAAAGTGGATATTCGTACACAACATTTTTGAATAGTGCCTGTCGGCGGCCCTTTGTTACGAAAGGGGTAGCTGTAAGCTCAAGACCTAATAAAGGATTCAGCTCGTTTAATGCCTGAGAGCCTTTCGCAGCACGATAATGGTGTGATTCATCCATAATCAATACAAGGTCAGGAAGAGCGGAAAGAAACTGATAGAAAGAGTCGCCAATCACCTCGTTTACCTTTTTCATATGGGCGTCTTCTTTGTTAAACTTGTCTATATTGTAAATGTAGATGTGAATGTCAGATTCAAATAATGAGATTGTTTTTTCACGGTAATCATCATCCGTGATAATCTGCGGCAGAGTGCGAAAGCAGCCAAGTCCTTTGAATACGTACTTAGGACTGCCGCTGTCGCCCAAGTCTTTCTTTAGCTTATCATATATTGTGGTATTCGGAGCCACAACGAAAAAGTTCTTGATCTCATGCTGGGTATACAGATACGCGATAAACGCACCCATCAATCTTGTCTTTCCAACGCCTGTCGCAAGGGCGAAGGTTAAAGAGATAAAGTCCCTCTCAAAATCGGAACAGGTCGGATACATCGCATGCACAGCGCCAAGAGCAGCTTTTAAATTCATATCCTTTCGCAGAGTAACGTTGTTTACAATCTCTTCGAGAATTTTAAGTGAGTGCGTCTGCGGCTTTCGCAGTGACATGACGCCGCTGATATAATCAGTTGTATATTGTGGAAAAAAATTACTCATCACAGTCCTCCTCATCCTCATATACAGGAGGATGCACAATGTTTAAATTATAGTCGGTTTTTCCAAACTCACAGCGGTCAAGGAGCATTTGCGGAATCTTCTTCACTCTAATGTTCTCATAAGCCTTATCTAACCCACTCTCAAAGGAACGGCAGGCGATAATTAAATACTCGTCATCTTCCATGGTGTCTTTGATAGAATCGAGATAGTTGCCGTTCAGATGCCTTGTTGTCACAAACAAATAGCTATTTTCGCTGCCATTGGATTGTTTCCAGAATAACTTGCTGTCCGGAGCATAGATGAAGCCTTCATGTAAAGCTACAGCTGCAGCAAGCATATCAGCATCATATTCTTCGTTGATGACTTCTTCCCCGAAAACATCCTGCTTGATAAGTGTTGGCGCTAATTCATAGAAACGATAGCCGCCTCCGCCTTGCCAGTTAACATTTTTTGATATGCCGCCTTTATCTTCGCCAGATATGATACGATCCATTCTATATTTACAATGAGAAAAGGCGTGCTCACCCATTTCAATACTAATATATTTTCGTCCCATTTTGTGAGCAACAGCGGCAGTCGTACCGGAGCCTAGGAAACTATCTAAAACGAGATCTCCCGGCCGCGTTGCTAATTCAAGTATTTTTTCCAGAAGAACTTCTGGTTTTTTACCGCCAGAAAAGGCCACGCCGCCTTCGCGATTAACGTTATTCCAGTTCAGTGTATCCCAAAGCGAACCCGTTTTCTCACGTTTATAGAGAACTCCATCCTGCATAATGGTGACATTTTTAAACCAGCTTACCAGACGCTTACTTATTCCAACGAAGTAAATGGTTGTAAGTTTTCCTTTATTTCGCCCGGAAATGGGATAATATTCAATAGAGTACAGGTTGTCTTCATCATCTGTCGCTTCTCTTACACGTGTGCGAATCGAGGTTTGCGCATTTTCTGTAGTACATATCAAATCGCTGTATTTATAAAATACCTCCAGTTCGGTAATGCCATCTTCTTGGGCCAATTTCGCAACACTTTTTGTACTGTAGGAACTGTGTTTGTAGATGACAATATCTCCGCCAGAGCCATCTTTAATAGTGGTGTAATACGTTCTTTTACCAAAATCATTGAAAACAGTGGTGTACTTAAAACTTTTGCCGCTATTTTTCATACTTTCTAGGTATTCACCAAGTTCAACCTTTGAATAAGATTCATTGAATTTGTCAAATCCGGGCTTTGCATAGCAAATGATAAATTCTACATTCTTTTTAAGGCGCTTATCCTCCCCGCCGCCAGAAGCGCCGGAAGAATTTTTTGTCTTTACAACGATGAGATTGATAAAATTACTTCTGCCGCACACCTCATCCATAAGTACTTTGCAATAGTTCATTTCATCATCATTTAACTGCACAAAAATAACTCCGTCGTCTGCAAGCAGGCGCCATAACAGATGAAGCCTGGCACGCATAAGCTGCAGCCAAACAGAATGTTCAACGTTATCATCATATTCATCAAATGCCTCGCCAGTGTTATACGGCGGATCAATATAGATACACTTTATCTTTCCGGCATACTGTGGCAGTAAAGCTTTTAATGCTAACAGGTTATCTCCATGAATTAGCATATTCTGTGTTTCCGGGTCTTTTTCTGTATTGGATAGCTCAGGACGTTCAATCAATAGACGAGGTTCAATATTCATAGGCTCATCCTTGCCGATCCATGTCAGTTCTAATTTATTTGCCATCATTGATTCCTCCGCTTTCGTTTGAAGTTGTGCATTGTAGCCAATAACTTTGTGTATTATATCATGAAAAAGTGGATTTTTCATCTATTTAAAATAAGAAAAAATCGCAGAGTATCTTCCTCTGCGATTTTTATTTAAAAAAGCAAATTAATTATAACTATCTAATGCAAATAAGTCAATATATAATTTTGTTTTGTAATATTTTGGTGTAAAATCCAGAATAATATTCAGTCTATTCAAAAGATTCTTATATATTTGTCTTTATTTTCGCTGTCATCCCTACTATTTTTGAACCAAAAATCAGCATAAAAAATCGCAGAGGAAGATACTCTGCGACTGGGGAGAGGATGGTTATCTGGTATTTATTACCCTGTAAGGAACAGGAGGAACAAAGAACTTTAGATTCATGCAGAAACTATCTTTCAGAAACGGCGCTAAAAGATGCCTTCATCCTTACTTACGACAGGATGTGTCGGTATCAGGGAGCATGGCATATGGAGAAAAAGTTAATATTTCCGGCATACGTAATGTTGGAAAGTGAGAATGAATCTATTTTAAGAGATGAACTGGCTCAATATAAAGGAATTTCGGGCAAGGTGCAGACCGTCCTGGAAATAAATCCGAAAGAAGAAAAGATTCTGAGAATCCTGTGCGGGAAAAGGAATCATATAGGGATGTCCAGGGGTGTGATCCGCAGTGGGGTTACGCAAGTGACCGAAGGTCCGTTAAAAGGGATGGAAGCCCGGATTTGCAAAATCGACCGGCATAAGCGGTTGGCAAAGCTACGGGTACAGGAGGGGCAGGATAGCCGGTATATCCCGGCGGGACTGGAAATTGTGGAGAAAAGCATCTGACACTTCTTGAAACATTGGCACGGGAAGTTGAGAATGGCACAGAATTTATGGGGAATAGGATTTGTAGACGAGGAATGATGAGGATGTACGAATTTATGGACTTTCAAACAGACCGAAGATTTGCAGGTATTGAACCTTTTAAGACGAAAGTCTGGCTGTCTTCCCCCACTATGCACGGAGATGAGCAAAAGTGGGTGGACGAGGCGTTACAGTCCAACTGGGTCAGCACCGTTGGGACAAATATCAATGAAATCGAAAAACAGACGGCGGAAATCATAGGACGCAGGTATGCGGTAGCCTTGTCTTCCGGCACAGCAGCGCTCCACCTTGGCATCAGGCAGGCGGGTGAGAAGCTATACGGCAAACCCAAGGCTGGTTTCGGCGCGTTGGAAGGGCACAAAGTGTTTGCCTCCGACATGACCTTTGGGGCCACCGTTCATCCGATTGCATACGAAGGCGGCCAAGCCATTTTCATTGACTCCGAGTATGACACCTGGAACATGGACCCAGAGGCCTTGGAAAAGGCATTCGAGAAATATCCCGACGTTCGGCTCGTGGTATGGGCCCATCTCTACGGTACACCGGGGAAAATCGACGAGATAAAGGCAATCGCACATGCCCACCATGCACTGCTCGTAGAAGATGCAGCAGAGTCATTCGGCGCGCTGTATAAAGGCATGCAGACAGGCAAGTTTGGAGATGCCTCCATACTCTCCTTCAACGGGAATAAAATCCTGACCGGAAGCACAGGGGGAATGTATCTGACGGACAGCAAGGAGGATGCGGACCAGGTACGTAAATGGAGTACACAGAGCCGGGAAGCCGCCCCATGGTATCAGCATGAAGAGATGGGGTACAACTACCGCATGAGCAATGTTGTGGCAGGCGTGGTTCGGGGACAGCTTCCCCATCTAAATGAACACATCCGGCAGAAACGGGCAGTTTATGAGAGATACCAGGCCGGACTTGCAGATCTGCCTGTCAGGATGAATCCCTTTGATGAAAAGAACAGCATACCGAACTTCTGGCTAAGCTGCCTTATTATAGACTCTGACGCCATGTGTCCCCAGGTGCGGGGGGAGAAAGACCCACTCTATGTAAACGTTCCAGGAAAGTCCTGCCCGACAGAGATACTGGCAGCATTAAACGCTTTCAACGCAGAAGGACGTCCCATCTGGAAGCCCATGCATATGCAGCCAATCTATCGAATGAATGAGTTTATAACCGCAAAAGGCAGCGGCAGGGCACAGAGCAATGCATATCTGGAGAAAACAGAATCACTAGATGCAGGGGCAGATATGTTCCATCGAGGATTGTGCCTGCCATCCGATAACAAGATGACACCCAGGCAGCAAGACCGGATTATAGACGTCATACATCGCTGCTTCAAATAAATAAAGAAAGACAGAGAGGAAAATGCAGATGGAGAAAGTTTTCATCTTAGGGGCCTGCCGCACCCCAATCGGCAAAATGGGCGGGGCGCTGGCTTCGGTATCGGCAGCAGACTTAGGGGCGCTGGTTATCAGGGAATCCCTGAAAAGAAGCAAAATTTCCCCAGAACAGGTAGACCACGTATACATGGGATGTGTCATACAGGCAGGGCTTGGGCAGAATGTGGCAAGGCAGTCGGCATGGAAAGCCGGGCTTCCGTTTTCGGCAACGGCACAGACAGTCAATGTGGTTTGCGGCTCAGGATTGGACGCGGTCAATTCTGCCGCAAGGCTCATCCGCGCCAAAGAAGCCGACGTGGTGGTAGCCGGCGGCATGGAATCCATGTCAAAGGCTCCGTTTGTGCTCATGGACGCTAGATACGGATATCGCATGGGCAGTCCGATGACGGAAACGCCGCTGGTAGATACGATGGTGAACGATGCGCTGTGGGATGCCGTCAACCATTACCACATGGGCATTACAGCAGAAAATATAGCAGAGAAATGGAACATTACACGCCGGGAGGCAGATGAGTTCGCCGCCCTTTCCCAGGCGAAAGCTGCGGATGCGATAGTGGCAGGCAGGTTCCGGGAAGAGATTGTCCCCGTAGTCATAAAGGGGCGGAAAGGCGATACCGTGGTTGACACAGATGAAGGTCCCAGGCCCGGCGTCACGGCAGACGCTCTGGCGCGATTGAAACCTGCTTTTAAGGATGGCGGTATCGTAACAGCCGGCAACAGCTCGGGAATTAATGATGGAGCTGCGGCAGTTGTCCTAGTTTCAGAGGAAAAGGTCAGGGAGTTGGGGCTGCAGCCCCAGGCAGAGTGGATCGGCGGGGCGCTTGGCGGCGTTGACCCTGCAATCATGGGAATTGGGCCGGTGGAAAGCACGAAGAAACTATTGGAAAAATGCAGCCTTACCATTGACGATATGGATTTGATTGAGGGGAACGAAGCTTTTTCCGTGCAGTCTATAGCAGTCAAGCGCGAATTAAATATTCCGGACGAAAAGCTGAATGTGAACGGCGGAGCCATTGCGCTTGGCCATCCCGTAGGAGCTTCCGGATGCCGCATTCTTGTGACCCTCATCCATGGGATGAAACAGAAGAATGCCAGGACCGGCATGGCAATGCTCTGTATCGGCGGTGGCATGGGATGCAGCGCCATGATAAAAAATATTTGAGAACTGGAGAACATGGATGATTATTGCAATAATTGGAACCGGAACCCTGGGTCCTGCGATTGCCCAGGTGTTTGCGCAGTGTGAAAAGACGGAAAAGGTCTATCTGTGTAAGGGAAGGGAGACGTCAGAGAGCGACGGCAGGGATAAGATAGAGAGAGCTTTTGAAAAGCTGGCTGCAAAGGGAAAACTGACACAGGAAGAAATCAATCGGTATCTGGGTAAAATCCTGGTGGGCGGCAAAGAACATGCAAAAGACGCGGACCTCTTGATAGAGGCGGTAGCAGAAAATCTTGAGGTGAAGCAAAAGTTATTTCGGGAGATGGACGCCATATGTGATTCCCACACGATTTTTGCCACCAATACATCAAGCCTTCCGATTCAGTCAATCGGCAGGGGCATAAGGCGGCCGCTGGTGGGAATGCATTTCTTCAACCCAGCCCCAGTGATGAAACTGGTTGAAGTGATTGCGGCAGACGACACGCCCCAGGATATGGTTGCCCAGGTGATGGAGATTGCCCGAAATATCGGAAAGACTCCGGTAGAAGTCAGGGAGGCTCCCGGATTCGTGGTGAACCGCATCCTTATCCCGATGATTAACGAAGCCGTCGGAATCTATGCAGAGGGCGTTGCTTCGGCTGGGGATATTGATACGGCAATGAAACTGGGTGCAAACCAACCGATGGGCCCCCTAGCGTTAGGGGATTTGATTGGTCTGGACGTCGTGCTGGCGATTCTGGATGTGATGCTGAAAGAAACAGGAGATAACAGATATCTTCCGCAGCCCATGCTCAAGAAGATGGTCCGAGAGGGAAAACTTGGGAGAAAAACAGGCGAAGGATTTTATCCGTATTAAAGGGGATAGGTATGAAGACATACTTTGAAGTAAATGTAAACCGATATGTTCCGGAAAAGGAGTTCGTGGTCTGTCGTCCGGCATCGCTGAACTATCCGAAAGACCACGCCGTGATGTTCGTCACAGAAGAGTATATGGACAAAGCAGACGCACTGCTTGACTGTAAAAACTGTCTGGTATTCTGGCCGGAGAAAATCACGGTTCCGGAAAAGATTGCAAACCGGCATGCAGTGGTACAATGTGCATCTGCAAAAAACGGGTACTGCGCTTTTTATCGGGATAACCAGATTACCTATTATCCCCCAAAAGAAGAATTTAAAGTTGCAGGCGGCGCATATATCGCAAAAACGGCTGTAATCGGAAAGGATTGTACGATCCTGCCAGGCGCATACATAGGCGGAGAAACCGAAATAGGCGACAACTGTTATATTGGCGCCGGAACCCGTTTGGTGGGGGAAGTACACATTGGGAATCAAGTAATTATCCGGGAGAATACGGTGGTCGGAGCAGACGGCCTGTCTACGGACAGGGATGAGGAAGGAAGGGCTTTAACGATGCCGCAGTTTGGCGGCGTAGTCATCGAGGATGACGTGCAGATTGGCGCGCTTACGGTGATTTGCCGGGGAGCCATTGACAATACCGTCTTAAAGCGCGGCGCAAAAATAGACAGCGGCGCTTTTATCTCTCACAATGTTGTGGTGGGCGAAGATACCTTTATTGTTGGCGAGACAATCATGTTTGGCAGCTCTTCGACAGGCAGACAGTCATTTCTTTCCGGAAACTCCACGATTCGCAATGGACGCCATATCGGAGATAAGGCGACGGTGGGCATGGGGGCTGTGGTAGTTGGCGACGTTGGCGACGGCGCGGTAGTGAAGGGAAATCCGGCAAAGTGACAGGAGCGTTAATATGACAGAGAAGCTGCCAAAGGTTAGAAGAACATTTTATACAGTCGCAGGCAAGCGGATTTTGGATATCCTCCTCAGCGGCATTGCGATGATACTGCTGAGCCCCTTGCTGCTGCTTCTGTCCGTCCTGGAACTCATTTATCATGGCAGGCCCATCTTGTTTGAGCAGGAAAGGCCAGGGCTTCATGGAGAGGTATTCAAGCTGTGCAAGTTCCGTTCCATGACAAACGAGACGGATGCAGAGGGAAATCTTCTTCCGGAAGAGCAGCGCGCCACAAAGTTTGGGAAGTTTATCCGCCGCACGTCCCTTGACGAGCTGCCGGAACTGTTGTGCATCTTTACAGGAAAGATGAGCATCATCGGTCCAAGGCCGCTGCTTGTGAAGTATCTTCCCCTTTATACCAGGCGGCATATGCAGCGTCATGAGGTGCGGCCGGGATTTGCATGTGTCCCGCTGAAACCGGTGCAGACGTGGACCTGGAACGACCAGTTTGAGAATGACGTATGGTACATAGAGCATTGCAGCTTTTGGGTAGATGTGAAAATGGTGTTCGCGGTATTACGTGAAGCAGTGGCGGGAGCCGGATACCGGGTTGAAGGGAACCGGGAAGAATTTACGGGAGAAAATTTGAATTCAGATGCAAAAGGTGGTAGGGGAAATGAGGGCAGTGATAATTGCTCCCCACAACGATGATGAGATACTGGGCGTTGGAGGGACAATGGCAAAATTGGCAAAGGCGGGGAATGAGGTGGTTGTCTGCGAAGTGACGGCAGGCGATCTGGAGGATGAGATGGTAAAGCATCAGAAAAGAGAGGCGGCGGCATCCCATGAACTGGTAGGAGCAAAGACGCATTTCATGAATCTACCGGCGGTAGGTCTGAGAGAAATGAAGACGACGGAGCTTAACCGTGCCTTTCAGGAAACGATGTCAGACCTGAAACCGGATGTTGTTTTTATTCCGCATCAAGGTGATATGCATATCGATCATAGGATGACGGCTGAGGCTGCAATGGTAGCGCTTCGTCCGGTGTCGTTTCCGGATTTGAAAGGGATTTATGCATATGAAACGTTGTCAGAGACGGATTGGAATACCCCGTCTGTGGAGCATTCGTTTATTCCGGCTATGTTTGTTGACATTACAGATGAATTAGAGATTAAGCTGGAAGCGATGAAGTGCCATGCAAGCCAGCTGCGGGAGTATCCCCATCCAAGGTCGCTGGAAGCGATACGGGCATTGGCGATGCATCGCGGCAGTACGGTATGCAGAAGATATGCGGAGGCGTTTGCTGTTGTCCGTGAGATGTGGTAAGGCTGTATAAGGAGGGTGAAATGGACAGACCGCTTATCAGTGTAATTGTTCCGGTTTACATGATAGACAGATACATTGGCATATGTATTGAAAGTATATTGAACCAGACGTACCAGAATCTCGAAATCATCCTTGTTGACGATGGGGGAAAAGACAGGTGCCCTGAGATATGCAGGCTGTATGCGAAGAAGGATAGCAGAATCAAGGTCATCCACAAACCTAACGGTGGACTGGTAAGCGCTCGTAAGGCGGGGCTTAGGATATCCGGCGGTGACTACATAGCTTATGTTGATGGGGACGACTGGATTGGTCCGGGATTTATAGAGGTCCTTTATACAGCCGTATATACATCCGGCGCAGATATGGTCTGTGCCGGGCTGACACGGGACTTATTCTCGAAATCCGCACATTTTTCCAATGCTTTGCCGTCAGGGATTTACGAAGGAGAGAAGCTTAAATATTTATGGAAGAACATGCTTTCTTACGGGGCTTACTACCGCCCTGGAATCAGCACCTACGTCTGGAACAAGCTGTTTAGAAGGGAAGTCTTGCTCACGCCGCAATCGATGGTAGACGACAGAATTTCGATCGGTGAGGACGGGGCGGTTACATATCCTGCACTCCTGAACTGCAGACGTGTGGCAGTCGTCGGTAATGTGGCATATCACTACCGGCAAAGGGAAGACAGTATGCTCAAGCAGAGCGCGTGCTATGGGGATGAGGCTCAAAAATTGAGTTACCTGTACCGCTATATGACACAGTGGAGTCAGTCCACAGATCCAAGCTTGGAGATTGCGGCACAAGTCAGGGATTATGTCCTCTCAATGGCAGTCATGCGCTCCGGCGGCAGGACTCCCCAGGATGATTTTTCAGTCTTTGATACCGCCTACTACGGCAAAAAGGTGGCAGTTTACAGCGCCGGAACGTTCGGTCAGCAGCTAGTCAGACGTTTCAGGGAAACGGACCACTGTAATGTGGCGGCATGGCTTGACGACGACTATTGGGAATATAGGAGGTGCTGCCTGGACGTCGATCCAGTGGAGGCTGTGACAAAAACTAATTTTGATTATGTCCTGGTTGCTTCCGTAGATCCTGCTGCGACAGGGAAATCTGTGAAAAGGCTGCTGGATCTAGGGATAAGCAAAGACAGAATTCTCACGGTGGCAGTACCGGAAGAGAAAGGACATTTAATAGAACGTTTCCTTGATGTGGATACGATAAAAAAGATGGAAGCAAAAAAGAAATGCGAGGTTTTATCACATGCTTGATTTAGCAAAGAAGATGCTTTCGGCAAGAACAGGGCAGACACATATTTTCTCAGTAGGGCAGGCAGGTTACATTATCAAGAGTAGCAGCGGGCAGCTTCTGGCTATTGACCTATATCTGTCGGAATGCGTGGAGAGAGTAGAAGGGAATAAAGGATTTAAGAGATTGCTGCCAAGGATTCTGGAGCCTGCGGCAGTCCGTTTTGATGCAGTCATCTGCACGCACCCCCATCTTGACCACTTCGATGTTGACTCTGTGCCTGAAATGATGGGGGGAGGTACAAAGCTGCTCTGCTCTGCAGGCTGCGTCAGGCTGGTAAAACAACTTAGGCTGGAATATTACAAATCGGACATTATCTATGTTTCACCCGGCAGCTATGAGACGGTTGGCGATTTTGATATCAAGTTTGTCAACTGTGACCACGGAACCGGCGCGCCTGATGCCGTCGGCGTGGTTGTGGAAGTTGACGGGAAAACCATTTACGAGACAGGCGATACATGCCTGCGGACAGACTCCCTGGATGAGGTTGAAAAGCCCTTAGATGTGCTGATTGCCCCCATTAACGGAGCTTATGGGAATCTGGATGAAGAGGAGTGCGCGGTGCTGGCAGAGCTTCTGGCTCCCGGAGTCACCATTCCATGCCATTATGGGATGTTTGCGGCACATCACGGAGATGTAGGCAGGTTCTATGACATTATGACGGAAAGGGAATTGCCTTTCCTGCTTATGGGACAGGGGGAACAATATACGCTCTGAGAGCGGAAGGAGAAATGAAAATGGTCAAAGAATTTAAAGGTAAGAAATTGCTGATCCTTGGCGGCAATCCAGAGACGGTCCCGCTGGTTGAGATTGCTAATGGCATGGGAATCCAAACGGTTGTGTCTTCTGCGCGCCATACCGACCCGGCAAAGCGCGCCGCATGGAAGGCATATGACGTTGACGGTATGGATGTCCCTGGCCTGGTGGCGCTTGCAAAAGAAGAACAGGTTGACGGCGTGCTTGTCGGCGTTGCCGATATCCTTGTCCCCGCGTACTGTAAAGTATGCGAAGCACTGGAGCTTCCATGCTATGCCACACAGCAGATTGTGGATGTGTTTGCATTCAAGGATGTTTTTAAGGCCACTTGTGAACGTTTTGGCGTTCACGGCATACCAGAGTTTTATCTGGACGCCGATATGAAACGTGAAGATCTGGACAAGATCGAGTACCCGGTCATGGTTAAGCCTGTTGATAATGGCGGCGGTGTCGGTATGACTGTAGCTTACAACGAGGATGAGCTGAGGAAAGGTGTAGAAGAGGCTCTTGAGAACAGCAAAAAAAAGCGGTTTATCGTTGAAAAGTACATGCAGTGTGATGATATGGGGATGTATTACACCTTTAAAGACGGGTACTGCTCCGCATCCTGCATCTATGACCGTTATACGACAGATGAGCAGCCAGGACTTTCCCGTGTTTGCCTTGGCGGTACATATCCGTCCAAACATCTTGAAGAATACTTTGAGCGTATGCATCCTAATGCGTTGCGTCTATTTAAAGAGATTGGTATTAAAAATGGCGTTTTAATGCTCTCGGGTTTCTATGAGAATGGAGAGTTTTATGTGTATGACACAGGTTTCCGTCTTCAGGGCGAAGCGCCTCATCTGCTCATGAAGGCGATTCATGGTTTTGACCAGCGTGAAATGTTAATCCGTTTTGCATTGACTGGTTCTGAGGGGGATATAGACCTTAGGACCGCCGACGATACGAGGCTGCGAGGTAAGTGGGCAGCTACGTTGTGGTTTCTGTTGAAAGAAGGAAAGATAGATAAAATAGTTGGTATGGAAAATCTTTATGAAGATGATAGGGTTGTGGCAAACATTCAACGTTTGCACGAAGGAGATACCGTTCTTCCTGAATGGATCGGTAATGAAAAACAGGTATTAACCCGTATGTACCTTGTCTGTAATAGTAAAAAGGAATTGGCTGATACACTGGAGTATTATATGAACACGGTAAAAGTTATGGATGAGGATGGCAATAATATGCTCCTGAAAGGATTTAATGTAAATAAGGCGCTTGAACGATAATGTTCTCTCCTTGTAGACCGACTTTGACTGAAAGAAAGGGAACACGGATGGAATTTGAGAGATTAAAAAACAAGGTGATTGTTGTATCTGGAGGCACAAAGGGGGTTGGCCGTGCGTTTGCTGAGGTCGCCGGCCGTGAAGGCGCAATGGTTGTCATAGGCGGCCGCGATGAAAAGGCTGGCAAAGAAGCGGTTAGGAATATTAAGACTTTTGGTTCTGATGGTATATTCGTCCACACGGATTTGCAGAAGATGGAAGAGTGCAAGCGCCTATTTGATGCTGGGTTTGAGAAGTTCGGGAAGATCGACGGTTTCTTCAATTATGCCGGTGTGACTCCGGTAAGCCCGCTTGATACCTGTGATGAGAAGACCTTTGACTGGGTGACAAACGTGAATTATAAAGCGGCTTTCTTCTGCTGTCAGGCAGCAGTGAATTACATGAGAATGAACGGCGGCGGCTCGATTGTTCTTACAGGTTCTGCACATGCCTGGGGCGGACAGAAGGACAGGGCTGCGTATGCGATGACGAAAGGTGTGCTGAGGATACTGAATGAACATATCGCTCATCAATATGCCGCAGAGCAGATTCGTTGCAATTATTTGACGCTGGGGTGGACCCCCACGGAGGGGGAAGTAGAACTTAGATTAAGCCAGGGGGAGAGAGAAGCAGAGCTGAGAAAACGTGCTGCTGAAATCCTTCCCATGGGTCGTATGTGTGAGCGCAACGACTATATGGAAGCTTTGATTTATCTTATGTCGGATGCAAGCTCCATGATGACTGGAAGCACGTTTAGAGTGACGGCTGGGGAGTATATTTGAAATGGATATTAAAAGAGCATGGCAATCCTTTCGATTGCTGATATTGTTTTCGTCTAAAAAGCGTGGAGATTATGTAAGGAAACATCATATATATGGTGGTTGTGGCAAAGACGTCAGGCTGCCAGTTGGTTTGATTCCACTAAGGGCTGAGAATATATTTCTCCATAATAATATCGAAGTGGCATCAGGGGCTAAATTTGTGCCTCATGATGCAATTCACAGCGTATTCAATCATATGGGCGAAGAAAAGTATAAGGAACATGTTGGCAGAATTGAAGTTTTTGATAATGTGTTTATAGGGGCAAATGCTATTATACTAGGTCCTTGCAATATAGGACCAAATGTCATTGTTGCTGCAGGGGCTGTCGTGAGCAAAGATGTTCCTTCTGGAAGTATTGTAGGAGGAGTACCGGCTAAAGTCATTGGAAATTATGATGAACTGAGAGAAAAGCGGAAAACATAGTGCTTATCTTTCAAATGTATGGAGGCGCATATGGAACTAAAAGTGTCATTAAACGGAGCGCTTTTTTTTGTTTATACATTTACCATTATGTTCGGAGGTATGCTTGCAGAATTTATTTCTGCATTCTGTTTAGTGTCAATAGCCATAATGGAGAGGAAGAAAATCAAGCAAATAATTGGAAATGTGAACTACAGTGTCTTGGCGCTGACTATCATTTTCTTTTTCTTTATGTGCTATATGCAGCATAAAATGGGAAATGTCAAAACAGCTGAAATAATAAGGATTATAGGCCTTACGAAAGGAATTTGTGCACCGGCCCTGTTTCTTCTGTCATTCAGCACGACGGCGAAAAGAGATGAGTGCTTAAATCTGCTGATTTATATTATGATTGGCCTTAATATTCTTTATAGTATTCAGACAATTATGAAAATAGAGTGGCTAAGCGATTTCTTTGTTTTAGGCTCCGTAAATGGGTGTGCAGGCGCGTCTGTTGTTATGCTGGCCGTCATTGTAACACAAATTCAAAAATGTCGAAGAGCGTTGCACATAAAAGAAGGATTATTCATTATTACGGCATATATAAACATAATGACAACTGGATCTGATACGGCATTTATATTATGCATTTTGGAGACAGTGATGTTTTTGATTATGAGCCGAAGGATGAGATTGTTTTTTTCAACAAAAGGGAGGAAACTGATTTCTGCTATCATAGCAACTGCCATGATAGGCGCTATGGTAGTAATCTATTTTATTGCAAATGGAACGATAAAGATCGACAGTTATGCATTGGGAACACGCGTTGCCATATGGAGACAAGCATTCAAACAATTTTCTTTAGAGAGCAGTAATAATAGGTTGTTTGGTACAGGAAACGATTATGTTCAGATGATGTCTCAACGGTTGGAGGCACATAATTTTCTGATAGAAATATTGCTGACATATGGGTGTGTGGGTTTAGTAGTTTTTTTGCTATCTGCATTCATTATCATAAAAGGTATCATAAAAAGGGTGAAAGTTGATACATATGATTTGTTATTTCCTGTTTTCGTTTATGTTATTATCTGCATGATGCATCCATTTTTTACAGGAGTATTCCTTTTTCAGTGGATTTGTATTTCAGCAATACTATATGTTGCTATGAACGCATTGAAAAATAAAGAAATGTTAATATAGGTGATTTCAAAAATGGATTTCAAGAAATATGTGAAAAAACTGCATAAATGGGAAAAGATTACTGAAAGGTTCAGCAATAAGATAGATGACTATGAGCGAGTAAGACGGCATTATTTAGGCAGGAAATTATTTAGGACTCAGTTATACTATGTACTGAATGTGTTTTGTATGCTTCAATATCCAGTATTGTTAATGATGAATAAAATAAATACAAATCATAACAAGAATAAAAATGGAATAAATAATCTGGAAACGATATTTATTTGCCCAAATGATGAATATAAGTTTGTGCTGGAAGATTTACCGGAGTCAGTGTTAAGTGAATATTCCAATATTGCTTCAATTCTGGCAAACGATTACAAGATACCAATAAAGGGATTTTATCTTGACGACTATGGATGCAAGTTATGCAAGGAACTTATCAAAAGATATCCATTTTCTTTTTTTATGAATTGCAGCGTTATGATTCATATTTATCGAATCCAGCATTTAATCTTAGAATTTAAACCGTCAGTAATTATTACAACTCAGACCGATGAAGATTTCACAACAAGTATATTGACAAATTACTGTGAACATTTAGGCGTTAAATATATTGGGATCCAACATGGCGATTATTGTTATGATCCCAACTTAGCATATTTCCGATTTTCGGAGTACTATGTGTGGGATGAAGATAGCATTAAGAATTTAGAGTTAGTAAACACTCGATTAGATTTTGCACGCACATTCAAGTGTAAAAGGTTCGATGGCAATTTAATTAAGAAGATTACCCCTGAATACCATTTAACATATTATCTTGCCGGAGATGAAACTAGGAATGAACTGATTCGTATACGCAATGTTTTAATGAAATTTATTGTGAAAGGGTATTCTGTTAATTTGCGGAACCATCCGAGAGCAAGGAATACAAGAGCTGTAAGGGCTGTTTTTAATGATGGGATGATACATTTTGAGAATGCAAGAGAAGTTCCGATAGGAGACTCTATTACAAACACGGATTATGTTGTCGCAACAAGATCCACAGTATTATCAGAAGCATTAGCAAATAGTTTAGATGCTGTAATCGATGACGTTGCCTATGATATGGAAGATATGATTTATTTAAGAATGAAAAATCTTAATCATGCAACTTTGCGTTTGTCAGATATTATGAAAGCCGAGCTGGGCATATGAGCAAAGGGAAATTAAAAAACCAAAATGTTATAGCATTGTTTAACATTCTAAGTACCATTATATTGCAAGGACTTGCGTTTTTCTCTTCACCCTATTTTTCAAGAATACTTGGAACTGCAAATTACGGAATTGTTTCTGTATTTAATACTTGGGTAACGGTGATAACGATTGTATTTTTCGTTAGAATGAACGGGGCGATAGTAATGGGAATAACAGAATATGAAGAAGAAGAACAAGCTGGATACCAGTCATCTATCTTGTCGCTGTCAATATTAATTTTTATAGGATTTTCAATCTTGACATTAGTCATCGTTGCAATTGTTAACTCATCCCAGTTGCTGTTTGTGGTTATGATGATTATTCAGGGATTTGGAATGTTTTGTGTTATGTTTGCAAACAGCAAATTCACATACGAATTTAGGGCTGATCTTAACTTTTATATGTCAGTTGGAATATCGGTTATCACAATTGTTCTTTCAATTATCATGATAAACGGATATGATGCGAAAAATAATTACTGGGGAAGAATCTATGGAATGACAATACCGTATTTCGTTATAGGGGTCTTTATTGCCATCTATATCCTTTTGGAAGGAAAAGAAGTTGTAAACTATACCTATTGGAAATTTGCACTTCCATTAGCAGTTCCAATGGTTTTTCATGGTATTTCAGGAATAATCCTAAGCCAGTCAGACAGGGTCATGCTTCAGGCTATGCAAAGTAGTTCCGTAGCGGGCATATATAGTTTGGCTTACACCTTTAGTAATGTCATTAATGTATGTTGGTCAGCTTTGAATAATACCTGGGTGCCAGTTTATTATGATAATACAAAAGCAGGAAATATAAGCAGAATAAAAAAACAGACAAAAAACTATTTAGAATTGTTTTCCGTATTGTGCGTTGGGTTTATGATGTTCACTCCGGAAGTGTACAAGATTTTTGCATCAGAGGAGTATAGAAGCCATTCATCAATCATCCCCATTTTTGTTGTTGGTTTTTATTTTATATTTTTGTATAGCTTCCCAATTAATTATGAAATATATCACAAGAAGACAAAAGTTATTGCAGTGGGAAGTACAGCTTCTGCCATAATAAATATTATTCTCAATTATGTTTTAATTGAAGGATGGGGAGCATACGGGGCGGCGACTGCAACGTTAATTTCATATATTATCCAATTCCTGTTCCATTATTTTGCCGCGAAATATGTGGTAAAAGGTACAGAATATCCATTCTCTATCAAGGCCATCATACCGTATATCATTATTGTTTCCGTGATAGGTATTCTAAGTGTGGTAGGCATTGAATGGTATGTCAGGTGGATAATAGCTTTATTTGCAGGTGGGTTTGAGGGATATAGAGTAATAAAAAGAAGAGCCATATTCTAAAGGGGTCGGAGGATAGGGGGAATTGAAATGTCGATAAAAAATAGCATTAAGAATAAAGTAAAACACGTCATATGGAATAAGTACTATAAGATGTGTCCAGGATTTTCTGGGGGGGGGTGTGGAATGGAATAGATATAGATAACAAGTGCAGCTTTGAAGATTTTGTCTTTGTTGCACACCATGCACAAATTCAGAATAGTCATATAGGCAACCATACCTCTATCGGAAGATACGATAAAATCCGGGAAGCGGATATTGGAAAGTATTGTTCGATTTCATGGGACGTAACAATCGGCGCTCCGACACATCCTTTTTCAACAATAACAAATTGTGCGCTCACATATCGAAAAGAATATGGTGTTGTTGACTTTGATGATAATTTACCGCAGAAAAGAACTAAAGTCGGGCATGATGTTTGGATAGGATGTGATGCGACCTTGATTGCAGGAGTGACTGTTGGCAATGGGGCTGTCGTCGGCGCCGGTGCAGTAGTTACTAAGGATATTCCTCCATATGAAATCTGGGGAGGAGTTCCGGCTAAAAAAATTGGAGCAAGATTCGATGAGAAGACGATAGAAGTTCTTGAAGAGATAAAATGGTGGAATTGGCAGCCGAAGGAAATACGCGAATGCTTGGAATTGTTCAGGAAGAAATTAGACTATGAAACGGCTGCGAAATTAAAGGCGTTTGCTGATAATAGGGAGAAATGATGATGAAAATACTCTTTTTACATGGGGCAATAAAAAATTCGGGAGATTTCCTAATATCTCTTAGATCGCAGAATCTAATAAAGTATACGCTCCCCAATTGTGAAATTGATGCTTTGTGGGAAGGAGAAAATGAACAAACAATCCAATCTCATCTTAAAGATAAGGATGGAGTCGTATTTGGAGGCGGACCTTTTTTCACCCACCATATCCATCCAGGTGATATTCCGTTTGTTTCAAACCTTGACTCGTTCGGACTTCCTATGCTTAATATAGGAGGAGGGTGGTATGGACCGGATTATAGGTATGAATCGGTTGCTAATTATGAAATGGATCATACCAGTATGAAACTACTAAAGAAAATAGAGGCTTCCGCAGGATGCCTGAGTTGTAGGGATTGGTATACAGTTAATATGCTCAAGAGCAAGGGATTCAAGGCAGAAATGCATGGTTGCCCCGCATGGTATGACATTGAGAATGTTGGAAGCTCCACTTTACGGAAAGTCGATGGAATTAAGAAAATATGCATTTCCGATCCTGCAAATGTTAACAATTCAAAAGCGGCTGTAAATCTAATTGATCTACTTAAAAAGTTATACCCCGCAGCAGATATGACTTATGTGTTTCATCGAGGAGCTTGGGAGAAAGAAGAGGGCAAACGGGGTGAGTTAAGGAGAACCGGAATTGAGCCAACATTGAAAAAAAATCGTATCAGATGGGTTAATATAGCTGGAGGATGCGAAGGATTTTCCATTTATGATGATTGCGATCTTCACATAGGGTTTAGAGTCCATGCTCATATCTATAATTTAAGCAAAAGAAATCGGACAGTGTTACTTGAAGAGGACGGTAGAGGCGCTGGCGTTAATCAGGCTCTCGGCCTTGGCAACATACATGTTTATAACGATAGAAGGCAATTTAAGCCGGAACTTGCAAAACGCCTGGAAAACAAACTGTTTCCCTCAGTCAATACATACTTGAAAGATGAGATCCTAAGAAATATAGAGCGAAATGATTACACGGATTGGATAGAGTATGAATTGGCGTTCAAAAGAATGCAGTTTTACTTTGAACAATTAATCAGACACATAAGCAAGATAAAGGATTGGTGATATCACAATGGAGATACTGGCTGTAATTCCGGCACGTGCTGGGTCAAAAGCAATACCTAATAAAAATATTCGCTCTGTAAATGGACATCCGATGATTTTTTATGCAATCAACAATGCTATTTTATCAAACTATATAACGGATGTTGTTGTTTCCACCGACTCGTATGAAGTTAAGATTATAGCGGAACAGATGGGCGTTCGCTGCCATTGGCGACGGCCGGAGCTTTGCGAGGATTCCGTGGCGCTGGATGCTGTTATATACGATGCTGTTGTGAATGATGAAAAGGAATATGACTATGTGATTACAATGCAGCCCACCTCTCCAACCCTTCAAGTTTCAACACTTGATGACGCAATCAGGCATACGATAGAAGACGATTTGGACACTGTAATTTCAGCAATCAATCATCCCCATCTTTCATGGAGGGAAGAAAACGGGCGGGCAGTGCCGAATTATGAGAAAAGATTGAATCGGCAGTATCTTCCGGCTAATTATATGGAAACAGGAGCGTTTGTTGTATCTAAGAGAGCGGTAGTTTCTGAAAATAGTAGAATTGGGAAGAAACTTGATGTATATGAAGTTTCAGAAAATGAAGCGATAGATGTAGACACGTTTATTGACTTGTATGCGGTAGGCGAGATTCTTAATCAGAAGAAGGTTGCTATCTATGTGAATGGTAATACCTTGAGAGGTACAGGTCATATATATAGGGCGCTTGAGCTTGCGGATGAATTTCTTTCAAAACCGGATATTTATTATGACAGCAATCAAACAGATAGAATACTTTTTGGTAATACAACGCATAACCTGATACCTGTAAACGGAATCGCCGAGCTGTTTCAAATAATAAAAGAGAAGAAATATACAGTCTTTATCAATGACATCCTTGCTACATCCATTGATTATATGATTGGTCTTCGAAGCGTTATGCCAGAAAATGGTAAAGTCATTAATTTTGAGGACGAGGGAGAAGGTGCAGGACAAGCCGACTTGGTCTTCAATGCGCTTTATTCCGAACAGGAAGGCAAAAATTTCTATGGGGGTGAAAAATACTATATTGCTCCGAAAATTTTCTTAATGTATAAGCCAGTCAAGATGAAAGAAAAAGTCGAGAAGGTATTTATCTGTTTTGGCGGTGCAGATCCGCAGAATTACACGGACAGAGTGTTTAGAATTATTAGCAAAGAAAAGTATAAGAATCTTTACTTTATCATTGCTCTTGGCCGTGCAAAGCAAAATGTCGATGCACTTATGGAGTACAACAAATCCAAAAACATGGATGTATATTTTGATGTAAAAACACCATAAAATCTTGATTATCCCCTAAAACACTGTATCTATCGCACTATCAAAGGATTGCAACCATTCATTTTACTACTTATTTACTACTGACGAATGAGCCTTGATACGCTGATATTCTGGGATATGCAAAGATATGGTACAGCACATCAGTATTGAAACAACAAAAATCGAATAAAGCATATAGACTACGGAACGCACAAAATCAGCGTTCCTTTTCTATTTCCAGCCGTTCAGAAATGGACGGCTATTTTATTACCCAAAATGAAAGGAGCATTAAGAGATATGAAAAAGAAATTAAAGCGATTGCTTACAGGTATGCTTACCCTTGCAACCGTATTTACTACTCTGCCAGCTTCCACTGTCCATGCGTCAGAAAAGCAATACTGGACAGACGCAGAGGAAAAAGCAGGATATGTAGAAAAAGTTATGAATGATGGAAGTATCGGTTCTACATTCCATGAGGGCATTATGAAAGTCGAGGGAGAAACGGCTTACTGTGTTGACATCAACACGGACTTTCAGTCTGGCTATAAGACACGTTCAGACGCAAGCTCACGCATGAGTGCCGACCAGATAGCGGACGTTGCCTTATCCCTTGAATACGTCAAGCAGTACGGCGCAAGCCATAAGGGATTGAACCACAAACAGCTTTACTTACTGGAACAATGCGTTGTATGGCAGAGGTTAAGCGTTCATCTGGGCTGGCAGTGTGATAATGTCAGAGCTTCCTATGATGAAATTTCAAAAGCCATACAAGATGAAGTCTATGCTGGTGCAAAGGCTTTTGTGAAAGCCAACAAAGGACGTTATGAATGTGGCGGTTATATCTACACTGGAAAGGGACAGGATATCGGGCAGTTCTGGGCGAAGCTGAATGTAGGAAGCGCAAAGTTACAGAAAGTTTCCTCCAATACCAGCATTACAAACGGCAGTGATGTGTATTCCCTTGCTGGGGCGGTCTACGGTGTCTATTCTGATAAGAATTGCCAGAATGTCATTACCACCCTTACGACAGATAGCAACGGGAATACCGAAGCCGTAGAAGTCAAAGCTGGAACTGTATTCATCAAGGAACAACAAGCTCCTGCTGGCTACAAGTTAGACAAGAATGTTTATCCGCTGACCGTGGAAGCTGGCAAGACGGCAAACTTGAAAGTGAGCGATACGCCAAAGGTCACAGAAACTTTGATTGAGCTTTTCAAGATTGACTTGGAAACAGGACAAGACAATGCACAGGGGAACGCTTCCCTTGCAGGTGCAGAATTTACATGGAAGTATTATGACGGTTACTACAACAAGGACAATCTTCCAGCAGAAGCCACAAGAACGTGGACAACACAGACAATCGCTGAAAAAGACAGTGACGGCACAGTACACTATGTTACCCGTTTAGCTGACAAATACAAAGTAGCTGGGGACAGCTTCTACACACAGAACGGTATCAACTGTCTGCCTTTAGGAACGATAACTGTTGAAGAAACCAAAGCCCCAACAGGTTACTTGTTAGAGGGCGCATATATGCAAGCCAACGGCAGTACGGAACAGATTAAAGGCAAGTATGTAACACAGATTACAGAGGACGGCGACCTTGCCGTATTATCGGGAAGCAACCAGCACTCCGTATCTGACAAGGTTATCCGTGGCGGTGTGAAAGTTCAGAAGCGTGACCTTGAAACCAAAGATACAAAGCCACAAGGCAATGCAACACTGGAAAATACAGAGTTTACCATAACTTCCTTGAATGAAAGCCCTGTTCTGGTTGAGGGTTCATTTTATAAAAAGAATGATGTAGTAAAGACAATCCGCACAGGTGCGGACGGTATCGCTTCTACTGCTTCTGATTTGCTACCTTACGGAAAATACCGCATTGACGAAAGCAAGACCCCAGAGGGCTACCTGCTGACTGGTGCAGTTCCCCGTGAATTTGAAATCATAGAGAACGGAAAAATCGTAGATTTAACAAGTGAAGAAAGCTCTGTCAATAACCAGATTATCCGTGGCGGTGTGAAAATACAAAAGCGTGACCTTGAAACTAAGGACGCAAAGCCACAAGGCGGTGCGACACTGGAAAATACAGAGTTTACGATTACTTCTTTAAGTGAAAACCCTGTCTTGGTTGACGGGAAATTGTATGGCAAGGACGAAGTGGTAAAGACAATCCATACAGGCGTTGACGGTATCGCTTCCACTGCTTCTGATACACTTCCTTATGGAAAATACCGTCTTGACGAAAGCAAAGCCCCAGAGGGATACTTGACAACAGGTGCGGTTTCCCATGAATTTGAAATCACGGAAAACGGGAAAATTATTGACCTTACAGGCGAAGAAAGCTCTGTCTACAATCAGATTATCCGTGGCGGTGTGAAGATACAAAAGCGTGACCTTGAAACCAAAAACACGAAGCCACAAGGCGGTGCGACATTGAAAGATACAGAGTTTACTATCACTTCTTTAAATGAAAATGCTGTCTTGGTTGGCGGTAAGCTGTTCAACAAGAATGAAGTGGTAAAGACAATTCATACGGGCATTGACGGTATCGCTTCCACTGCTTCCGATACGCTTCCTTATGGAAAATACCGTATTGACGAAAGCAAAGCCCCAGAGGGCTATCTAAGAACAGGTGCAGTTTCCCGTGAATTTGAAATCAAAGAGAATGGGAAAATCGTTGACCTTACGGGCGAAGAAAGCTCAATCTATAACCAGATTAAGCGTGGCGACATTGAGGGTGTGAAGATTGGTGCTGGCACTCATAAGAGATTAGCAGATGTGCCTTTCAAGATTACCAGCAAGACCACAGGCGAAAGCCATATTGTCGTGACTGACAAGAACGGGCAGTTCTCCACTGCTTCAAATTGGGCTTCCCACAAGCACAATACCAATGCAGGAAAGACCAGCGAGGACGGCGTATGGTTCGGTTCATCAGAGCCAGACGACAGCAAGGGTGCATTACTTTACGATACTTACGAAATTGAAGAATTGCGCTGTGCCAGCAACAAAGGCTTCAAGCTCATTCCTGCCTTTGACATTGTGGTGTCAAGAGATAGAACCGTCATTGATTTAGGAACATTGACAGATGAATACGAGAAAGAAATCTCTATCCATACCACAGCTACCAGCAAGGACGGGGAAAAATCTATCCTTGCAGGGAAAGAGGTCACTATCGTTGATACGGTCAAGCTGGACGGTCTGGAAAAAGGCAAGAAGTACCAGTTAAAGGGCTGGCAAATGTTAAAGGAAGAAAATGCAGAGCTTATCATTGACGGCAAACGTGTGGAAAGCGATTATACCTTTACTGCTGACAGTGAGGAAATGAAAATCGAGATTGAATACACGTTCAATGCTTCTGAACTTGGTGGAAAAAACCTTGTAACTTTTGAGGAATTGTACGATATGTCCAATCCGAAAGAACCTGTCAAGGTAGCGGAACACAAGGACATTGAGGACAGCGGACAAACGGTACTGATTACAGAGCGTATCATCAATATCCATACCACTGCTACCAGCAAAGACGGCGAAAAGGTTATTGAAGCAGAAAAGGAAGTAACTATCATTGATACAGTTAAATTAGACGGCTTGGAAATCGGTACAAAGTATCAGCTTGTAGGCTGGCAGATGTTAAAGGAAGAAAATGCAGAGCTTGTCATTGACGGTAAGCGTGTGGAAAATGACTACACATTCACAGCAGACAGCGAAACAATGGAAGTCCAGATTGCCTTTACCTTTGACGCTTCCGAGCTTGGAGGAAAAGACCTTGTGACCTTTGAAGAATTGTATGATTTAAGCAATCCAGATGAACCGAAAAAGGTTACAGAACATAAGGATATTGAGGACAAAGGGCAGACGGTATCTGTCAAAGAGAAGCTAGAAACACCAGCTCCCGAAGAACCAGAACAGCCGTCCAATCCCGATACACCAGATACACCAGTGAAAAAGACGGACAGCCCAAAGACAGGCGATACAACAAACATTATCGCTCTTTTGGTATTGCTTGGCGGTTCTGGCATTGCATTGGCTGGAACATACTTCTTAAAGAAACGCAAAGCTAAGAAGTCATAGGACGGTATGGACTTATGAAACAGAAATGCCGTTCCCCGACAACGTAGCGTGTCGGCAGACTACCCTTATTCTGGCTTGTCTGCCACCTACCTGCACGCACACAGCTTGTCAAGGGTGCTGAAAGCACAACGCTTGCCCTTGATAAGCTGGGGGCTTGCTGGTATCACGTTATCAGCCAGAATAAAGAACTTAATAAATATCAGAAAGAAACGAGGTAAAAACATATGGAACTTAAATTTGTAGTGCCGAACATGGAAAAGACATTCGGCAATCTGGAATATGCAGGAGAAAGTGAGGTTGTTCAGCGTCGGATCAACGGACGCATGACGGCAGTGTCCCGAAGCTACAACCTTTACAGTGATGTGCAGAGGGCAGATGATATTATCGTGGTGCTTCCTGCTGAAGCTGGGGAAAAGCATTTTCAGCCAGAACAGAAAGTAAAGCTGATTAACCCACGCATTACCGCAGAGGGCTACAAAATCGGCACAAGAGGGTTTACAAACTATATCCTGCTGGCAGATGATATGTTACCAGCAGAGAATAAATAAGGAGGGCTAAAGCATATGAGATTAGCAAACGGTATCGTGATTGAAAAAGAAAAGACATTCGGGCAGTTGAAGTTTTCGGCATTAAGACGTGAGGTGCATATCCAGAATGAGGACGGAACGGTAAGTGATGAAATCAAGGAACGCACTTATGACCTTAAATGCCGTGGACAGGGACGAATGATACAGGTGTCCATTCCTGCCACTGTACCTTTGAAAGAATTTGACTACAACGCAGAGGTGGAACTTGTCAATCCTGTTGCTGATACAGTAGCAAACGCCACCTTTCAAGGGGCAGACGTGGACTGGTTCATTAAGGCAGACGATATTGTCTTGAAAGGCAGACCTGCACAGCCAGCAGGAAACCCACAGAGCCATAACAACCAGCCGACACAAGGGAAAAAATAAGCAACTGCTGTTTTGAGTTGCTAGTGGTATTGAATAGCTGTATAATATCCCTATAAATTAGAATTTGTGGAGGAAAGATAAAATGGATAGACCTATTACAACATTGTTTATGCTAATGTCTGTTGATGGGAAAATAAGTACTGGTGCAACAGATGATTTGGATGTAGATAAGGATTTTCCTAAAATTAAAGGCGTTAATGAGGGATTACACCAATATTACGAAATAGAGCAGACAACAGATTTGTGGTCTTTCAACTCGGGTAGAGTGCAAGAAAAAATGGGAGTAAATAAAAAGAAAATACCAAGGAAAACACCGGTTTCCTTTGTTGTAATTGATAATAAACATTTGAATGAAAATGGTATTCGCTATTTTTGTGCTTTATCAAAAGAGTTTGTGCTGATTACGACGAATACAAGACATCCTGCCTTTAACGTAGAGGATGAAAATCTTCATATCATATACCAAAATGAATTATCCTTAAAAGATGCACTTATAAAACTTAAATCGGAATATGGTTGTGAGAGAATAACAATCCAGACTGGAGGAACATTGAATAACTTATTTCTTCGTGAAAAGCTGTTTGATTATGTAGATATTATTATTGCACCTGTTTTGATTGGCGGCAAGGATACTTCTACTCTAATTGATGGAAAGTCTTTGACAGAAGAATGCGAATTATCAAAATTGGGTGTTGTGAAGTTGCAAGAATGTGTAGTTTTGGAGAACTCGTATCTTAGATTACGCTATGAGGTGATTCATTGACAAATCCCAGTTTGTCTATAACTTCATATTCAATACCATAAGCAGTTAGTCTACATGATTGACTGCTTTTTTCATGCCCAGAAAGGAGGTCTTATGGCATTTTACAAATATAAGGGAAAACGTATCAGAGCCAGCGACAAGTCACTTGTGTACCGCTTCTGTGGCGGTTCGCTTCTGCTCCTGTTCGTAGCGGTCATACTGCTTTTGAACATGGGACAACTCGTGCGTACCGATTGGAACAATTTTACCCTAATCAGCAATGACGGACTGGCGTTGTCGCTCTCCCCTTACAACTTCATAACTATTATTATAGCGACTGGTAGCTGTTTACTGGTCGCTTTTCTGTATTATCGCTTCTGCCATGACAGGCTGAAACAGCTCATACACCGTCAAAAGCTGGCACGTATGGTCTTGGAAAATGGATGGTATGAAGCAGTGACGACACAGGGGAACAGCTTTTTCACTGACCTGCAATCCAGTAAGTCAAAAGAGAAAATTCGCTATTTTCCCCGTATGTATTACCGCATGGAAAAAGGCTTGCTTCATATCCAGTGTGAAATTACGCTGGGGAAGTATCAAGACCAGCTCTTGCAGTTGGAAGATAAGCTGGAAAGCGGTTTGTATTGTGAACTGACCGACAAGCTGTTGTATGACGGCTACGTGGAATACACGCTTTTATATGACATGATAGCGAACCGCATTTCCATAGAGGACGTACAGGCAGAAAACGGGGGCTTGCGCTTGATGAAAAACCTTGTCTGGGATTATGACGCTCTCCCCCATGCCCTTATCTGTGGTGGGACTGGTGGCGGTAAGACCTATTTTATCTTGACTATCATTGAAGCCCTGTTGCGGACAAATGCCGTCCTGTATATCCTCGACCCGAAGAATGCCGACCTTGCGGACTTGGGAACAGTCATGGACAGGGTCTACTATAAAAAGGAAGATATGATTGATTGCGTCAATGCGTTCTATGACGGCATGGTGGCAAGAAGCGAAGCAATGAAGCTCATGCCAAACTACAAGACAGGTCAGAACTATGCCTATCTTGGTCTTGCTCCCCACTTCCTTATTTTTGACGAATACGTGGCTTTCATGGAGTGCCTAAACACAAAGGAAAGCATAGCCGTGTTAAGCCAGCTAAAGAAAATCGTCATGCTGGGACGGCAGGCAGGCTATTTCTTAATCTTGGCTTGCCAGCGTCCAGACGCAAAGTATTTCAGTGACGGTATCAGAGATAACTTCAACTTCCGTGTAGCATTAGGACGCATGAGCGAGCTTGGCTACGGCATGATGTTCGGTTCAGACGTGAAGAAAAAGTTTTACCAGAAGCGTATCAAAGGGCGTGGATATTGTGACATTGGTACAAGCGTCATATCAGAGTTTTACACCCCACTTGTTCCCAGAGAACATGATTTCTTACAGACTATCGGTGGGCTTGCATTGCAAACAAAGCCACCAGAAGAAAAGGAGTGATTTACTATTTCAGAGAAAATCTATTCCATACAGTCCTTAGATGAAATCGTCCATGCAGATGATTATATCAAGGACTTTGAAATGCTGGCACAGGAGTATTGTCATAGCTTGGCTGAAAGAATGGCATTATCCGTCTTTCGGCAATTTACGGCTGATATGGTATGCTCCGTCTATTTAGACAGTAAGCAGGTCAAGGGTAATAACCGTGACTATACGTTTACCTTTGACATTACCCTTATGGATAACCTGCCTATTGTCCGCTACACGGGCTACCACTGACCGCAAAGGGCAGGACGGACAGGTGGCGTGCGAAGCGAAAGCCACAGGTACGTCCTAGCCCTGCTGGTGTGGCGCAAGCCACGCCAGCTTATCAGCCCCTCGGTATCTAACAGAGGGGCACAAAATACCAGAAAACAGTATCAAGAAATACGGAAATCTCCGCAAGGAATAAGGGTTTCCGTTCATTTCTAATGAGTGTGACATCAGCAGTCAAATGTCACATTCGAGAGATTGGAGGAATGACAACTGAATGAAACAGACTGGATAACAGGGTTTAAAGATAAGCGTTCTGTCTATGGCGTATCGCAGAACAGGCTTGCATTAGTCGCTGGCATGAGCCGTGAACATGTAAGCCGTATCGAAAACGGCAAAATCAAGCTGACAGAGGAAATCAAGAAACAGCTTACCGTAGCTCTGGAAAAATGCAACCCAGACAATCCGCTGGAAATGCTGTTCGACTATGTAAGAATACGCTTCCCCACAATGGACGTACAGCACGTCATACGGGATATATTAAAGCTCAACATGGACTTCATGCTACATGAGGACTTCGGCTTTTACAGCTATACGGAGCATTACTATATCGGGGATATATTTGTGCTGACCTCACAGGACGAGGAAAAAGGCGTGTTGCTGGAACTGAAAGGCAAAGGCTGTCGGCAGATGGAAAGCTACCTGCTGGCACAGGAAAGAAGCTGGTATGACTTTCTTATGGACGCACTGGTTGACGGCGGTGTGATGAAACGCCTTGACCTTGCAATCAATGATAAGGCAGGAATACTTGACATTCCAGAGCTTACAGAGAAATGCGACTGTGAGGAATGTATCTCCGTATTTCGCAGTTTCAAGTCCTATGCTTCGGGGCAACTGATTAAGAGCCATGAACAGGACAAGGCAGGTATGGGACATACCTTGTATATCGGTTCTCTGAAATCAGAAGTTTACTTCTGCATTTATGAAAAGGCACAGGAACAATACGCAAAGCTGGGTATTCCGCTTTCTGAAACACCTGTGAAGAACCGATTTGAAATCAGACTGAAAAATGACCGTGCCTATTATGCCGTGCGTGACTTGCTGACCTACTATGACGCAGAGCGGACGGCATTTGACATTATCAACCGCTATATGCGCTTCGTAGATAAAGAGGACGGGAAAAAGCGCAGTGATTGGCAGGTCAATGAACGCTGGGCGTGGTTTATCGGTTCTGATCGTGGGCGTTTGAAACTAACGACCAAACCAGAACCGTACACGCTGGAACGGACGCTGAACTGGATAGCAAGGCAGGTCGCCCCAACCTTGAAAATGGCAAAGAAGATTGACCGTATCAACGGCACGAACATCATTGACAGTCTGGTACAGGACGCAAAGCTCACAGACAAACACGAAAAAATCATAGAACAGCAGACGGCTTCCAGTGAGGAAGTCGTTTTTCAATCAAAGGAGGACTAAGACATGCTGGAATTATTGAAAGATTTACTGCTGGTATCGCTGGGCGGTGGTATCGGCGTCACGCTCATGTGTCTGCTTATCACAGGAAAACAGGCAGACAAAGACATGGAACGCATGAAAGGAGGTGAGGAAGAATGAACTTCGGACAGAACTTATACAACTGGTTTTTAAGCAATGCACAGAGCCTTGTGTTAATGGCAATCGTGGTTATCGGTGTGTATCTGGGCTTCAAGCGTGAGTTTTCAAAACTTATCGGCTTTCTGGTGGTAGCTTTGATTGCGGTAGGTCTTGTGTTCAACGCTGGCGGTGTGAAAGACGTACTGTTAAACCTGTTCAATAAGATTATTGGAGCATAAATATCAATGGTTTTGCACACCTGCAAAACCTACCTTTCCCCCTATGGGAGCTGGGCATAGGGGGATGAAAGGGGGTGACGGAATGGTACACAAAGAAAACCCAAACGCAAGAAAGGACGTGATAATGAATGGAAGAATTAAGAGTTTTGATAGAAGCAACTATCCCCACAGACGGCGAACTTCCCTCCGCTTGGTTTGATTTGCCGATTGATGAAACCGAGTTTGAAGAACTGCTCGGCGTGGAAGCTGACAGCGAAGATTACCGCATTGTGGAAATGGAACTTCCCTTTGCAGATGATGTGAGAGAAGCAACAACGGTCGATACCCTCAATGACCTATACCGTATGTATGAAAACTTACCAGTAGAAATCAGAGAAGAACTACCTGCTTTCATGGCGTATTATTCCAATCTGGACGAACTGCACAATTACAGGCATGACATTATCCATTATGCCAACTGCAACTCCATGACAGACGTTGCCCGTCATGTGCTGGCTGACGACCCAGCGTTTCATTCCCTGTCAGAAGATTGTGTGCGTTACTTTGATTTTGAAGCCTATGGACAAAGCCTTGATGAAAACGGGCGTTTTATCGAAACAGACCACGGCATTTTTGAGATACCGTGGTAAGAAAAGAGGTGTCGGCTTATCGTTGATGATATGCGTGTCTACATTGCCAACCTCGGCAAGTACAACGAGGGGTATTTAGTGGGCGACTGGTTCTCGTTCCCTCTCGACTTTGAGGAAATCGCAGAGCGTATCGGGCTGAATGGGGAATATGAAGAATACGCCGTCCATGATACCGATAACTTCCCCTGTGAAGTGCCAGAATATATCTCCATTGATGAACTGAACCAGATGTATGAAATGATAGAAGAACTACCAGAGGAAATCGTGGACAGTCTGGACGATTTCATTTCATACTACGGAAGTTTGGAGGGTGTCGTGGAACACAAGGACGAGATTTACTTCTATCCCGATTGTGACAGCATGGAGGACGTGGCACGGTATTTTGTAGACGAACTGCAAACGCTGGGCGAAATACCACCCAGCTTACAATACTATATTGATTATGAAGCATATGGGCGTGACTTGGAAATCGGCGGTTATTTTATCGAAACCAGTTACGGTATGTGCGAAATTCAGCAATAAGCTGTCAGATCTGTACCTGCAAAGGTGCTACTGACAGCTTATTTGTATTTAAGGGCAGTTGGACTATCTACTGACTGCCCTTTCTCATTTAAGAAAGGAGCAATCCAGAATGAAAAAAGTAAAAAGCTACACGGGTATCTGGAACGTGGAAAAAGTGCTGTACAGCATTAACGATTTTAACCTCCCGTTCCCGATTACCTTTTCACAAATGGCGTGGTTCGTGCTGACAGAGTTTGTCATTATCCTGTTTGCCGACCTGCCACCACTGAACATGATTGAGGGGGCATTTTTAAAATACTTCGGTATTCCCGTTGCCCTCACTTGGTTTATGTCGCAAAAGACCTTTGACGGCAAGAAGCCGTACAGCTACCTAAAGTCTATGACGGCGTATGCCCTGCGACCCAAAGTGACCTATGCAGGAAAGGCGGTAAAACTGCATAGCCAGAAATTCAATGAAACCATTACCGCAGTAAGGAGTGAGATTTATGTACCCGATACGATACATTGAAAACAACCTTGTGTGGAACAAGGACGGCGAAGTATTCGCCTATTATGAGCTTGTCCCCTACAATTATTCGTTCCTGTCCCCAGAACAGAAATATATTGTCCATGACAATTTTCGTCAGCTAATCGCACAAAGCCGTGAGGGAAAGCTACACGCTTTACAGATAGCTACGGAAAGTTCTGTCCGTGCCACACAGGAAAAATCAAAACGGCTTGTCACAGGCAAGCTCCGTGATGTAGCGGTGGCAAAGATTGACGAGCAGACGGAAGCCCTTGTTTCCATGATTGGGGACAATCAAGTGGACTACCGCTTTTTCTTAGGTTTCAAGCTCATGGTAACAGAACAGGAATTGAACCTGTCCAGCATGAAGAAATCTGCTTTTATGAGCTTCAAGGAATTTCTGTTGGAAGTCAACCACACCTTGATGAATGACTTCGTTTCTATGAGTAATGATGAAACAAACCGCTACTTAAAAATGGAAAAACTGCTGGAAAACAAGATTTCCAGACGTTTCAAGGTGCGCCGACTGGATAAAAACGACTTCGGCTATCTGATAGAACACCTTTACGGACGGGACGGTATCGCTTATGAGGACTACGACTATTCATTACCCAAAAAGAAATTGAAAAAAGAAACACTTATCAAGCGGTATGACCTTATCCGTCCCAGCCGTTGTTTGATTGAGGAAAGCCAGCGGTATTTGCGTCTGGAACATGAGGACACAGAAAGCTACGTGACCTATTTTACGGTCAACGCCATTGTGGGGGAACTTGATTTTCCGTCCAGTGAAATCTTCTATTTCCAGCAACAGCAGTTTACGTTCCCCATTGATACCAGTATGAACGTGGAAATCGTGGGAAACAAGAAAGCCTTAACCACAGTACGCAACAAGAAAAAGGAATTGAAAGATTTGGACAACCACGCCTATCAAGCTGGCAGTGAAACCAGCAGTAACGTGGTGGACGCTCTGGACAGCGTGGACGAGCTGGAAACGGACTTAGACCAGAGTAAGGAAAGTATGTACAAGCTGTCCTATGTGATACGGGTATCAGCCCCAGACCTTGACGAACTGAAACGCCGTGCAGATGAAGTCAAAGATTTTTATGATGATTTGAACGTGAAGCTGGTGCGTCCTGCTGGGGATATGCTGGGGCTTCATTCCGAGTTCATGCCAGCCAGTAAGCGGTATATCAATGACTATGTGCAGTATGTGAAAAGTGATTTTCTGGCAAGTCTTGGGTTTGGTGCTACCCAAATGCTGGGGGAAAATGAGGGTATCTATATCGGGTATTCTGTGGACACGGGACGCAATGTCTACTTACAGCCAGCACTTGCCAGTCAAGGGATAAAAGGCACTGTCACAAATGCCCTCGCTTCTGCCTTTGTGGGAAGCCTTGGTGGTGGGAAATCATTCTGCAATAACTTGATTGTGTACTATGCGGTGCTGTTTGGTGGACAGGCAGTTATCCTAGACCCTAAGTCGGAACGTGGCAACTGGAAAGCGACACTTCCAGAGATTGCGGACGAGATAAATATCGTCAATCTGACAAGTGATGAAGTGAACAAGGGACTTCTTGACCCGTTCGTGATTATGCGGAATGAAAAGGACGCTGAAAGCCTTGCGATTGATACCCTTACATTCCTTACGGGCATTTCATCAAGGGACGGCGAAAAATTCCCCGTGCTGAGAAAGGCGGTACGCTCCGTGACCCAGAGCGAAACAAAAGGACTGCTTCTAGTCATTGACGAGCTACGCAAGGAAGATACCCCTATTTCACGGAATATCGCAGACCATATCGAGAGCTTTACCGATTATGATTTTGCACACCTGCTGTTTAGTGACGGCAACGTGGAGCACGCAATCAGCCTTGAAAAGCAGTTGAACATTATACAGGTGGCAGACCTTGTATTGCCCGATAAAGATACCACCTTTGAGGAATACACCACTATTGAATTACTGTCCGTGGCAATGCTTATCGTCATATCCACCTTTGCGCTGGACTTCATTCATTCGGACAGGTCGATTTTCAAGATAGTTGACCTTGACGAAGCGTGGGCGTTCTTAAATGTGGCACAGGGCGAAACCTTATCAAACAAACTGGTTCGTGCTGGTCGTGCCATGAACGCAGGTGTTTACTTCGTTACACAGGCTTCTGGGGACGTGGCAAAGGAAAGTCTGAAAAACAATATCGGTTTGAAGTTTGCATTTCGTTCTACTGACATCAACGAGATAAAGCAGACCTTAGAATTTTTCGGTATCGACAAGGACGACGAAAACAACCAGAAACGCTTGCGTGATTTGGAGAACGGACAATGTTTATTGCAGGACTTATACGGGCGTGTCGGTGTGGTGCAGATACACCCAGTCTTTGAAGAACTGCTACACGCCTTTGATACCAGACCGCCCGTACAGAGAAATGAGGTGGAGTGATGAAAGAAAGGATAAAAGGTGCGTTCACAAAAAGGAAGATACTTCACTTTCTCAAAATGGCTCTGTTCGTGGTGGCACTCTCCCTTATCCTGCTTTCACTTCTGGGGACGGTGGCTCATGCAACGGGGCTTGTGGACGATACTATCAATGCAGAAAATCTTTACTCAAAATATCCCCTTTCCAACTATCAGCTTGATTTTTATGTGGATAATAGCTGGTCGTGGTTGCCGTGGAACTGGCTGGACGGCATTGGAAAATCAGTACAGTACGGGCTTTACTGCATTACCAACTTTGTCTGGACTATCAGTTTATATTTGAGTAATGCAACGGGCTATGTGGTGCAGGAAGCCTATAAACTTGATTTTATTAACGATATGGCAGACAGTATCGGAAAGAGCATACAGACCTTAGCAGGCGTAACACAGAACGGTTTTTCCAGCTCTGGCTTCTATGTTGGTTTCCTGCTTCTCATTATCTTGGTGGTGGGAATTTATG
>OFFP01000122.1_pt1 | contig 62402 bp, 43 predicted proteins | sample 1521431 | NCBI WGS metagenome assembly OFFP01 (sample SAMEA3504104, study PRJEB24116) | mouse gut metagenome | biome: mouse gut; feature: mouse-associated habitat; material: faeces | place: Denmark | collected 2011
TAACCACGTCGGCATCCTGCTCGATCGCCCCTGATTCACGCAGGTCTGAAAGCATCGGGCGCTTATCCGGCCGGCTTTCTACTGCACGGCTTAGCTGAGACAGCGCAACCACCGGGACATTCAGCTCTCTTGCCAGCCCCTTCAGAGAACGGGAGATCTCCGAGATCTCCTGCTGCCTGGATTCCTGACTCTTGCCTACGCTTCCTGTCATCAACTGCAGATAGTCAATGATAACGACGTCAAGTTCATGCTCCAGCTTGTATTTCCTGCACTTAGAACGCAGCTCTGAGATGGAAATCCCCGGCGTATCGTCTATGATCAGCCGGGACCGGCCAATAATCCCTGCTCCTTCTATCAACTTCTCCCAATCAGAATCCTTCATATTGCCCGTTCGGATCGCCTGTGCATCCACCTGAGATTCCAGAGAGAACAGACGGTTCACCAGCTGCTCCTTCGACATCTCCAGGCTGAATATCGCGACCCCCCGCTCCTTCTTAAATGCGATATACTGCGCAATATTCAGAACGAATGCCGTCTTACCCATAGAAGGTCTGGCCGCCACCAGTACCAGATCCGAGGGCTGAAGCCCGGACAATTTATAATCCAGGTCGATAAACCCGGTAGGTATACCTGTAACTGTCCCCTTGCTCTTAGACGCCTTCTCAATCCGTTCAAGAGCGTTCAGCACCACCTGTTTGATCGGTACGAATTCACCCGTATTACGCTTCTGAAGCAGCTCAAACATCGACTTCTCCGTCTTCTCAAGCACAGTCTCTAAAGGCTCCTTCCCCGCATAGCAGGTATTCGCGATCTCTTCATTCAGACGGATAAGTCTGCGCATTACCGATTTGTCAGCCACGATCTGAGCATAATACTTAACATTCGCCGACGTAGTCACCATCGTCATAAGATCTCTGACGAATTCCAGACTGGCGATCTCCTCCGGGACGTCCTTCTCCCGCAGCCGCTCCTGCAGCGTGATCAGGTCCACTGGCTTCCCCTCATTATACAACTCCACCATGGAATCGAAGATCACTCCATAGGCACTTTGGTAAAAATCATTCCCGCTGATGATCTCAGACGATGTTGTGATCGCATCCCGGTCCATCAGCATCGCCCCGACAACCGACTGTTCTGCCTCGACGCTGTGGGGCATTACTCTCTTAATCAGCGCCTCCTCCATGACTTCCCCTCTTCCTATGCCTCTTCTGTCACGATCACCTTCAATGCCGCGGTAACCTTCGGATGCAGCTTGACAGGCACCTCGTGCGTACCAAGAGTCTTGATAGCTTCTTTGAGCTGGATCTTCTTCTTATCTATATCCAGACCCATCTGCTCCTTCACTTCCGCCGCAATCTCCTTGGACGCGATAGAACCGAAAGCCTTGCCGCCCTCTCCGGTCTTGATGGACATCTCTATCTTACCCGCTTCAATCTTCTTGCCTAATTCCTGTGCCGCCTCATACTGCTGCTGTGCGATCTTCGCCTCATTAGCCTTCTGCAGCTTCAGGTCGTTCAGGTTCTTACTGTTCGCCTCTACGCCTTTTCCCTTCTTAAGGATAAAATTCCTTGCGTAGCCGTCGCTTACATCTACTATCTCACCTTGTTTTCCAAGGGACTTTATGTCTTCTTTTAATATTACCTTCATCTTAGATGTCTCCTCCTTTTATCATGTCATCAATTACTGCCTTTAGACTCGCCACTGCCTCTTCCATATTCGTATGGTCGAACTGCGCTCCTGACGCATTCAGATGGCCGCCTCCGCCGAGACGTTCCATTATGATCTGCACGTTGACTTCATCAATAGACCTCGCGCTCACGTAAATCCTTCCGTTATACTCGGTCAGTACAAAGGACGCTTTGATCTCACTGATATCTAACAGCTCGTTGGCAGCCTGTGCACCGATGATCGTAGGGCTCTCGATCTTAAGCCCGACTCCCCTGGCAATAGCGAATTTCTCATAGTATACCTCTGCGCTGCTGATAATCTCCGCCTTCGCACGGTAGGACTCGATATCGTCCCTGAACATCTTGCGCACCAGCGTGATATCTGCCCCGCATCTGCGCAGGAACGCCGCCGCCTCAAAAGTCCGCACGCCTGTATGGTTCACAAAATTATTCGTATCGATCATGATACCTGCATACATACTGCTCGCCTCTATCTTCGGGATCTTGATATCATCTACGATATACTGCAGCACCTCCGCAACCATCTCACATGAGGACGAAGCGTAAGGTTCTATATATGACAGCAGGGCATTCTCAATATTATCGCTGCTCTGTCTGTGATGGTCAAGCACCACGATCGTCTTCGTCTTCTTCAGCAGCTCTTCGCATTCCGTCATCATGGGGCGGTTCGTATCCACCACTACTACCATGGAATTCTCGTCAGCCATCTCGATCGCCTGGGCTGACTTCAGGAACATCTCGTCAGGATAATTCGAATCCCTGACAAAGCATTCATACAACGGGCGCAGAGATGCGGACACTTCATTGATCACAATATATGCCCTCTTCTCCATCGCCGCCGCCGCCCGGCAGATTCCGATCGCAGCTCCGAACGCGTCAGCATCCGTCAGCTTATGTCCCATAACGAATATCCTGTCCTTCAGGGTCAGGAACTCTCTGAGCGCCTCTGCCTTCACTCTTGCCTTCACTCTTGTATTCTTCGAGGTCTGCTCACGCTTCCCTCCGTAATAGGTAATTCCGCTGCCGTCCTTGATCACCGCCTGATCGCCGCCGCGGGCAAGGGCAAGATCTATTGCTACCCGGGCATAATTATAACTCTGAGAGTAAGAATCTCCGCTCAGTCCAAGCCCGATACTTAAGGTCGCCGGAATCCCGTTGCCGATATTCACCGACTTGACGTCTTCAAGCAGCGAGAACTTATCCGCCTCCAATTGCTTGAAATACTGCTTCCTAAGTACAATAAAATACTTATCCGTCTCCATCTTCTTGACGATACCGTCAACTCTCGCAATATACTGGTTGATCTTCCGGTCAACCAGAGCCATCAGCAACGATTGCCTTACTTCCTCCACACTGTTGATGACTTCATCATAATTATCAATATAGACCAGGCCCGCGATCAGGCGCTGCTCCTCATTCTCCTTAATGTAGCGGTTCAGCTCCGTCACATCCTGCAGATGCACGGCAATAAAATATTCTTTCTCCGCCGGCATATGAAGAATAAGCCCGGTATCATTGAATCCCTCCGCCGACACCTGCCTAAGCTCCGCTTTATATTCTTTGTCTCCATAATAGACATCCATCTCGACCGTATCTTGGGCCTCTTTGGGAAATATACTGCGGTTCAGCTCTGGAATATACTTGCTGATCGGTACGTCTCTCCTGGGCTTGGTTCCCAGTATCTCCCGAAACAAGTCGTTCATCCAGATCGTTTTCCCATCGCTCATCAGAATCGCATAAGGTACTGTCAGCTCCTTAAGCAGCGTATTCTGAACGACACCATACTGTGCGGCAAACTCGACCAGGTCCTTAAGCAGCACCGTCTTGCTGCGCAGATAGAGACTGCCTGCCATAATGATATAGAGCAGGACGAAGAACACCATCAGGCCTCCTGCCCGCTTGTCGATCATGTACACCCAGACATTCATCCCCACCAGAAGAACCGCCATCACAGACGGCCATTGGATATAGAGCTTCAGTTGACCTCTTAGCTTAATTTTCTCTTTTTCATTTTTCTTTTCCAGCATAATCCCATCCTCATATCTGTGAAGAACAAAATATACGAGAATCATTATACCACTTTTTGAACTAAAAAGGAAGACACATAATTTCTCATTGACAAAATGATGTTCTTATTTTATTATAGATAAGGTCGGATATATTGCCGGCGCTTATAGATGATATGCGGATGTGGCGGAATTGGCAGACGCGCTAGACTTAGGATCTAGTGGGCTTCCCGTGCAGGTTCAAGTCCTGTCATCCGCATTGAATGAAAGCCCCAGAACTCTTAATAGAAGGAAAAGTTCTGTGACTTTGTTTTTACTTTAATAGGAAAGATAGACGGATTTTGTTCAGTTATGTAAAAGGTACAAAAAGGGCGTTTTGTTCATTTGCAAAGAGCAAATGAAGAGTGGAAATGTATTTATGTGAAATGTATAAAAAGGAGGATAAAATTGTGAAAAAAATATCAATTTTGTTGGCATAAAATCGTTTTTTTTACTGTTTACTTTAAAACAGGTTTGGCATATATATTCTATATTTCAATTTTCAGAAGTTTCTTTAGAATCAAAAAATCCTCCCCATTTTTGTGAAAAAATAACAAAAATTGACAAATAGCAACGAAAATATTAGTTGCTATTGTAAAATATAAACAAGTGTGTTAAAATTCTCGTATAATCTTTGAAACTATGTTTCAAAGGGAAAAAAGGAGGAAAAGAAAGACATGAAAAAAAGAGTAATTGCGTGTCTGCTTGCGGGAATTATGACATTCTCACTTGCGGCGTGCAGCGGGGGGAGTGTAAGCAGCAACTCATCTTCGGGATCAGGAAAAGAAGACAGCAGTGAGAGCAGTGCAGACAGCGAGGTAGGCGTAGAACAGACCGCAGAGCCGCAGGCTCCGCCGGAGGATGCGCCGGTAGGAGGGCAGTTTGTCGTACAGATTTCACCGGGGACTTTATCGCCGGATATGATGGATGGATGGTCGGCGAATGCGACAAATACAGGATTTATTAGGTTGATGCAAGATTACGGTCTGACAGATATAATGAGGGATCGTACTCTTGACTGGAACCCGGTTGTTGTAAAGTCCCATGACGAGAAGGAGAATGAGGACGGATCGATTACCTATACAGTAGAGATCAATGATAATCTGAAGTGGAGCGACGGTTCCGATATAACAGCGAAAGATTACCTATTCGCTATTATGCTGCGTTCTTCTAAGCAGTTCGTTGAGTGCGAGGGTGATGCGACAACAGGAAGCCCGCTGCTTGGCTACACGGAGTTCAACAGCGGAGACAAGAAAGAGTTTACAGGGCTTCGGCTTCTTGGGGATTATGAATTCTCTATGACAGTAGATGCTGAGAATCTTCCGGACTATTATGTACTTGGCAATATCGGATACACACCGGATCCGATGGCGGCAATTGCGCCGGGAACAGATATTCTGGACGACGGTAACGGGTGCTACTTCAACGACAAGTTCACCACAGATGTTCTGAGAGAGACGCTCCTTGATCCGAACGAAGGTTTCCGTTATAAGAGACCGGTCGTATGCGGACCTTATAAGCTGAAGAGTATTGACGTCAGCACCGAGACCGTAGAACTTGAAATTAACGAAGAATTTCTCGGAAGACCAGATGGAACGAAGCCTCATGTACAGTCCATCATCTCGAAACCAGTTGCGGTAGAGACTTGGAGAGATGAATTCGAGAAAGGTTCCGTTGACTTTTTCAATACGACAAAGGGAGAGACGATTGATTCTACCTTAACAAAGTTAGAGGACGGAAGCCTGAAGGCTAACTATGGACTTGTACCGTTGGATTCTGTAAATGAATTCCGTTTTGCATGTGATTTCGGACCTGCTCAGTTCCCGGAAGTACGCCGTGCATTTGCTTATATTATTGACCGTAATGAGTTGAACAAGCAGCTTACAGGCGGATATGCTTCCGTTGTTGACTGTCTTGCTACGGAGGCGATGGAAGACTATCAGGCGACAAAGAGTGAGCTTGAAGAGAATCTTACACATTATACATACGATATTGACAAGGCAAAACAGGAATTAATCGACGGCGGCTGGACGCTGAATGAAAAAGGGGAAGAGTTCAAGGAAGGTACAGATAAGGTACGTTATAAGGATGTAGACGGCGAGCTGATGCCGCTGGAGATTCAGTGGGCATACAGTGAAAGTGAAATTACGAACCTTTACAACACAGTAATTCCTCCGGAAGCCGAGAAGGTTGGTATGAAGTTTGAAGGGACGAAGATGGACTTTGCGCAGTTGATTAATCATCTGAACCGCGAAGGATCAGATCCTACTTACCATGTTTTCTCTTGCGCCGTTGTTTTACCTGAACTTAGCTCATGGTGGTACTTCTTTGATGACGCTCCGGACAGAATGGGTCTTTGGAACTACTATCGTGTAAGTGATCCGGAATTGAAGAGCATTACGGCAGAGATGCAGAAAGTGGAGCCGGGCGATGTAGAGAAATTCCGCGAGTTATTTGTGAAGTTTGAAGAGGAAATCAACAAGAAGATGCCGGGTGTTGTTATGACGACAGGAACGCAGTACTGGTTCTATAATCCTAAGTTAAAGAACTTTGTTCCTCGCGCATATGATAACTGGTGGTATTTCATTCTCGATGCTTACATTGAGGAATAAAAGTTTTAGCAGGATAGACATAATAAGGGGAGACGGCGAGCCGCTATCTCCCTTTTTATCAAAATAAAGTGGGGTTTTACATATGGCTAAATATATACTAAAAAGACTTGCCTATATGGTAGTCGTTTTCTTTATTTTGTCCATTTTGCTTTTTGGCTTGTTTAAAATGGTTCCTGGAGATCCGGCGCGAATGTTGGTTGAAGGACAGAAGATGAGCGTTTCTCCTGAGGAATATGAGATGCTGTATCAGCAGGCAAGAGCAAGGCTTGGGTTGGACAAACCATTGATTATTCAGTATTTTAGTTGGTTTGGGAATCTGCTGAGAGGCGATTTCGGATATTCCTCCGTACATCGGATACCGGTTACTGAACTCGTCGGTCCGCCGATGAAGAATACGATCTGTCTGAATGTGGTGTATTATGTGCTTCTGTTTCTTATAACAGTTCCGTTGGGAATCAAGGCGGCAGTGAAGCAGAATACGGCATTTGATACGACTGTGCAGGTGACAACGATTATCGGTATCAGTATTCCGTCATTTATCACGGCGCTGATCTTTATCTTCTTGTTTGCGATTGTGCTCCCAATCTTCCCAATCAGCGGTATGGTGACGACGGGAGCGAATTATACCGGATTCCGGGCGTTTACAGACTATGCGTATCATCTCTGTCTGCCGGTGCTTGTAATGGTATTTGCAGGGCTCGGCGGTCTTACGAGATACGTCAGAGGCGCTCTTTTGGATGCCTTGTCTATGGACTATGTGCGTACTGCGAGGGCAAAGGGGCTGCGGGAAAAGACAGTGATTTATAAACATGCATTCCGGAATGCGTTGATTCCGATTACCGGATATGTTGTCGGGTCAATCGTAGCAATTTTTGGCGGTTCTATCATTATCGAGACACTGTTCTCATGGAACGGGGTAGGTAAGCTGTTAATCGATTCCCTTATGAATCAGGATTATACGGTTGCGCTTGCGATGCAGATGTTCTATATACTTCTGGCGCTTGTGGCGAACTTGATCACAGACCTCTGCTATTGTCTGGTAGATCCGAGAATCAAGTTAGAGTAATGGAGGAATGAACATGTTGAAAAAAGGTAAAAAAGAAGAAAAGCAGCGTTCTATTTTAGAAGAAGAACAGATGCAGAGTCCTTTTCGGACAATTATTAAGAACCTTTGCGAGAACAAGATTGCTATGGGTTCGGCTTTTGTATTTATTGTAATATTTTTGATGTGTTTCATTCTCCCTATTTGGTTTAAACAGGATATGAACTATCAAGACCCAACACAGAAGAATATCGGACCGGGATTTTCATTTCTTTCTGTCCCTAAGGAGCTGAACGGCAATGTAAAAGCGATAGGGGTAGGGCCGACCTTCGGCGTGGGGATTGATAATGACGGCGTTGTGTATGAGTGGGGAAGCTTAACCGACCGTCTGAAACAGATTCCGGCAGACATGGGAAAGGTCGAGGATATTGCAGTCGGCCAGGATCATGTCCTTGCAGTGAATGACGAGGGGAAAGTATTTACTTGGGGATTCAATCGTATGAACCTGAATCGGATTCCGGCGGAGGTACAGAATAAGAAGGTAAAATCAATCGCAGCAGGGTATCAAGTGTCAATTGCAGTTCTGGAGGACGGAAGCATTGTAAAATGGGGAAATGAAAATACAGTTGATATTGTGGCTTCCAGGGCAAAGGATGAGAATGTAAAATTGGTGAAAACGAATATCCAGACCGGCCTTGCGCTGACAGAGGACGGCAAGCTGCTCCCACTTGCGAAGAGGGCGACGGCTTTTGACGCAATTCCGGATGAGATTCAGGGAAAAGTACAAGACTTTGTACTGACAGATAAGACGGCGCTGGCGCTGCTTGACGACGGTACGATCGTTTGCTGGGGCGGCAATGACTATCATATCAAGGATATCCCGGAAGGTGTGGAAGGACATGCGGTCAGTCTTGCGGCAGGACGGAACCATGCCGTTGCGCTGCTTGACGACGGTACAGCCGTAGCATGGGGCGGCAACAATAACAAACAGGCGAAGCTCCCGTCAGGGCTGAAGAATATTGTAAGTATTTCCAGCAAATATTACCAGAATTATGCCATTGACGCAGACGGAAACGTTACCACCTGGGGACTGAAAGGCTACCTGTTCGGTACGGACAACCTTGGAAGAAGCGTTGCCCTGCGTATATTAAAGGGCGGCCAGATGACCATGACGGTTGGATTTGTATCCGTTATCATTTCCCTGATTATCGGTATCATTGTCGGAGGTATTTCCGGATATTATGCAGGAAAGATTGATATCGTGCTGATGCGTATTGCGGAAGTAGTAGGCTCCCTGCCGTTTATCCCGTTGGCGTTAATCCTGTCGGCATTGATCGGAAACAAGGTATCGGAGGTAGGGCGTATCGTTATGATTATGGTAATCCTTGGTATCTTGAGCTGGCCGGGCGTTGCCGGTATCGTCCGCGCGCAGGTACTGGCAGAACGTCAGAAGGAGTTCGTTACGGCGGCAAAAGCCCTTGGCGTGCGTGAGAGGAATATCATCTTCCGGCATATCGTGCCAAACGTTATGACAATCATCATTGTTAATGCGACGCTTGCATTTGCTACCTGTATGCTTACTGAGTCCGGTTTGTCATTCCTTGGATTTGGTGTTGGCGAGCCGATCCCTTCATGGGGGAATATGCTGAATAACTGCCGTTCATCGGAGGTTATCTCACAGTTTTGGTGGAGATGGGTGTTCCCGTCTATCGCACTCGCGCTTTGTACAATCAGTATCAACCTTTTCGGAGACGGCCTGCGGAAAGCAGTTGATCCAAAATCCAGTGAAAGGTAGGGGGGAGTCATGGAGTATTTATTAGAAGTTGACGATTTACATACATTTTTTAAGACGAAAAAAGGAATCGTAAAAGCCGTAAACGGTGTGTCCTATCAGGTGGAAGCCGGTAAGACCCTTGGAATCGTTGGAGAGTCCGGAAGCGGTAAGAGTGTTTCTGCCATGAGTATTCTGAAATTGCTTGACGGCAACGGATACATTGACAGCGGAAAGATTACATTCAAGGGGCGCGATCTGGCAGAGTGTACGATTAACGACATGTATCAGATTCGTGGAAACGAGATTTCCGTAATCTTCCAGGAGCCGATGACGAGCCTGAACCCGGTGTATACGATTGAGAAACAGTTGAATGAAGTTTATCTGACTCACCAGAAGATATCGAAAGAGGAAGCGAGCAAAAAATCCCTTGAGATGCTGAAGTCGGTTAAGATTCCCAATGCTGAATCGATCATGAAACAGTTCCCACATCAGCTCTCCGGCGGTATGCGCCAGCGTGTCATGATTGCGATGGCGCTTGCGTGTGAGCCGAGCCTGCTGATTGCAGACGAGCCGACCACGGCGCTTGACGTTACCATCCAGGCACAGATTTTGCATCTGATGAATGAACTGAAACGTGAGAAAGGAACATCTATCCTTTTCATCACTCATGATCTTGGCGTTATCAATGAGATGGCGGACAGCGTGGCGGTTATGTACTGCGGGCAGGTTGTGGAGATGTGTCCGGCGCAAGTGGTATTTGCAAGGGACAATGGATATTCACATCCTTACACGGAAGGTTTAATGACTTCTATCCCGCGCCTGGATACGCCGGTGGGAACGAGGCTTGAGGCAATTCCGGGAGCCGTACCTCATCCGCTGGATCTTCCTAAGGGATGTAAGTTTGCGCCCCGCTGTAAGTATGCTACCGACAGATGCTTAGAAGAAGAACCGGCATTAGAGCAGGTGGAGGGCAATCACCTCGTACGCTGTTTCTATCCGGAAAAGGAGGCGCGCCATGCAAAATAAGAATCAGGATAAAAAGGTGCTGTTGCGGATTACGGACCTGAAACAATGGTTCCCAATCAAGAAGACGAAATTATTCCAGAAAGAACAGCTTTATGTCCGTGCCAATGACGGAATTACCCTGGACATATACGAAGGAGAGACGGTTGGGCTGGTTGGAGAGTCCGGGTGCGGGAAGTCCACGTTCGGAAGGACGCTGCTTCAGATTTATCATCAGACCGAAGGGAAGACCATGTACTATGGACGTTCCCTCACGGAGATGGCTCCGGATTATGTCAATGTCACGGTAAAGAGCATTGACGCAAGAAAGAAAAAGATTAGCGAGTTAGAGAATAAAGTTGCGGCGCTCAAGGCAGAATATGAGAAGATGGCAGACGGCACAGAGAAGTTCGTGAAGCAGGAAGAATGCGAGAATGTCCGTAAAGAGTGCAATAAGGAGTTCCTTGACCTTGTGCAGATTATTGGTGGGTTCTACGGCGTTGACAACGTGCAGGAGGCCGAGCAGCTGCTCTTGAACAAGTTCAGGATCGCCGCGGAACTTAGGAATTTGAGGGAAGAAGACCGGGCTGAGGGCAAGGATAAGAAAAGCGAGATTCAGGCAAAAGAGAAAGAATTAAGCGCAGCGGAAGAGAAGCTTGCCGCGCTTAGAAGCAAGTACGGTTCAGACGAGGCCTTCCGGAAATACGAAGAGTACCGGGATGAAGGCGTAGACCTTGCCAGACTGAAGAATCATGAGATGCGTATTTTAAGGAAAGATATGCAGATGATTTTCCAGGACCCGTATTCATCTTTGAATCCGAGAATGACGGTAGGGCAGATTATCGGCGAGGGGCTTCTTGCCCATGGATTCTTCACGAAGAATGATGATAAGATGCAGGATTATGTCATGAAGACGATGGAGGAATGCGGACTTGCTCCGTACATGCTCCACAGATATCCGCATCAGTTCTCCGGCGGGCAGAGACAGCGTATCGGTATTGCCCGCGCGCTTGCGCTGAAACCTAAGTTTGTTGTCTGCGACGAGGCGGTTTCCGCCCTTGACGTGTCCATTCAGTCGCAGATTGTCAACCTGCTGAAAGACCTTGGTGAGAAGGAGAACCTTGCGTACCTGTTTATCTCCCATGGCCTGAGCGTCGTAAAATATATCAGCGACAGGATCGGCGTTATGTATCTGGGGAACATCGTAGAGCTTGCGTCTTCCCAGAACATGTTCGACCATCCGATGCATCCTTATACGGAGGCGCTGTTGTCGGCAATCCCGACCACAGACCCGGATGCGAAGAAGGAGATTGTACCGCTGGAGGGCGATATCCCAAGCCCGGTACATCCGCCGAAGGGATGCAAGTTCCATACAAGGTGTAAGTACTGCCAGGAGATTTGCAAGCATGTGACGCCGGAGCTTAGGGAACTTGAGCCAGAGCATTATGTGGCATGCCATTTCCCGTTAGGGCAGAAATGATTTTTTCAAGGAAAGGAAAGGGTACAATGTTATTATTTGGAAAAAACAGCAAATGGGCGCAGAGGCGAAAGGAACAGGACGAAAAGTATAACCGTTTCCGGGAAGAGATTCAGGAATTTCCGTTGGAGAAGAATGATTACCTGGCGATGGTGCTCGGTGCGTTTTGGGCGCTGTGGCCTGTCCTGGCTATCGTAGCCGCTGTAATTTTCGGCGTTGTACTCATCTTTTTTAAATAGTGGAGGAAAACGGTAACATGAAATTTAATGAGTTTGTTTATAAAAGAGTTGAACTGGAGGAGATGAAGGAAAAGATCCGCCAGATTACGGAAGCTGTAAAAACTGCCTCGGATGCAGAGGCACAGATTGCGGAGATTTACCGCATGAACGATTTGATGAAGGAGCATGCAACGGCAGACGCCCTCGTGTACATCCGTTATACAATCAATACGAAAGATGATTTTTATGTGAAAGAGCGGGAGTATAACGACCATATTTCCCCGTTGATTGCAGAAGAGGTACAGAAATATAACGAGGCGCTGCTGAATTCTCCATTCCGCAGCGCGTTGGAAGCGAAGTTTGGCAAAGTCATGTTCCTGAATCTGGAGTTGGGGATGAAGGGATTCTCTCCGGAGGTTACGGAGCTGATGCAGGAAGAGAGCGCATTGCAGACGCAGTACCAGTCGCTTCTGGCAAGCGCGCAGATTGAGTATCAGGGCGGTACATACAACTTATCGCAGATGGGTCCATTTACGCAGAACAAGGATCGTGAGGTGCGTAAGTCAGCTCAGGAAGCAATGGGAAGATTCTTCGACGCGCATCAGGAAGAGCTGGACGAGATTTTTGATAAGCTCGTAAAGAACCGTACGGAACAGGCGCGCCGCCTTGGGATGAAGAACTTCGTAGAGCTTGGTTATGTGCGCCGCCAGAGGAACTGCTATACGCCGGAGGCTGTCTCAAATTTCCGCAAGCAGGTTGTGGAAGACCTTGTGCCGATTGTATGTGAGATCAAGAAAAATCAGGCGGAGCGTATCGGCGTGGATGAGTTGAAAGTATATGATGATTCATTCCAGTTCCCGGACGGGAATGCAACGCCTCAGGGAACCTATGAGGAGATTATGGAAGCCGGACGCAGGATGTATACGGAGATGTCGCCTGAGACGGCGGATTTCATCAAGATGATGTTTGACCGGGATCTGTTTGACGTTGTGGCAAAGCCTGGGAAAGCGACAGGGGGATACTGCTGTGATATTCCGGGATATGAATGTCCGTTTATCTTCTCGAACTTTAACGGGACGTCAGGAGACGTAGACGTCTTAACCCACGAAGCGGGGCATGCGTTTGCCTCCTATATGGCGGATAAGCATGTTGACTTGCTTGACCTCAGGCTTCCGTCCATGGAGGCGGCGGAGACCCATTCCATGTCTATGGAGTTCTTTGCAACGCCTTGGTATAAGCTTTTCTTCAAAGAGCAGACGAAGAAGTATGAGCTGTCTCATCTTGAGGGGACGCTGAATTTTATTCCTTATGGATGTCTGGTGGATCATTTCCAGGAGATTGTATATGAACATCCGGAGATGACGCCCAAGGAGAGAAACGAAGCATGGCTGAAGCTTGATAAGATGTATCGCCCTTATCTTGATATGGCGGATATGCCGTTCTACGGAAGAGGAGCAGGCTGGCAGAGGCAGAGCCACATCTATGCGACGCCGTTCTACTATATCGACTATTGTCTGGCTCAGACGGTTGCGCTGCAATTCTGGCTTGAGATGGAAAAAGACTGGAAACAGGCATGGGAGAAGTACAAAGCGTTTGTAAAACGAGGCGGAACCGATACGTTCCTTGGGCTGGTAGCAGGCGCAGGCCTGAAATCACCGGTAGAGGATGGCTGTATCCGTGAGATTGCGGGACATGCAAGTGAATGGATAAAAGAACATAAGCTGTAATGGGGGACAGGCGGCAGGCCTGTCGGGGAGCGTTAGTTTCCCGGCAGACCTGTTTTTTTATTTTTATAATTTTACATTTTACATAGAGTATGTGAAATAGCTGGTAGAATCGCACATAGTTGTGTATAATATATAGAAAAAACATGGAACTGTATATACAGTTCTTTCTGCAGGGGAGTGATAAGATTGTATACGGTAGCGCTTTGCGATGATGAGGCTGGACATTTGGATAAGCTGAAAGATATGTTGGATACTTATCAGGAACAACGTGCGAATTGTGAATTAGAGATTGCATGTTTTGGCAGTGCAAAAGATTTGCTTTGCAGAGTCAGGGAACAGAATTATGAGCCTGATTTAATGCTGCTGGATATTTATTTACAGGAGGAGTTTGGAATTGAGGCGGCAGGAGAACTGCGCGGTATGGGGAACAAGAGCCAGATTGTGTTCATCACTTCGTCGCCGGAGCATGCGCTTGAGGCATACCGTGTGCAGGCGGCGCAGTATCTTGTGAAGCCGGTGGGGGAGGAAGAGTTGTTTCAGGCGTTAGATCACCTGCTTAATGAGAGCAGGAAAGAGCGGAGGCGTTACCTGGTGCTGCGTACGGAAGGGAGAGTCGGCCGGGTGGCGGTTGATGGGATTGTCTTTTGCGAGGCGCAGGGCAAGAGCCAGAAGATGCATATGGCAGATGGGGAAGAATTATTATTGCATATGACGATGACGGAGATTTTTGGTATGTTGTCAGATTATCCGGAATTTGTGAAGGTTGGGGCTTCCTATATCGTGAATCTGGAGCATGTTGCAAGCCTGAATGCGCGGAAACTGGTGATGGAAACGGAGACGGATATCCATCTGCCGAGGGGGTCTTATCAGCCGCTTAGGGAGCGGTATTTTAATTATTATTGTGAAAAGAAGTGAATGAGAAGGCTGTCTTGTATGGAAGGCACTCATAGGAGCAAATGTTTTCGGAAACGGTGTAGCTTGTGGGCTATGCCGTTTCTCCGTTTTGTAGATCATTTAGCAAAGACGAGGGAAGTATTCCAACGAGGTCATAGGAAATATCAATCTGTTGTTCTCTATGCCCCTTTGATTTATCCGGTGCATGAACGATGCACCCAAGGTAGGGACAAAGATGTTCGCTCATTTCTCCCTTTGGCTTCATCACAGTGCGGTTCTTACTGGTATCCCGTGGATACCACTCATTAGAATAGATTAAGGACTTTGTAAAGTATTAAAAACTTGATTTTATACCAAGCGAAGAATTTTTGATATAGTAGAGAAATGTATTCATCATATGAAAAAAGGGTTTTTATAAAAATTATCATAAAACGATATGTTTTTTTCATTAGAGTGTAGTATGCTAAAAATAACAGAAAAACTGTATTAGGGTTCTTTGATGGCTCCTAAGGTCAATAAAATATTTATAATGTAATATCTTAAATACTGTTTAAATTTAATATATCTAAGGGAGAAAACATATTATTGATGATTTACCGATTGCTCAGTGTAAAACAATAAAAGAAAGAAACATAATTCGACGCTTAGAAATTGTAATAGCTAATGACTGCAATTTGCGATGTAAATATTGTTATGCTCATGGCGGCAATTATCATATGAAAGCACAGCGAATGACACCAGATATAGCTTGTAAATATTTAACAACATTACTTATCGGAAAATATCGTTATGTTAATTTTGTTACATTTTTTGGTGGAGAACCTACACTATGTCCGGAGACAATTGAAGCAATATGCAAATTTTTCGATAAAAATGTTGAGCTTGGTTTATTAGAAAAAATGCCAATTTTTTTAATAATATCAAATGGAACTTTAATTGATGAAAACATGGCTAACCTAATACACAAATGTGAGATGCATGTAACCATAAGCGTCGATGGTCCACAAGAAATAAATGATTTGCTAAGAGTAGATGTGGCGGGAAAAGGAACATTTTTGAATATCAGTAAGGGGATTGATAATTTAAATAAAGTAGGAGCGATACCAACTATTATAGAGGCGACATATACCTCAAAACATAAAGAAATGGGATATACAAAAGAAGATATACAGGATTATTATGTTTTGTTAAAATTTGAAAAAATTGATAAATTAAAAAATCATCACTGTACTGATTGTTGGGCTAAGGCTGTTTGTCTTTCATGCCCGGCAACATTACTATTAGAAAAATCCTTGGAAAAATTAGATGCGGAATGCTATACGAGGAGAATTTTGGAAAAACATATGATATTAAAGTGCGCTAAATTTAGTCTTGCAAAAAACAGTTAGACTTAGGTGCATTTAATAAATTTTGTGAAAAGGAGGTGATGGAATGTTAAAAGATGTGTTAAATAATGAGCTGAATACACTTACAATCGATGCTGTAGAGTGTATTGATCTTGATGAAAGTATGGCTGCCGGTGTTGGCTGCCGCGGTTCTGCTTGTGCCGGTGCTTGCACTTGTCCTCCAGTACTATAATAATAACAACAAACAATACACGTATTTTATATACGTGTATTGTTTGTTGTTATACGGCAATATGATAAACGAAAGGAAATGCACAAATGAAAATGCTATCCGGAAAAGGGAAAATATTAATGTCGCTGACCTGCCTGCTTTATGCAATGCAGTCGGTAATTATAGCGGCGCTGGTCTATACAAATGGTAAGATAATTGAGTTTGCGACAAATGGCGATGTAAGCAAAATGGGGTGGGCAGTGGCTGGGGCTTTTGGAATATCATTGCTGAGTTATCTGGAAACTGCCGCTGCCGTCTATACAAGACTGGCCTATCTCTCTAATGGTGAAATGACCATGAAAAGCAAGATTATGAAAAATATCCTGAGACGCCCCCTGCAGAGCTTTCGTGGTGAGAATGATGCCTTTTATTTAAACCTCATGTCAACAGATGTGACAATGTATAGAACCGATTACCTGGGAATATTCCCCTATTTGTTTTCATCAACTTTTGCGATTATTTCCTCGGCTTATGTGTTGTGGACATTACATATTTGGCTATTGGCGGCAGCTCTTGCAGTGGCTGTCATTCCAATGGCAGCTATCAAACCTTTTGCAACAATAGAGAAAAAACTGAGAGGGGATTACTCTGCTGCCTCTGAAAAATACACCAATGTTTTAAAGGAAACAATCGAGGGGTATGAGGTTGTCCGTACAGGAAACAGTGGGGATGACTTTCAAGCCAGACATGATAATGCCAGCGAAAATCGTCAGAAATATTTCCGTAAGTTTAATTTTGTAAGTGAGATGAGCTTCGAGACCCTTATGTCAGTGGCTGGGCTTTCCAATATCGTATGCCTGGGTATTGGCGGCTATTTGGCTGTACATGGGCTTGTTGCAGCCGGTATGCTGTTCTCAGCCTCCAACTACTTTACAAGCCTTTCAAACTCATTTACAAATATAACGGATTATATTATTACCATTCGTTCCAGTAAAGATGTGGTTGAGAAGCTGCATACGCAAAGCAGTTTGCCGTACCCGGGTGATAGCGGCATCCAATTAGCTGCGCCAACGGATATTTCCTATGAAAATGTATCGTTTTCTTTTGGCAAAAAGAAACTTTACGATGGGTTTAGCCATACATTCCGTCAAGGCGGATGTTATGCTGTGGTTGGTGAAAGCGGAAGCGGTAAGTCCACGATGTTTAAGCTGCTGCTAAAATACTTCGACAATTATGAGGGCAATATTTTATTAGGCGGCCAAAATATCAAAAAACTCTCTGAAAATGAGCTGTACTCAAAGATTGGAATTATCACGCAGACGCCATACTTATTCAATGCCACATTCTATGACAATATAACCTTGTTCAGCGGCAATCCCAAGGAAAATTCCGGCGAGTACATAAACTTGCTGGATGATCTGAACTTAACGGCTTTAGCTGAACAAGTTGGAGACGTTCCTCTTGGGGATTTTGGCGATAATATTTCCGGTGGTGAACGCCAGCGTATTAACATTGCTCGTACAATGTTTAGAAAGCCTGAAATTTTAATTTTTGATGAGCCTGCCACAGGGCTTGACCCTGAGAACGCAGCTCTAATCGACAACTTTATCTTTAACCACAAGGAAATCACCCGCATTGTTATATCCCATAACTGGGCAGAGGACTACCTAAGTCGTTTTGATGAAATTATAAGGCTGTAAATAAAAAAGGATAGGGAATCGTTCCCTATCCTTTTTTATTTATAGCCTTTTTTGCGAAATATACCGAAAAAAGTGCAGATTATGATGATTTATATTATAATGATTATTTTCCTGCTATAATGTTGCAAAATCAACCAGAAACAGGAGAGTGTGTATCAATATGCAGAAGATAGAGGAGATATTAGCCCATGCGGCATGGGCAGGAGCAAGCGACGTACATATTACCACGGGGATTTCACCAAAGATGCGGCAGAACGGCAGTCTTGCCACGATGCCATTTGAAAAAATGACGGCAGAGGACACGTTGGAGATTGCGCGCAGCATTATGAGTGAAGCCCAGATGCAAAGTTTTGAGGAGAAGGGAGAGTATGACATGGCATTCTCCATTCCTAATCAGGGACGTTACCGTGTCAATATATTCCGGCAGCAAGGGGATGTGGCTATGGCGTTCCGTCTGGTGTCGGAGAAGATTCCTTCGCCGGAGGAGCTGGGGGCGCCGGACTCCATTATAGACTTGTATCAGCGCAAGCGGGGCCTGGTTCTTGTGACCGGGCCTACGGGCAGCGGTAAGTCAACCACATTGGCGGCGATTATTGACAAGGTAAATACGTTTCGGGACGCCCATGTGGTGACCTTGGAAGACCCCATCGAGTATATCCATCAGCACAAGAGGTCTATGGTACACCAGCGTGAAATTGGGATGGATACCCAGAGTTATGCAAATGCGCTGCGTGCAGCCCTCCGTGAAGACCCGGATGTTATTCTGGTGGGAGAGATGCGGGACTATGAGACGATTGGCGTGGCGGTTACGGCGGCTGAGACAGGACATCTGGTACTGTCCACCCTGCATACGATTGGGGCGGCGAGTACGATTGACCGTGTAATCGACGTATTTCCGCCGCACCAGCAACAGCAGATTCGGGTACAGTTGGCGAATGTATTGGAGGCAGTGGTTTCACAGCAGTTAATCCCAAGAGCGGACGGCAGGGGAAGGGTTGCGGCGTTTGAGGTTCTTCACGCCAATCTGGCAATCCGTAATCTGGTCAGGGAGGGGAAGACCCACCAGATTCCGAGTATTATGCAGACCAACCGCAGGCTAGGCATGATTGCCATGGACGACGCAATCGTAAATCTCTGCCGGGAGGGGAAGATTACAAGGGAAATGGCGGTGGCCTTTGCCCAAGAGCCGGATACGATTGAGAGCAAGCTGTAGAGTAGGAATAACAGACAGGAAGATTAAGGTGAGTATATCTATGGGAAGACACGGCAAAAAGGGATTTACATTGACCGAGCTAGTGGTAGTTCTGGTAATCCTATCCATTATCACTGCGATTGCGGTCCCATTTGCTATGAAATATATCAAACTGGCGGAGTTCCGGGAAAATGAATCGAATGCCAAGACCATTTATCTGGCGGCAGAGTCGGAACTGACATGGTACCGTACTTCCGGGAAATGGAAGGATTTCCGCAAAGCGGTAATCCGTGAGGGGAAGCGCAACGATACATTTGACGGCGCCAGAAAGGATAAGCTGAAAGGACGGATTTACGCCATTACGCTAGACAGCCGGGAGCGCGGTTCGGGCGGCCTGGTGACAAAGCTTTTAGAAGATAATTCCTACGACAAGGAATTTCTGGACGCTTCGATTACTATCGAGATTGACGTTGAGACTGGTCAGGTGTATTCAGCGTTCTATGCGACCCGGTGTGAGAGCCTTTCGTACGACGGGGATGATGAGGAGATTCTGAATATTACGGCGGCGGGGGATAACCGAAGCTATGATAACCGCAGAGACCGGTTGTTAGGCTATTATTCAGTGGAAGATGTGACGAATGTGGTAGAACTGAAACCGGTGAGGCTCAAAGTCACTGCAATCAATCTGGTAAACAGTGAAACCCTGTCCCTGAATTGGTCCAGCAATTCCAGGCATGATAACCTGGACGTGGAGTTCCATATTACATTTTATAAAAAGACAGGGGATAAGGCAAAAGGAGAGAAGCTGTTTTCGACGGTAATCGACCGGGCGGAGCTTAACGGGAAAGGATTTGGAAAAACTGAAAATGCGATGGTGTATCTGAAACTGGAAGGGCAGGAAGAGGAAATCTCCGGGAAAAATAAGGATTTGGGAGAATGGGCCTTCCCCCTTACATATCAGGAAAATGGGCGAAACGGCAAGTTTTCTCTGACGTTGGACGGCATGATGTCGGCAGAGCTTATGGAAAGCCTAAAGGCAGGGCTGCCGGGTGAAGGGGGAGCAGGGACGGATGACTTGGCGCTGCTCAGGGAATACAGTACCAGCATGACAAGATATGCAGGACTTTCCAAACCGGGAAATGAGATGCCGGAGCTGGCACAGCTATCGCAGCCTCAGGACATTTGCGCAGAGATTGAAGTGCAGCCCACCTACCGGAACATGGCGGAGGATGCGCGGGAGTATCAGGCAAGCAGCCCTGTGACCTCCAATGTGGAGAATACAATGTTTGCCGGTGTGACGGAGCTGGACGACGGCAGGATGGAGGCAAGGCTTACCCGTTTCCGCCATTTGTCGAATATACGGTATTGCGGCAAGGCGGCGGTGTTCCGGCTGGATAGCCGGAACATAGACTGGACGGCGGCCGGGACAGGCGTGTTTGGCCTGGACGGTGCAGAGGCACAAGAAGGAAATGAAGACGGCGCAAGGGGAATGCGGTCGGTACGTTGGTATCCGGTCAAGAGCCAGGCGGATGGTTTGGCGTTGGACTTCCCGTCTATCGGTATGCTGGCCAAAGGGCAGAAGCTGACAGGGAGCGGCGCCGGTACGTTGGTGTCCAATGTGAAACTGGGCGTATCTTCCATGCCAGGAGACGGCGTGATTGGAAAGGTGCATAAAGACGACGGCCAGAAGAAGCCTTATACAGAATATCTTGGGCTCTTCTGCGAGGTAGAGGGAAATATAAGTAACCTGACATTAAAAGACCCGACCCTTAGTTTGGACGATACAGGGCAAACGGGAGGAAACTTCCGGCACTTGTCGGGAGTGGGAATTCTCTGCGGCAGAAGTGAAGGAAAGCTGAATGACGTTACGGTCCAGTGGACGAAGAACGGGCAGGATACGGTAGAAGTATTACTGGCAGACCGGAGTGAAAGTGTCCCTTCGGAAAAAGTCTGTGGAATCGGCGGCGTTGTGGGTGTCCTTGCGAAGAAAGAAGCCGATGGTTCTTTATCGGAGTTGACGGATTCAGAGGTCAACGGCATTACCATGAATGGTTCCGTGACAGGAAGTCTTCCAAAGCCGGAATCTGTTGCCGACGGCATGAGCGTAGAGGAACAGGCAAAGGAGTATCAATACGGAATTGGCGGTATTTTCGGTTATGCCCGTATGGGCGGCGGCGTGAAGGCAGAATCCTGTGAGAACCACGCCGATGTGACGGGAAATCTGTTCACAGGCGGGATTGGCGGCAAAATGGACGGCAGTTACCGTTCTTTGGATGATACGGGGACTCGTTCCGGGGATACCGCGCCCGACTTAAAAGACTGCATAAGTGACGGTCTGGTACTGTGCAGTTCTAAAGTCAACCACTCTATGGAGATGGAAGGACGGTATTTCGGCGGGATACTGGGATTTGGAGCCGGTGCATGGGTAGAGGAGTCCTACAGCGCTTCCGGCCGTTTTGGCAATCACCGGTATGACGTCAGCAAAAAGGATGAAATGCTTCTGGGGCGGTATGTCGGCGGTATTATCGGCTACGGAAACAGAAGCCTTATCGCAGGGTGCAGCACGAAGAAGGGCGGATATATTTTAGGCTCGGATTTTGTGGGCGGTATTGCGGGCGGATTGTCCAATGATTTAAGGTATGCGATTCAGGGAACCGAATCGATTACCGTGACGTCCAATGCCGGTTATGTAATCGGCAATAACTATGTGGGCGGTATTGTGGGAAAAAATGATGGCGTCCAAGGCGCAGAATCGGCAATCCTGAACTGTGTCAATCAGGGAGTGGCAGCAGGATATGGGCGTTATATCGGCGGTATTGTGGGATACAACGGCCAATACGGGACGATTAGCGACTGCGCAAGTTACCTGTCAGACTACGACCAGTCCATTTACCGCATGGTAACGGAGACATGGGAGGCAGGCACGGGCAACTGTGTAGGTGGAATGGCAGGCTATAATGATGGGATGATTCAGTTCAGCGATTCCGGAAATATAACTGTGAAGTCTGTTGCCAGCCTGGTAGTGGGCAGACATTTTGTGGGCGGTATGATTGGCTTTAATGATATACATGGGAATCTGGGCGAGGATTTGAACGAGAATTATACCCTGATAGGCGGGCGCATACATGGATATGGCAATGCGGTAGGCGGCTGTATCGGACTGAATACATCCACAGGGATTCTGAAAAATGACCTTGAAGTGAAGCCGGCTAGTGTAACAGGCGCATACTATGTAGGCGGATGTATCGGTGCAAATGTGGTAGACATGGTGGATGATACGGCGGGGCTCACACAGGGACAGTCGGATATCAGGATGGATGGTTTCCGAACGGATAACCGGCTTGGAAGTATTACGGGAAACGCATTTGTGGGAGGCGTGATTGGATATCACAGAACCTACAGCCAGGGACAGTTGGGAAATATTTCGATACATGATTATCTGATGGCCACCGTTACCCAAGCCGCTGGTGCAGAGAATCTGCTGCCCATGCTGCCGCAGATTACCGGGGATGGTTATGGGAAGAATCTTCCCGGTGCGGTCATGGAATCAGATAATCCGTACCGCCTGACCATTTCCGCGAAAGGCAATGCGAATAACAATGTTCCGATAAAATCTTTGCTTTATACGGGAGGAGTGGTCGGATACAGCGAGAAGAACAGCCGGTTAATACTGGAAAATTGTAAAAATGAGGGAAATATCACGAAATCGTCCGCGGCGGACAACGAAATGGCGGCAGGCGTTTCGCTGAAGGCTTATCTTATATATGAGGGAATGAATTTGGCTGCCGAAGAGCTGGAAACGGACGAAAGGGTGTCCATGGCGGGCGGGATTATCAGTGCAAATCAGGAGAATCAGGTCATTGATCACTGCACGAACTCCGGAAGTATGAACGGTTTCGTCGGTTTGGGCGGTATTGTAAGTTTTAACTCCGGCGGTATCTTTAACTGTGAGCTGTCCGATAACTTCGGGAATGCAGGACTGGACTATATCGGCGGAATTGCAGGGCTGAACGTCCGGTCGGAGAGCGCCGGGATAAAATCTTACACAGACGCAGCAGGAAATGTTTGGAGAGACTATACTTCCGGAACTATTGCGAATTGCAGTACCCGGGCAGGGAGGAATATTGCCGGGAACAGTTATGTGGGCGGTATCGTAGGTATCAACATGCAAGGCGGCGTGGTGAAGGAGAACCATAACAGGGCAAATGTAACCGCAGCGGGAAATTATGCAGGAGGAATCGCCGGTTACAATGACGGGAAAATACAGGCGGCAGAGGATACGTTTACAGGCAGCCGCAGTATCATTGGGACAGGAGGCGAAGGAATCGGCGGTATCGCAGGTGTGAATCGAAATGAGGGGGAGGTCGAAGTCATATCCCTGTCTGCATCGGCATCAGGCGAAGTGGTCGCCGTGAATGCAAAGGTGACTGTTACCGGACGCAGTAAGGTAGGCGGTATCGTGGGAATCAATGCAGGCAGTATCCGTTCGGCGGATCCCGACGGGGAACCGACGGGCTATCTGGTATGCGAGGCGGGCAGAGTCCATGCCCTGGATGGATATGCCGGAGGGATTGCCGGAGAAGCGCTGGGAGAGATTGCGCGGGCAAAGAACCGGTGCAAAGAGGTCACGGCAAGCCGCGGCGCGGCAGGCGGGATTGTAGCGGTCAATCAATCCGGCGTAAGTCTTTTGGAATGTCAGAATCAGGGGAATGTGAAGAGCGACCAAGGGTATGCCGGAGGAATTGCGGCGGAGAATTACGGGACGATTATAGGATGTTCCGTGGGAGATAACGAAAGCAAGGCGGATGCGGTGACGCTCACAAGCCGGGGAACCGGTGAGATTGGGGCGGTATGTGCGGTAAATCACGAAGGCGCATTCATTCAGGATAGTATATTGTATGGCAATGTCGCGCTGGAAGGAGAGGCGCAGACCGCAGGAGGAATCGCCGGGGTGAACCGGGGAATGATTGGACGTCAGTCTGAGTCTGGTACGGGGAGCAAGGCAGAAGTAATTAGGAACATGCCGCAGATTAAGCTCTCTTTCGGAGAATTGACCATAGGAAGCGCGGCTGGCAGAAACGAAGAAGGCGGGTATATCTCTGGCATTGAAGCGCGGGGGCTTAGGTTTGAGGAATTCTGCAATTACCGGTATCTTGGAGGAATTGCCGGAGAGAACCGGCAAGGCGCCGTCGTGAAGGACTGCATTTTCTCGGAAGGGTTGATGAAAGAGGAGGCGGACAGCAGTATACCGGGGAATTGCTACGGAGGGATTGCCGGAGATAATCAAGGGAAACTTGATAATTGTAAGGTGGAAAATTTTACATGCAGTATTACGGGAATCTATACGGCAACAAGTACCAGCGCTGCAAAAGAGAAGGAAGAATTGTCTTCCCATGTGGGAGGAATCGCCGGGAAGAACGGCGGATTCGGTGAAATCAAAGGATGTGTGATTGGCGGGAAACAAAACGCCATTAATGCAGGCAGCGGTATGGCGGGCGGTATTGCCGGTTATAATGGCGGAACCATCGAACTGTCCGGTGATGAGACTGCAACCGGGCTGATGCTTGTGCAGTCAGACGTAACCGGATTGAGCGGAGGCGCCGGGGAACAGGCTGTAATCCAGGGAAGAGTTGGAAGTATACAGGAGTTGGTGAATGCCGCGAAGGCAGGGAATATCTCCGCCGATTCCCAATATGTGGAATGGGATGGCGGAAAAAATGTTTCTATAGAAACTTTAAAATATTCTCAATCCAAGAACAAAGTCAGTTCGGGAAGAAGGTTATCCCTGATTATGTCAACCAATGGCAGCGTGGGAGGAATTACTGCCTACAACACCGGAGCCGTCGATTACTGTGCCACCGGAGACTGGTATCTCAACAATAAATCCAATGCGATTGGAGTCGGAACCGGGGGCATCATAGGCATGAATGAATCCGGGCAGGATTTATCCTTCCTGCTGAATCAGGCTTTCGTGGGGCGTGAACTTGCGTCTGGTGTTACGGACCGGTTTGCCGGGGGCATCATAGGCAACCAGAACAACACTGCCCAGGGCGGCTGGAAACTGAAAAATTGCGTTAACTACGGAACGGTTTACTGTTTGAGGGCGCATTACTCCGGAGGAATCTTAGGTCAGTGGACCGGAACCGGAGGTACGGTGGAGAACTGCCAGAACTACGGCAATTTGCAGACCACTTATCAGGAAGGGTGGCTTGGCGCGGCAGGCGGTATCGTGGCGCAGCTCTACCATGCCTACGAGGATAATGAATATAACATCATTGGCTGCAAGAATTTCGGAAATATTTACGGGAAAACCGGGAAAAATAACGCAGACTGCGCCAACGACAGTGCGGGAATCTTAGGAAATGTCACGGCTTATAAGACAGCCAGCACACAGAACGGTCAGCGGTATACGATTCAGGTGTTGGATTGCGTAAACGGCCCGGGGGTGGAGGTGTATTCCTCATCGATGGCGTCCGGCGTTGTGGGATTTTTCTCCTGCTCGGACGGACCGAATTACAATTCCATCGTAAACTCCACAGGAAATATTTATCTCCGTATCGAGAGATGCAGGAATTACGCGGCAGTCCTGAATGGAAAACAATTTGTCGGCGGCATTTTCGGAGAGAGGTACGGTGCGGGAGGTTCCCAAAATACTGTTATGAGGGACTGCTATTCCGTGGATATCACCGGATACAATAAGGCAAATTTCCCTGTGATTTCCTATGTGAACACCGCCAACAAAAGTAATGCGGCGCTGATTAACGCCTCGGATAATTATTATATAAACGGAAGAACGGGAAGCAACAGTTACTTATTCAACAATGGAGGGCAATATACTGTACCCGATATCTCCAATGACTTAAAACGAGTATCAACGAATCTGCTCTATTATATCACTAAGGATGACAGGCAATATTATGCATATCTGTCGGCAGGGAAATCTGTTTCCGTGGATATACTCAGGGTTTTGGAAGACGGAACCATCTATGACAGAAATGACCAGCCGGCAGGACGCATTCTGTTTGAGATTGACGGGACGGCGGACGGCACACGGTATGATGGTATCGGCAAGGTAGTAAATGCGGGAAGTAATTTTGACGTCCATGTGAGGAATTCCTTCTATATAAAGGAGACAGGCGGAAACACGTATCAGATGCCAAGACCAGAGCAGGTAGAGCTTCGTGTGGATGGGAGCAGGCTGCACATACAGGTAACTCCGGCAGCCGGAACAGACCCGTTTCAGTATGTCGGGGCGTTATACCAGGTAAATGAAGACGGAAGCGAGACATTAATCAATGACAGGATAGAATTTTTCTCAGAGGAGTTTGATTATGAGCTGTCAGAATCGGAAATCCAAAAAGGAGGCATATTGCGGATAAAGCTAAGAGCGTACGGCATGAACCCGGAGCTTCTTCCGTCAGAAGAAGTGGTGGGGGATGCGGCGCTTGGCAGGATATTGCCGGAGCCGGAAATCCGGATTGAACTCGTTCCACAGACAAATGGCGGCTATCAGTATCAGTTCAAGCTGGTGAATGCCAAGGACTATCGTGAGGAGGAGAATTACTGGATAGCTGTGAAATTCATGGATCAGCCCGCGGCGGTTCTTACTGCGCCGGATTTGGAGGGATATCTGGTACCGGAAGGAAACAGTCGGTTGACATTTACACAGGAATTACAGCAATTACTGATTCAGGCAGTGTCGGGAACCCAAGGAGTCTTAGATTCCAGAAAGGTTCCGGTTCCGGCATATCTGCCGAAATATAAACCGTCTATCGCCGTGTTGGATACGAGCCAAAAGCCGAGAGTTACCTGTACGGTCTCCGGAGAGAGTTTAACTGAATTGGGTATCACGGTCACTTTGGATACGTCGGCGTCGGGTAATGTGACGACGCCCCCTATCTATCGGGCGGAGCTTGTCGGAACCTGGGGCGGCGGAAAAACCGGGAAAGAGCAAAACGCCGTGCTTGCCAGCCAGGATATGCTGACAGCGCCCAACGGCAAGGCCGTGGTAAATTTCCAATTGCCAGAATATATTCACCGGGCGAAAGACTTGAGAGTCAGGATATGGTATGCGCAATCCGGTTTAGGACCGGTCTACACGTACCGGCTGGCGCAGGAGCAGGAGGCAAATATCTATACGGTCAAGGGTGTGGAAATTCAGGATGTGGACGGCGTACCAACGGAAGTTCCGGTATGGGAGTATGGAAACAGTCCGGTTTTGAATGAAAATGACAATGGTTACTTTATGGAATACAGATGGACTTCGGGGAAATTGTTTGACTGGCTGACCCCGCCGCCGCATTTAATGGAGGAAACGGAATTGACGCCGGAATATGACGGGGAGCAGCAGCTGCAATATACGTTCCGGTGGGACGTTGGCGACGGCGAGTACCAGGAAGGGAACCGGTATGTGGTATCTCTGGCGGGAATCAGCGGGGAAAGCAAGGATTCCATCATAACAGGGCAGGAGATGCAAGGAAATATGCTGACTGTATCGGCGGAGGACTGGACGTATGACCATGTAGAACTGACCGTGACCCGCAAGGGGGACGAAGCAAATGGAATGCAGACCGTCGGGCTGACTTCAACGAAACGTTATCAGGTAAAACGGCGGCTTGGAAGGCCGGAACAGCCATCCGTGGTGAATACCAACGCCGACGAGCTGTTCTATACGGCAAAGTGGGAGCCAATCAAGACGGATGGAGTGCGGGATGAAACAGGGTGTGAAGCTTATGGAATTTATTTACGGCGCTATGAAGAAATAGACGGCATTTTGACGCCGGGAGAGCCTGTACTCTTGAACTCGGATGATCCGGTGTTGGTGGATGGAAATGTTGATATTTACCAGAAGGAGCTGAACCTTGAAGCCTATGCGGGACAGAGGGTGTTAATCTATATTGTGGCGCAGGCGTCGCCGGACAATACACTGTATGTCAACAGTGTGGAGGGAATCACCTACGACCTGACGATACCCATGCGGATTGGAAAGCCTTCCGTAACGTGGGAGATGGGATGGGATTATGACCGTACCAGACCTTTGTCCGTGGAGGAATTTCAGGCAGAAGATGAATGGAAGGAAGGAAAGCTGACCGTGAAGATTACGCCGGAACCGGACAGTATTCCCACGGGTGACAGCAGTTATCTGCTCAAGGGGTATGTGTTCGAGAGCCGGGAAATGGCGGAGGCAGCGAAGCCGGATATCGAATCTGGGAAAGTTGCGGGGGTTGCCGGACTATTGGCGACTTATCCTGCCGCAGACGGCGATGGGCTTACGCCCGTTGCGATGGAGTCCGGCAGCGGCAGCACCTATAATGGTACGATTCGAGGAATATCGGCGCAGCATGCAGGCAAATGGCTGCTGCTCTATACAAGGATATCTTCCGGGAACGGGCAGGTAAGTTCCTGGTGGACGCCAAGTGAGATTGTCCGTCTGCCATATGTGAGGCTGAATCAGCCGGATGTGACGGTTGACAGCCAGGAGCGGGACATTACGCTGGAAACAGGCTCGAATCCGGATCTTCTGGGAACGGAAATCTGGAAATCCAGCCGGATTGCCCTGCACTGGGATGATGTAGAGTGGGCGGATTCCTACTATATCACATTGAAGCCAAGAGCGCTGAACCCGGACACGGACAAGGCAGAGGCTTCACAAGAGCAGACCTACCGGATTGTGGAGGAGGCGGATGAGACGACGGCTGATACGGGAAACCGGAAAGTGACGGTTTATCGAAAGACGGAAGTCTTCGATGAACAACAAGGCGTGGATGTGGAATATTGGGAGCCGATAGAACCAGTAAAGCCTGTGGAAATGGATGAGAATGGGATAACCCTGTTTGAATTCAATGATTATTGGGTGAAGGATGAGAATGGGATATATACGGAAGCCGAGATTCCATATGCCTACCGGGTGAAGCTGAATACCCGGCTGGAAGCAGCGTGGGATGAGGAAACCGGGTTCCGGTATACTTTGATTCTTCCGGATGCCGAGAGCCTGACTACATTAAACGGCACGGTTCTGTCCGATGTTGGGCTGCAAATTACGGAGAAAGTCTTACTGTCCTCGGATGTGGCGGTAAATGCGCCGGATGGCGCAAGCCAGAGCGATGGGTATACGAATTCGGGTGATTTTGAAGCGCTGTTTTAAGGTTGGATCATTCCCTCAGGGGCATCCCGTGATGCATGCCCCTGAGGGGGCGGACGGACTTCGTCCAACAAAGTTTGAAGAAATGGAGGGTGATATGGTACGGCAGAATAGAGACATTTATTTCAGGAATAGAGTAGAGTCTAAAAAAGGCTCTACGCTCGTAATCGTTGTCTGCGTATCCGCCTTTTTAATGGCATTCGCCCTCGCCATGCTTTACACGTCTGGTCTGCTCCTGTCCCGCGCCAACCGGCGTCTGGAGCAGGAGCGCAGCTATCAGCTTGCACAGAGCTTCGCAAAGGTATTGGAGCAGGAGCTAAAAGCGGATTATGATAAACCGGAAAATGCACCTGAGAATAGTTTTTACCGTTATGTGTACAATTTCCTGGAAGGAAGATATGGGGAATATGACCCGGACCATCCGGACGAAACCATTTTCCACTATACGGCGGCTCTGCCGGATGGAGTAGACACGGAGAAATACGGCACAATCAAGGTGGTCATGTACAAGGAGGCAAATCAAGACCAGGATGCGGAGATGTCTGGTGAACTTGTGAAAGACCAGAGTGTTGACGACGTCCTGAATAACGGGATTGCCCGTTATACCTTCACGGTGGAAGTGACCGCGGAAGTGGGAGAGGTTTCCTACAGCTACAGCACGGTATACCAGCAGATGGCGACTTATGAGGTGAGATTTAAACACGATGGCAAAAATATCCTATGGGACGGCAGTTGGCATGAGTATCTGTCAAGTCCGGAATATATTGTTGATTGGGAGAAGGGAAATATCCAGTACGAATACCAGTCTGACAAGATTACCCACTGCGAGTTTGCTAATGCCCATGAGTAAAAAATCAGGAGGGAATCATGAAGATACATAGAATTCATTCTGGAGCGGGAGAGTCGCTGGTGGAGGTAACGGTCAGCGCCGTAATCTTTTTAATGATGATGGCAGTCCTGCAAGGCTCGATTTCGTTCTGTACAAATGCACAGCATAAGAGTAAGGAGATTCGACAGGAGAACGCGGAGATTTGCCGGAACCTACAGTCGGCGTCCTACATTCCCGGCGCAGAAAACATGACTTATTTATTCAAAGCTACAACAGCAGACGGAGAAACACCGGGAGCAGAAGCAGCGGCGCTCTTTCGCATCGCCGTAGAACTGGGAACGAAAGAAGTAACATATCTGGATGCAGACGGAACGCCAAAGACGACGACATTTTACCTGTTTGGAGCATCTGATGCGAAGGAGACAGGAGATGCAGACGGAACGGAAGATACAGGAGGTGATGCCCCTTGAGGGCGCTGCAAAGGCTTAGAAGATATAGAAAGTCTGGCACGAGTCTGGTGGAGATGGTCGTTACGCTGTTGGTCTTTGGCATCATGATGACGATGATGGTTGGAGTTTTAAGCCCCGCCGCAAAAATATTTGTCCGAATACAAAAGCTGCAATACGCACAGATTATCTTGGATAATACCATACAAGAACTAAGGGGAATGACCAGAGACGCAACCGGATATATAAAAATCTATGAGAAATGCGGCGAAACGGATCGAATCGCAGACCAGACTGGGGCACAGAGCGGACAGGGATTAGAGTTTGTCAATGAGGATGGCTATGTCATGCTGATTTCCACGGAAGGCTGTCCTGACACAGGCATATACAGGGGAAGTCAGCTCCTCAGTACGGTGAACCCCGGCGATGTACCGGCAGGAAGGCTGTTTGCAAGATACTATGTCCGTGAGAAGGATGGAAAGTATCACTATGAGGATACTTCCGGTCATCCCATTGCCAGAGCCGTAAACAGTATATTTACCGACAGATATTATATGGGAAATTATTTGGAGATTACATTTTCCTACCCTTCAGGAACTGGCCCGGATGGGAAGGTAGATTATCTGGAAGCAGAAGTCAGGCTCTATAGCGATGCTGAAAAAAATGAGATGGTAGTAAAAGAAAGTGTGGTTCTGGACTTACGGTATCACGTAAATCGTCAAGATAGAGTGACAGCCGACAGAGCTTCATTATAATATCGAAAACTAAGGATAAATCCATCCCGTAAACGAATCCCGGACAGGACGACGGGGAGTGTGAAGGATGTTGGTTTATAAATGTAACTATTAATGAAGTAAGACTCAAAAAAGAAAAGAGAAGGAGAATGAAGAAAATGATGAGGAGTTTGAAGAAAAACAGGAAAAAGGGGTTTACCCTTGTGGAATTGATTGTGGTATTGGTAATACTGGCAATATTGGCGGCATTGCTGATTCCGGCGTTGACGGGGTATATTGATAAGGCGAAGAAAAAGCAGGTTGTGGCGGAGACTAGGTCTTGTGTAATGGCATTGCAGACATATGCGGATGAAAAATATGGAAAAGATGGAGGAAATCTTATAGATACAGATGATATAAAAGTTGATGGTACAGATAAGAATGCCAAAGAGGCTATAAAAGATTTAGCGGATGTAAAAGGAGATGTCCAGTCTTTCACAGTTGAAGGTGGAAAAGTTGTTGAACTTGTCTATTATGCTTCTGACGGAAAGCTACAGTGTGAGTATAAGACAAATAGAGCGAGTGGCACAAGTACTTCTGATGGTGAGTATGATGTGAAGAAAATACCTTAAAAGAGATATGAATATTTACAAGCTAAGTATTTAGTAAATAAGCTGTTTGTGTAATTGAAATTTTTCCAGTACCCAGGCAGCTCGGGACGGCCCTTCCCCCAAGCGCGGCATAAAAGGGCGTCCTTAGCGGAGGCGAAATCCACTGCTTACGGAGACTTAGGAACGAAGGCTCTCCTGAGTTCCTTAGTCGGAGTTAGCAGTTAGTTCGCCGGAGCGTTGCCAAGCCGCGTTTGGGGGAAGGACCGTCCCGAACTGCCGTCCCTGGAACCATCCCCCGATTACACCAAAAACAACCTTCAAAAAAGGACTCAATCATGCTAAAACCCCTATTTACCCCCCAACCGGCAGATGAAAAACAATCTGCCAACCGGCTCCCCCAAGCACTAGCCATCCTCCTACTCATCCTGACAACCATAGTCGCCGCCATCCCCGGCGTCTTACACATCATGCACCGCGCCGACGCCCAAGTCGCGCTCGGCAACGCCAAATCCTTGCGGATGGCATTAGATGCAACTGCCACAGCGTATTACGGTTCCAACCAACCTTTCTGCGACACATCCTCTATAGGAGGCGTCACAGAAGAAGTCTGGCGTCAGGTAATAACCGACAGCAAAGTCCCAGGTGATTTCTGGATACTGCAAATGGATAAGAACGGCTACGAAGTACAGCGCTTCTACTATCAAGAAGGCGATTTTACAGTAACATTTTGCAGAAAGCCGCTTACCTATGAAGTTTTCTATCAGCAGGAAATAATTCAGACCGACAGACGTTAAAATATTAGAATTCATTCTTGCAGCAATACATTGGCTTAATATTTAGCTATATGATAAAATATCTGCAATTCATCAGTCATAGAAGGGGAATAGAATCAAATGTTGACAGTACTAATCGGGATACTATACTTGTTTCGCTTTATATTCGGCGCATGCATTTTCAGTTTTTTAACAGTAGTAATCTATCGCCTCCCCAAAGGGGAGAATCTCGTATACGGCCGCAGCCATTGCCCCGGCTGCGGCAGGACGCTGAGCGCGGGAGAACTAATCCCGTGCATCAGCTACCTTGTCCAAGGCGGAAAATGTCTTGGCTGTGGAATGAAGATATCAAAACAATACTTCCTGACAGAATGTCTGGGAGGAATCGCATTTATTTTAAGCAGCGCATGTTTTGGCAGCGGCGAGTCAGGCTTTCTGTCACTGAGAGGCTGGATTGCCTTCATCTATATGGGAATCCTGACCGTCGTTGCATTTATAGATTGGAATACAAAGATCATCTACGATCGTTTTCATATAGCAATCGTCCTATTAGGAATCGCGGCAGTCTGGCTGTTCCCGGAACATACGCTGACAGACCGGCTTCTCGGAGCCGTAATCATATCAGCGCCCATGCTGATTCTGTCATTATTAATTCCAGGCGCATTCGGCGGCGGCGATATCAAATTGATGGCGGCAAGCGGCTGGCTTCTGGGCTATAGGGCCATGATTCCGGCGATATTTATCGGAATCCTGACAGGAGGAATCTATTGCATCTGGATGCTGGCAAGAGGAAAAATGACGCGGAAGGACCGGTTTGCATTTGGACCGTTTCTGGCAATCGGCCTTGCCGCCGCATGCATTTGCGGGGACCAGATGTTAGAGTGGTATCTGTCAGTCTGGCAAATATAATCAACTTATGACAATACGAAAGGGGAGTTATTATGCCGCAATTTCGTTATCTCGCAAAAAATATGGAAGGCAAGAACCTGCGCGGCACAATGGACGCCGCAGGTGAAAGCGCATTACAGCAACAACTGAAAGAGCAAGGATTGTTCCTGGTACAGGCAAAGGATGTCACGGCGTCAAAGAGCGCCCGTAAATTTACATCCAAGCTGCTTTCGGAATTCTGTAAGGAGTTATCTACCCTCCTTGCCTCCGGAATCAGCATTGTCCGCGCGTTGGAAATCGTTGCAGACGAGGAAGGCCTGCCTGCATATGCAAGGTCGGTCTATTTGTCCGTCCTTGCCGATTTAAGGAAGGGAACCAGCCTGTCGGAAGCTATGGAATCAAAAAAATGTTTTCCTGAGCTGATGCTGGGAATGATTCGTTCCGGCGAGGGGAGCGGTAATATTGACGCTGTGATGGAACGGCTGTCCCTTCATTACGAGCGGGAAAACAGACTGAAAAATCAGGTAAAGTCAGCGATGGCTTATCCGGCGGTGCTGCTGGTAATGTGCGTGGCGGTAGTCATTCTGATTGTGACCTTTATCCTGCCGCAGTTTGACGAATTATTTTCACAGATGGAAAGCCTTCCAGCGGTAACAGAGTGGCTGATGGCGGCGTCGGACTTCCTCGTGCATCAGTGGTATCTCGCATTACTGGCCATATTTCTATTGGCAGTCGTAGTACGGATTATTTTAAAAATCTATAAAATACGCAGAACCATTGACTATTTGAAAATCCGTATGCCTGTAATCGGGAGACTGAATAAGATTATCTACACGGCGCGCTTTGCCAGAACTTTGAGCAGCCTGTATTCCAGCGGTATGCCGATTGTGGCGGCATTACAGACGGCGGGCAAGACCATAGGAAATGTATACGTGGAGGAGCAGTTCGAGCAGGTGGCGGTCACGGTGCGAAGCGGCACAGCGCTCTCCCAGGCGCTCAGGGAAGTAGACGGTCTTGTGCGGAAACTCGCCAGTACCATATTGATTGGAGAGGAGAGCGGGCGGCTGGATACGATGCTGGATTCCATCGCAATGACTATGGAGGAGGAAGCAGAGGCAGCCACGAAGCGTATGATGACCCTGCTTGAACCAATATTGATTTGCCTGATGGCAGTGGTAGTAGGATTTATCATCATAGCGGTCATGCTCCCGATTTATGAGTCTTACGGAGCAATCGAAGGCTCGGCGTAAGCATGGAGCGAAAAGCGGACCAAGAGGACAAGAGAAAGTCCGGCACAGGAAATTTGGCCATGAATATAGAATAGAAAATGCAATTTACAGAGAGGGGAGAATAAAATGGGGCAGACTGTCATCGTATTTCAGGAAGATTGTATATTGACGGCGGCAGGCAGGGAAGGAAAATATCCGGCGCTCACAGAGGCAGACCGGTTCGATTTGCAAGGACAGGGGGATTCGTTCGACCGGTGGAGGCAGGCTTTAGAAAAGCTGGCGGCAAGGCATAATCCAGAGCAGGTGCGGCTCGTACTGCCGGCGGGCTTATGCGTGACCAGAGTCTTGCAGCTTCCCTACGGCAAGGGAAAGCAGTTAGCGGAAATGGCGGCAAGGGAGGTACGTGAGAATTTCCGTAATGAGATTACAGACTATTCGATTGTCCGCCAGGAAAACAAAATCGGCGTAGACATCTGTGCAGGCGGTGCGGAGCAGGGAAATCTGGAAAGATTTCTGCATATTTGCGAAGAAACAGGACTTCGTGTCAATGGTATCACCGTTCCTCTGGAAGGGTATCTCAAGATCATGCAGCATTTGGAACATTTTCATAAGAGGACTGGAATTTACCTTTTCTTCGAGGCTGGAAGCATGATAAGTATCCTTTGCCAGAAAGGGCAGTATCTCTATTCCAGCCGCACACGCCTGTTCAGTGAGCCGGGGACTTTGGATTATGGGACGGAGATTGTGAGAAGTATCTCCGGCATCCTCCAGTTTTACGCAGGGCGCAGCCAGGAGGAGCCGATTACCGAGGTATGCTACGGAGGATGTCCGGATGAAGACTTTGAGGTAAGCGAGGAAGGAATCCGAAACCTGAACCTGAATGTATCCCCCATGGTCATCGACCGGAAGATTTCCGTGCCGGGGCGGGAGAAGGCGTCGGATTGGATTCCCTGTATCGGAGCGTTGATACGAAGCACAAGGAAAGAAAAGCAGATTGACCTAATGAACGCCGGACGTAAATCCGAGGAACAGGGCGGACAATGGGATATCGGCAGACATTTGGTAATGCCGGGCGTTGTTTTCCTGACCTGCGCGATTCTGACCGGAGGAATTGCGGCGGCGAACCGGATTGTCAGTGCAAAGAACCTGACAAAACAGGAATGGATTGACAGAGTCCGCCGGGAAGGAACTTACCAGAAGGCCCAGGAGTTGGAATCACAGCTTATGGCGGTGGAAAATGGAATCGTTTCCGTGGAGCTGCTGAACCAAAACCTGTCTTCTTATCCGGAGTTTTCGGGCGGTGTGCTGCGCACGATTGAAGGAGTAGGAGGAAGCCAGATTGGACTTTTAATAACGGATTATGATGTGGAGACAGGGACTTTGACCTTCGACGCCAACAGTCTGGCGGTGATTGACGTGTCTGGGTATATTTTGCGGCTTCAGGAAACAGGGCTGTTCCACACGGTAGATTATACGGGGTATACGTTTGAAGACGGCTGGTACACTTTGTCACTGTCATGTACGATGGAAGGCAAGGTATACGGGGGAGGTGCGCAATGAGGCTGACGGATAAAGATATACTGCTGCTGAAACTGGCAGTAAGCATCCTGACCGTATTTCTGATGGTACGGTTTTTGATTATGCCGGGAATTGGGCGTTATCAAGAATATACGTTAGAGGGCAAAGAACTAGATGGGACGATTGAGGAAATGCAGTCTGCCATTGATGGAATTCCTGACTTGGAGCAGGAGATTGAAGAACGTAAAAGAGAGCTTACGGACATTTCCGCAAAATATTATGATCTCATGGAGAACCGGCAGGTGGATGAATTGCTGACAGGGATTGCCCTGGATGCGGGACTGTTCCCGGTGTCCCTATCTATTGGGGAGGCGAAAGGGGAGATAACTGGGCCTTACCTTTATGGAAAGATTTCCGGAGGAATGGATGTCCCTGTGCAGGAAGGAGAAGACAGTTCAGAAGGAGAGACAGGAAGAATAGATGGGGAGAATGGCAATACGGACAGAGAAGGCAGAACGGATGGATATATCCTGACCGTCAACTGTACGATGGTCTTGCAGGGAAGTCCGGCTCAAGTATATCAGTTTATAGACGATATCGCTCATAATTATCCCGCAGTCCAGATTCGCGCCATGCATATAAGTGAACGGACATATCTGGATACGGAATGGAATGTAGTGGAACAGCCGGAGGCCAGTTTTGAATTAGCTGTGTATATGCATGGCAGCATCGGGCAGCTAAATAATTAAATTGTAAACGAATGATATCTTGCATTTGACGCGGATGGCGGCAGACGAACTATTTTTGGATTGGAGCAAAAGGAGACAGGACATCTTGTAAAGGATGTGAAAAGAAGTGGGAAGGGGAATCGAGGCTTGAGGACGAATCTGAGGATTGGGGAAATATTAGAAGAAAGAGGATATGTAGACGCCCGGCAGATGCAGGAGGCGCTTGCCTACCAGAAAGAACACCGGGATAAGCGGGTCGGGCAGATTTTGATAGAACTGAATTTTGTGACAGAGCAGCAGGTATTGGAGGCTTTGGCAAGCAGGTTAGAGTTGGAAATCGTGGATGTGGCGTCCCAGCAGGTAGACTTGGAGGCGGTTGCCATGGTCAATAAAGAACTGGCGGAAAAGAATCTGTTCCTTCCGCTGAGTGTGACAAACCGGACAATGGTTCTTGTGACGAATGACCCGCTGAATTATTTTGCTTTGGAAGAGGTGCGCCAGCAGACCGGATGTTACCTGCAGATTCTTTTAAGCGAAGAGAAACCCCTCAGGCAGGCTATTTCCTATTATTTTGCCGAGGTAGGGGCGAAACAGGCGGCGACTGAGGCAAATGCCGGGTTCGGTGCGGATGATTTCGATGATCTAGACCTTACGGAACTGGAAAATGTTGAGGAGGAGGCTCCTGTCATCCATCTGTTGAACAGCCTTGTGGAGCGCGCGATCAAGAGTAATGCCAGCGACATCCATATCGAACCCTTTGAGCGTGAGACGAAGGTAAGGATGCGGATTGACGGTGTGATTCTGGAATATGTGGCAATCCAGAGAAATGTCCACCAGCCGTTGATTGCCCGGATTAAAATCATGGCAAATCTGGATATCGCAGAGAAGAGAATCCCGCAGGACGGTCATTTCCGCGTGAGGACGGAGAGCGGGTATGTCAACATCCGTGTATCCCTGATGCCTACCGTGTTCGGAGAAAAGGCGGTGCTTCGTCTGCTTACTTCCTCGGGACAGTTGGATTATCCGGATCAGTTTGGCATGGATACGGACAGTTATGGGAAATTCCTTCCGATGCTGAACAGCAGCAACGGGATTATCTATATTACAGGCCCCACAGGAAGCGGGAAGTCTACGACATTGTATATGGTGCTTGAGTATCTGTCCGGGCGGATGCTGAATATTGCTACGATAGAGGACCCTGTAGAGAAAAATGTGCCAGGTATCAACCAGACACAGGTGAATCCAGTGGCGGGGATGACATTTGAGACTGGGCTTCGCGCATTGCTGCGTCAGGACCCGGATGTCATTATGGTCGGCGAGACGCGGGACGGCGAGACGGCGGGGATTTCTGTGCGCGCGGCGATTACCGGGCATGTGGTCTTGAGTACGCTGCATACCAACAGTGCGGCTTCCAGTATTGTACGTCTGGAGGATATGGGAGTAGAGACGTATCTTGTTGCGAATTCGCTGGTGGGCGTCGTTGCCCAGAGGCTCATGCGGAAAGTATGTCCCCATTGCGGGCAGGAGATGGAGACGACAGCGGAAGAGAGGGATTTCCTTGGGGAGGAGATAGAGACTGTGTGGAGAGGAAGGGGATGCGCCCACTGCAACAACACGGGGTACAGGGGACGTATTGCCGTGCATGAGATTTTCGCCGTAGACGCCGTACTGCGCCGAATGATTAGCGGCCATGCGACCATGGAGGAAATCGAGAATTATGCCAGGGAACATCAGCAGATGCGGACTCTGAAAGAGAATGGGGTGCGGCTGGTGGCGGATGGGGTCACTACGATTGAGGAACTGATGAAGATTGCTTATGAATAGGAATCATATTTGAGGACAGGGCGGTATTGTAAAATACTGCCCCGTCCTTGGATAAATCGAATGTATTTTATTTATAACCCTTTATTTATAACCCGTAATGTTCATACATATGGGCGAGATATTCTTCATCTTCGGTGATTCGCTTTATATCGTCTATAAGATTATTGTTGATGAGACGCTGAATCAGAGAAGCAAAGCGTTTTTCAGTCTTTTTGCAAGCATTTTTTTGCACTTCTGCAGCTTGAGATTTGAATTTTTCTTCCTGGGATTTGAATTTCGCTTCCTGGGATTTAAATTTTTCTTCCTGGGATTTGAATTTTTCTTCCTGGGATTTGAATTTTTCCTCCTGGGCTTTGAGTTTCTTTTCCTGGGCTTTTAGCTTTTTTTCCTGAACTTTGAACTTTTTCTCCTGAGCCTTTAGCTTTTCTTCCTGAGCTTTCAGCTTTTCTTCGTGCTCCTGAAATTCATCCGCAAATATTTCTTTGAATGCATCACATACCATGACCCTTGCCTCCTTCATCGTCTTAGGATTTGCCCGCATGATCAGATCCATTGCCGCCTGATACAGGATGGATTGCTTATGCATATTATAATCTCGGATTATGCATTCCGTATCCGCATTCACTTCCAAATTGTGCCTAAGGCTGTTAAGCCATCGGTTTTCATCCGGAGAGAGCTGATTGATTAATATAATCTGCATAGGAATAGGATCGTTATGCAGCCAATAGATACCAGCCTCCCTCTGTTCAACATAGATACCCCGCTCTTGTTCCAGCAGCTTTATCATTTTTTTTGGATAATGGCTGCATACAAAAGTCAGTGACACATCCATCATGGATATGGAATGTACCCTGTCCGTATTGGACTGGTATAGGCATGCATAGCCATATGCTTTGTAAAAATCATCGATGCTCAGATAATCATCCGGGCTTTTGTATTCTATTAGGTTATGTTTTCGGAAAATCTTTCCAATATTCTTTTGTATCGGCGTATCGTCTGATTCCATAATAACAAGAGTGTCAATCCTCAACGGTTTCTTATACAACTCGTGTTCTGAATAGAATCTCAGACGTGCAGATTCTCCCTGAAGTTCAATCTGGAGCGCTGCGTGAAAGCCGTCATGCCATTGTAAAGCCTCATCTGCCATTCACTACCTCCATTATATTCAATTATCGGCCCATACGCAAGACGTCAGCGTCAATTTTATTCAATCATGGGAATCACCTGCACTTTCCGGATTCATACACAAATCGGATAATTCCTGACGAATGTCAGATATGAAAATAAGATTATCTTGATCGTTGAACATTTTTAATGAATGTACTATAACATATTTTTCACTATTATACAATCGTTTCTGCGAACTTTAAATGAAAATAAGAAATCATTTCAAAAGATAACAAATATTGTTATAATGAAGTTAATATGTCAAAATATATGTATTAAGGAGAGGATAAGACGATGTTAGCAGTAGTAAAAGAACAGGCCGGACCGGGATTTGCGGTGAAAGACGTACCATATCCGGTATTGCGGGAGGATGATGTCATTATTAAAGTAAGATCCGTTGGAATCTGCGGGACAGACGGTCCCATACTCGCCGGAACCCGTGAAGTGCCATGGCCTTTGATTCCGGGGCATGAATTTGCCGGAGACGTGGTGGAGACAGGTTCCCGCGTGAAACATCTGAAAGTGGGCGATCGTGTGACTCCGTGTATCGTTATTGGATGCGGAGACTGTGACATGTGTATTGAAGGGAAGGAAGTACTCTGCGACAATCTGGTGGAAACCGGGATTCATGTGGACGGCGCATTTGCAGAATATGTGAGGGTTCCGGCCAAAGTCTGCCGGAAGATGCGGGATACCACGACCTATGACCAGGGCGCGTCCGTAGATCCGATTGCATCCGCTTACCGTACCGTCAAGGCGTCTTCTATCACTTCTAAGGATGTCTGCGTTGTATACGGTCCAGGACCGATTGGGCTTTACGCCGTGCAGTTAATCAAACTGCGAGGTGCGAAAATGATAATCTGTGTCGGTACAGACGTAGACAGCCAGCGTCTTGAACTGGCAAAGGAACTGGGGGCGGATATTACAATCAATGCATCCAAGGAGAATCCGGTGGAGCGGGTACGCGAGATTACGGGAGGACGGATGGCGGATTACGTTCAGGATTGCGTCGGTGTGCCGGGAATTCCGGTTGCGGCAATGAATATGCTGAAAAAAGGCGGTACTTATGCAGTTACCGGGCTGTATCACAGCCTGCCGGAGGTTGACCTTGGGAAAGTAGTGAGGAGCGAGATTCACATTTACGGGACAATCTGCTATACAAGACAGGAGTTTGAGGAATGTCTGAATTTTGTGGAAGACGGACGAGTGAAGGTAGAACCGCTGATTACCCATCATTTCCCACTCAGGGAGATGGAACAGGCATTTGCCGTGATGCAGTCGAAACAGTGTATGAAGATTATTATGCATCCGTAGGCGCTGGAGTTGGTTAGGCGGCTTATGCTCAATGATTTTAGAGGGGGTTATGACTCATTTGAGGCATAGCCCCCTCTATTTGAATGCTTCATGCATGATGCATCCTTAAAAAGTATTTGGATGTGGAGATTTTTGGACATCCAGTTTGGTAGACTGATAGAGAACCAAGGAAAATACGAAAACAGGAGGTGCATAGTATGAAGGGTTATTTTGTAGCGGATGGTTATATGGGATATGTGAATGGAAGCTATCTTCTGTTTGCAGATGAAAGTGATTATCGTGAATTTTTGGAGGAAGAATAATGAGAGAGGTTATCGGTTCCGTATATGATTATAGATGCGCAAATGATTTGAATATGTTCGGGCAGGTGGTTGGTTTCCTGTTCCGGCAGGAGGCGGACAAGGAGGAGAAGACAGAGTTTGAATTGTCCGGGCTGATTGCAGAAGAACTGGAAGTGATGGGGCGAAGAGAGCGGAGGGCAGTTATGCGAAGAGCAGGGCTGAATCCGGATAAGTACGACTTCTGATAGAGGGTATTCCCCTTGCGGGCGGGTGGACTTCGTCCATAAAGGTATACCCACAGGGCATCCCGTAATTCATGCCCCTGACGGGGCGGGTGGACTTCGTCCATAAAGGTATGCTATAATATTGTGGAACAAGTATGAGGTGCGGAGGGAAGTCAGTTCATGGCAGTTTCACAGGTAAAGCTAAGGACACTCTATATCATGAAGATGCTTCTGGAGAAAACAGACGAGAAATATACAATGTCTGCGGCGGATATTGACACTGCATTGCGTGATTATGGGATGTCAGCGGACCGGAAGACGGTGTATAATGACATTGAGACGTTAAGGGAATTCGGGATGGACGTACTGCAGGTGAAGGGAACGAACGGCGGCTATTACATTGGAAGCCGGAAGTTTGAGCTTCCGGAGCTTAAACTTCTGGTGGACGCAGTACAGGCTTCAAAGTTCATCAGCCGGAAAAAGTCGGAAGAGTTAATCCGGAAGTTGGAAAGCCTGGCGAGCGAACATGACGCCAGACAGCTCCAGAGAAATGTATTTATCTATAACCGCCCTAAGACCGGCAATGAGACGATATATTACAATGTAGATCAGATACATACGGCAATCCTTGAGAACAGGCAGATTCAGTATCAGTATGCAGAATGGACTGTAAGGAAGGAGTTAAAGCCAAAGAAACAAGGGGCTGTCTATACGGTAAGCCCATGGTCGCTGACATGGGACGACGCGAATTATTATCTGATTGCATACGACGAGAAAGCAGACTGTATGAAGCATTACCGTGTGGATAAGATGCAGCGGGCATGTGTGACGGAGCGGGAACGTATCGGAAAAGAAAGGTTTCAGGATTTCGATCTAGTTGAATTCTCCAAGAAAACTTTTTCTATGTACGGCGGGCATGACGAAGAGGTTACGCTTCAATGCGGGAATGAGTTGGTCGGAGTGATTCTTGACAGGTTTGGAACGGATGTGATGATAATACCTGCGGATGACGGTCAATTTCGGGTACGCGTTCTTGTGGCGGTCAGCCCACAGTTTTTTGGATGGGTGACAGGGATTGGGAGCGGGATTCGGATTACCGGACCAGGAATGGTACAAAAGGAATACCGGGAGTATCTCAAAGAGATTTTGCAGGGATATTGACGGGTGTGTTCCATTAAGGTTTAAGGCAGGGGAAAAATAATGGAAAATAGGCAGCATACGGAAAAGCGCAAGGGAAAGAATACGCCCCAGAATCGTCGTCATTATGTGAGCCTGAGAGAACGTAGAAGAAGGAGACGGCGCAGGCAGATCATTCTTCGTGCTGCGGCGGCCTGCGGAACGATAGTATTGGTCATCTTGGGTGTTTCGCTATTCATGGTATTGGGCCGGCACGATAAGAAAGCGCCTGAGAAGCCTGAGGATGAGAATGCGAAGCTTTTAGAACAGTATTATGCAGATTTTATAGCGGATGCAGGGGGAACAGAAAAAAAGAAGACGGGATTTTCCTCATGGTTTCTTGAAAATTGCGGGGAAGATGCATGGAAGAAAATTTCCGGAAAACTTGGAGGGGCAAGCTTAAAGGAAACGGATTTTTATGAGATAACAGGAAAGACGCTGCATGTCCTTTCCGATATGTATCAGGGTCGGCTAAAAGATGAAAAGACCGCCGCAAAGCATCACATTTACATAAGGGAAAACGGGGAAAAGAAAGCGGCAGGCCTGCTGATTGCGGGAGATATCTGTCTTGAAGAGGATGATTTTGTCATAGACTATTATGACGAAGTGCAGGAACTTAATCAGTGTATCTCCCCTGAGATTTTACAGCGTACCAATGAAGCGGATGTGTTCTTGCTGAATCACGAATATTGCATCAGCGACAGGGGCGAGCCGCTGGAAGGCAAATACTATACATTCCGTGCAGACCCGAAACGGATGAAGCTGATTGAGGAGTTGGGGACGGATATGGTTTCATTGGCGAATAACCATGTCTATGACTTCGGGGCAGATGCATTTTCGGACACCATGGAGCTTCTTTTACAGAGCGGAATTCCTTATGTGGGAGGAGGACATGATATTGAGGAAGCAAAACAGCCGGTCTACTTCGTGGCAAATGGCGTGAAGATTGGTTTTGTGGCGGCTTCCCGGGCAGAGAAGACACGCTACACCCCTCAGGCAGAAGAGGACGCGCCCGGAGTGCTTCTGATGTATGAGTCGGAGGAATTTGCAGAAGTGATAGAGAAAGCCTCTCTTGCGTGCGATTATCTGATTGCGTATGTCCACTGGGGAACAGAAGATTCCAACCAGTTTGAGGATTATCAGCATGACCAGGCGGAAGTATTGCTGGATAGCGGGGCAGATATGATTATCGGAAGCCATCCCCATGTGCTGCAGGGGATAGAATTTATAAAAGGCAAGCCTGTCATATACAGTATGGGGGACTTCTGGTTCAACGGCGAAACAAAATACACTGGGCTTTTGGATATTAAAGTGACGGGAGAGGGACTGTCTGGGATATCATTCGTCCCATGCCGGCAGACGGAGTATACGACAAGATATCTGGCGGAAAAAGAAGAGCAGAGAGAATTGTATGATTATCTGGAAGAACTGTCGGTGGGGGTAAAGATTGGGGACGGAGGAGAGATTCAGGAAGAGAGTCATGGAGGATTTGACAGATAGAAATGGCGAGGGAGAAAAGGAGGATTCCAGTCCTTATCTCCCTCGCCATATTTGCGTCTTGTCTTGAGCCTGGGCGGCTATTCCTTTATCTTGTCGATATCTGTCAGATTTACGCCAAGAACATTAAGGATTGCTTTTAAAGAGAGGTATTCGTCCTTTAATTTGGCATATGTTTTGGTTGCGTTTTCCTCTTTCGCCACTGCCATATAATCTTGAATTTTTTTAAAATCATCAATCGCATTCTTAGCAATCTCAGCATTGTTTGGCATATTATCACCTGCTTTCCGTAAAACCTTTTAATATCTAGTTCCTTTTTAATATAATAACAGATGGGTATAGCCGTGTAAAGGAGTCTGGTTAAAAGAGTAATAAGTTCGCCAAATAAATAGAAAATATCTATAAATAAACATATATATGAATATTATGAATTTGATAGGGGGGTATTATGATAATATTAAATTTGGCAAAGTTCAACAAGGAGGAATTAAATTATGAAACGCAAATTAGCCAGTATGTTATTATGTACCGCTCTGGCTGCATCTTTAGCGGCAGGCTGTGAAGGAAAATCAGAAGAGAGCAAGACGGAGGACGCCTCTTCTGACAAGGCAGAAAAAACGGAATCTGTGGAGACCAAGAATGAAGGCGACCCAATTATCCTGGCGACTATGACGGATGAAGAAGGGCAGATTTACGGAGAACTGATTAAACAGACCCTTGAGGCAAACGGTTACGCTGGAAGCATTGGGGTTATACGTCATTGAAGATCCAGAGTTTGTATCTCCGGTATACAGTCCGGCTCCGGTGGTGCGCGAGGAAGTTATAGAGACATACCCGGAACTTACCGAGATTCTAAAGCCGGTGTTCGATGCCATAGATGCAGACACGATCCGGGATATGAACAAGAGATTGCAGGTAGACGGAGAGAATCCGGCAGATATAGCGACTCAGCTTTTGCAGGATAAAGGGCTTGTAAAATAGTGGATGATGATTACGGAATCTGTTTACGAATATGTAGACGGTTCCGTAGTGTTATATTAGGAGGAGAATGATGTTAAAGAAACAAGATGTGGCTGCCGATCTTCTCGCGTTGCTGCTTTTTTCCCTTCTGTTCCTGAATCAGTTTATGTTCAAGGCAGCGGCACGGGTAGGGGAGAAAGAAGGGCTTACGGCAGGAGAATGTCTGGGCGCTAATTATGTGATTCTGTTAGTCCTTACGGCTGCGCTGATCGTGTTGGTGTTCCTGAAGGTAGACAGAGAAAATCTGAATTTTCTGGCAGGAATCGTGGCAAGCGCCTGTCTTGGCTGTGCGGTTTTGTTTGCCGGACAGGCCGTCAATGTGGTGGAAGTTGCGTCCGAGAACGGAAGGGTATCGATGAGCGTGGGCTGCTATCTCTATATCGGTTTGGCTTACCTGATTGAAGTAAAATGTAATGAGTATATCGGAAAAGTGTGGAAACGGTTTCTGGTAATCACAGTCGGTTTCGGCATTGTGGCGGCTTCATTTCTGACCGGACAACTGGACGGCTTATCTGTGATGAAAGAATATACCACATACCAGAAACAATTTGCCGAATGCTTTGGAAATCATATCGGGATGGCGTTCAAAGTCGTAGTGTGCGGCGTAGTTGTAGGAGTGCCCCTGGGATGGTATGCTTATAAGCATGCCAGAGCGGGAAAAGTAATCAGCACAATTCTAAATACCATAGAATCTATCCCCTCTTTGGCATTGATTTGTGTGATGATGTTCCCGCTTTCCTTTCTGAGCAACCGGTTCCCGTTCTTGAAAGACCATGGAATCGCCGGCGTCGGGGCAACACCGGTATTCTGCGCCTTGTTCTGCTATGCGCTGTTTCAGATTGTGAACAGCATGTATGGAGCGTTGAAGGTCGTGGATAAGCAGTATATTGACGCGGCAAGAGGGATGGGAATGACGGTGCGCCAGATTTTCACTAAGGTAGAGCTCCCAATTATACTGCCGGTTATTATATCTGGAATTCGTGTATCGCTTACTGCCACGGTGCTTGGAGTGACGATTGGCTCCTACATCGGTTATGGCGGGTTAGGGAAATTTATTTTACAAGGGTTAAATGGATTTGCCATTGATATTGTTATGCTGGGGACGCTTCCGATTATGGGGCTGGTCTTTCTGTTTGATTTTGTGTTGAAAAAACTGGTGGTTCTGATTGAAATTCATAGAAAAGCTAAGGGAGTAGTAAAGGTATGATAGTATTAAAGAACGTTACGAAGAGATTTGGAAACCAGATTGCCGTAGATAATCTGTCCATGGAATTGAAAAAAGGGGAACTGTGCGTATTTGTAGGAGAATCGGGATGTGGAAAATCTACGACGCTTAGGATGATTAATCGGCTGATTGATGCGGATGAAGGTACGATTGAGATTAATCAGAAAAATATACATGATTACAATGGGGAAGAGCTTCGCAGAAGAATCGGTTATGTCGTCCAGAGTACAGGCTTGTTTCCACATATGAACGTGCGTGAAAATATTTCGGTTGTGCCACGACTATTGAACTGGAAAGAAGACCGGATTCTGGAACGTGTGAAGGAGTTGATTGCGCTTGTTGGGCTGGATGTGAAAGCCTATATCAATAAATATCCCTCAGAGCTTTCCGGAGGCGAGGCACAGCGGATTGGAGTAGCGAGAGCATTGGCGGCAGATCCGGAGATTATCCTGATGGATGAACCCTTTGGCGCCGTAGATCCGCTGAACAGGGCAAACCTTCAGAATGAATTCCTAAAGATTCAGAAACAGCTCAAGAAAACGGTTATTTTTGTCACCCATGATATTGACGAGGCGATGAAAATGGGAGATAAGATTGCAATCATGTCCAAAGGGATTCTGCGTAATTTTGCAAGTCCGGAGGATACCCTGCTGTCTGACGATGAATTTGTAAAATCTTTCCTGGGTTCGGAGACATACATTAAGATTTTAAGCCGTTTCCGCGTAAAAGAGCATATGCGTCCGCAGAATGGGGCGGACATACCTTATCATGCAGACTGCGAAGCGAACCTGAGAGACGTGCTGGCGCAGATGATAGAGTATGGCACAGATTCCATGCATGTGACAGAGAAGGGAAAAATTACGGGAACCATATTATTAAGCGATATTCTTAATTTGTTTCAGAAAGGACGTAAGGGAGAATGAAGGCAAAAGGAAATAAAATAGACGGCCATATCGTTGCGATTGTACTGCTTCTGACCGCACTTTTGCTCTTTGTTTTTGGTTTTCAATATATCGAAGAGTGGGTATATGACATATGGCCGTATGACGTTGGAAATGTGGCAAAATACAGCCTGCCGAAACTGACGGTTGAATTCGTGGAGATAGCAGGAATCTCATGTATCCTGTCAGCGTTTGTGGGAGTGGGGCTTGGAATCTTCTGTTTTACAAAGCCGGGAGAGTCCTTTGGGCTTGTGATTGAGAAGACTTCTATGATTGTGCAGACGATACCGGCGATGGCGGTTCTGATGTTTGGCATGACGGCATTTGGAATTGGAATGAAGGCGGCTGTGTTCGCGCTTCTGCTCCAGTCATTGCTTCCGATTGTATTTGCTACGATGGCAGGCCTTAGGAATGTCCCGGGAACTTATCTTGAAGTGGGAAAAGGACTGGGTATGACGAAACGGCAGATTCTCTGGAAGGTGCAGATTCCGTTGGCAATACCGGTTATCTTGTCAGGAATGAGAACGGCGCTGATTATCTGCATCGGGGCGGCGACTTTGGCGTTCAGTACGGGCGCAGGCGGTCTGGGGCTTTTGATACAGACTGGGTGTTCGACTTATAATACAGTGTACATTCTGGAAGGTACTGTGCCGATTTGCATCATCGCCATTTTAATGGATCAGGTACTTAGGAAGGTGGAGAAACATGCATATCGGACAGGAGGAATGTAACGTATGGAGGAAGAGGCAGTAGAATTTCAAACCTTGCTTGGTTTGGCGAAGGACAGGCATTTGGTTGGCGTAAGGTTCCTGTTTTCAGAGGCAGAATATCAAGAGGCCGAGGGAAAGGAAGCGACGCATCAGATGTTTTTCTGCATGATGGTCAAAGCGGCGGCAGTCGGGCATGGTATGAAGGTAAGAAAAGAGCATATTTACTGTTCGGCAGCAGCAGAGGCATTGGGATTCGCCAAGCCTTTGAAAGAGTCAGAGCCGGGAGAAATCCTTTATAAGAGAAATATGTACGGAACTAGAGAGGCGGCGGCAGATATCAGAGAGAATATGCCTTGTCTGAAACACGAGGTCTATGGAATGTGTATACAGCCGTTGGAGCAATGTGACCGGAAACCAGATGTTGTGCTGGTTTTCTGTCAACCGTATACGGCAATGCGGATTGTGCAGGGATATTCTTATCAATATGGATTTGCGAAGCAGGTCCGGTTTGCGGGGATGAGCGGCATATGTACAGAATTAATGGCGGGAGCCTACAAGAATCAGGATATGAATCTGTCACTTCTGTGTTCCGGGACGCGTTTCGCAGGGGCATGGAGAGATGATGAGCTGGGAATCGCTTTTCCGTATGGGATGTTCCAAAAGGTTCTTTCGGGTGTAAGGAGTACGGTAAATACGTTTGAACCGGATGATAAGAAAGAGGCGATCCGGCAGCGGGCCTGGGAGTATGGGGTCAAGGCGGAGGTTGAAATGGGCAATAACTACCATGGTTCCAGCATTGGCGTTGCAAGAATGGGTGTGGAAGGTTATTTTCCGAAAAAGGCGAAGAGCTTAACTTCCGGGCAGCGGATGGCAAGATTTTACCGGGGGGAGAAAATCGACCGTGTGCCGATGCTTTCCTGTGCTACTATGTATGCGGGGTGGCAGAAGGGATTGTCTTCGGAAGAGTTTTATTTTGACGTAAAAAAAGCGTTCCATGCTCAGAAAGAGATCGCCTGGGAGAATGGCTACGACGATGTTCCCTGCTATGATCTTCCTCATGGAGAAATACTGGATTTGGGCGGGGAACTGGCGATACCGGAGACGGGAAGGGTAGGGCTTCCTCTGGTTAAACGGTTCGCCGTAAATTCGGCAGAAGAGGCGTTGGCATATGAGCTGCCGCCCATGGAGAAAAGAAGGTTTACCAGGCTTAGGATTGCATTTTTACGGTATGCGAAAAGCCAGGGGCAGAACGGAGTGACAATCAGCGCCGGGTCGCCGTTTACCATGGTAGGTTCTATGGTGGAGACGGGGCTGTTGATGCGGTGGCTCATCAAAGAGCGGGAGCTGGTGCGGCGTCTGCTTAGGAAGGCGGTACAGTATCTAAGTGAGACGGCAGATTTGTTTATACAGGAATTTGGATTGGAAAATTGTTCGGTTTCGTCAAACTATCCTTTTGAATCCAATCATCTGATTTCCCCGCGCAATTTTGAACGGTTCGCGTATCCGGCAATGATGGAGATTCATGAAGAGATGAGGAAGAAAGGCCTGCAAAATTTTGGGCTGCATCTCTGTGGAAACCATGTTAAGACAATGGCTTATTTTAAGGACTTGAATCTGGCACCGGGTAGTTTTATCAGTTTGGATGAAGAGAATCCGCTCACAGAAACGGCAAAGGTGCTGGGGGAAGATATGATTTATGCCGGCAATATCTCTACAAAACTGTTGGTGGGCGGAACGCCGGAACAGGTATACCGGCAGTCGGAGAGGGCGATACGGGAGATGAAGTATCACAAAGGCGGGTTTATCCTGATGCCGTCCTGTGATTTGCCGATTAATGCGAAGCCGGAGAATTTAAAAGCGATGCTTGATGCGGCGTGTGAGGTTGGAAAATATTGAGATGTAGTCAGGCAATTTTGCTGATTGAAATTCTGGATAAAAGAAAAAAAATATGATATAGTATAGATGGTTTCAAAAGTAAGGGCAAGGAGTACTATGATACTCCTTTGTTTCCTTGCTTTTTTTATGCGCAGACCCGTGCAGAGGAATTCATTTGCTGCAATACAAGGAGAAAATATATGGAAGAGAACATAAGGACAAGGAAAAGAATATTTGAAAAGATATTAATGTTGGAAGGCACGGACAATAAAAGGAACTGGGAGATGTTATGTTCGTCAGGGAAATCTTTAGTTCCATTTATCGGGGCAGGGATATCCGCATGGTGTTATCCTACATGGGATTCGCTACTGAAAGGGGTTGTAGAAGATTTTTTTTCAAAAAAATGTGCAGACGTTGTTTCGGATGCATTGAGCTGCTGTGAGAAGCCAGATGTGAAAAATCAAAAAGATTTTCACTGGATGGAAGAAATTGCGGAATGTATTTTTGAGGAAAACAGCAGTAAATACAATGAGAACAGGGAAAAGTATGAACTGGTAAACAGTGAATCAACGAAGATGGAAGATATCAATCTCAAGAAGCTGCGAGATTATATAGGAAATGAAGGTGTGAATAAAAAAAGGGCTGCAAGGGGTGCGTTGAACCATAGGTTTGATGACGCCCTGATTAAAACCCGGAAGATTCCAGAATATCAGCGCTATTTTCCAATACTATTTCCGCATATATTAGTGACGACAAATTATGATAATGCATTAAAAGCTTGTTACCCCTCTATGCTGTCATATTCACATAAAGATTTGAATAAGGAGGGGAATAGGAGCTGGCTGTTCAAAGCAGTATCAGAAAAATTGAATGCTATGAACGGTAATGCGGCCGGGCTTCCGTCTGTAACGGTGCCGGATATGCCCATGCTGTTAAAGGTCCATGGAAGTATAGAACGCGTTGACGAGATTGCTCTGACGCGGAGCGGATATGAGAAGATATATATGGGAGAGATGCTGGAACTCCTGGAGAAAATTTTTGAAGAAAGTACCATAATCTTCCTGGGATATAGCCTGAGGGAGGACCGAGCCATGGATGTTCTGAAAAAGGTAAAAAAAGACTCCAAAGGAATCCACCACTTTGCTTTTTTACCGGCGGACCAGCAAGATAAGAAGAGGAGCAAAAAATTAACCCAAGAGTATGGAGTCTACCCCATTTACTATAATGAAAAGCTTCTTGAAACGATTATTTATGATGAAGAAGAAAGAAGGAATATGTACCATGACTATTTTCTTGGGTTACTTCTGGAGAATCTTGCAAGGAGAAAAAAAGGATATCTGCAGCCTTCGGAGATGTTGTGGGAAAAGAACAGGTATAGAGAGAAAACACAGTTGTCAAGGATGCAGATGAAGAGAAAAAGGATGTGGGAGCAGAGCGAGGAGCAGTATGTAAGGCATAAGGAAGCCCTCCAGATATGGCGGGTATTGAATTTTTCGGAGGAATGTCCGCTGATAGCGGTTACAGGTCCCCATGGTTCCGGAAAGAGTACACTTTGCCGAAGTATACAGGAATTACAGAGAGGTAATAGCAGCACAACGATGCAGTTCTTTTTTATCGGACTGGGACATTGTAAAAGCTGGGATGAATTTTGTGTGCAGGTATTTCAGGAGTTGAATATCACAGAACTGGACACTCCGGGAATCGATAAGTGGAGAGAATTTGCAGAAAAAGTCGCCGACCGGTGCGGCGTTTATTGGAGATGCGCGCTGATTCTGGATTGCGTGGATAAATTGAAAGTCAACCCCAAATCTCCGGAAACATGGGAGACAGTAAAAAAGGTATTAAAGTATTGGAAGGAACACAGAACCAGGGTGATTTTTTCATGCCGTACTTACCCGGACGGCGTCCCATGTTATACATGGTCTTTGGGGGAGCTGGGAAAAGAAGATGCAAAGAAGGTGTTTTTTACTGCCTGCATTTCCGGTCAAAATAGAGAGATTACATATCTTGAGCAAAAGGTAGTTGGGGAATTATTTGCCAGGCAGACCTTTCAACCGTCGTCCATTGACTTACTTGGAAAATATGCGAACAGTAAAAGCGACCTTACAAGCCTGCTGGAAGAGTGGAAGCTGTATCAGGTTCCGGGGGAGTCCGGCGAGCAGACATTATCCAGAGTTTTGTGGAATCATTTGCTGGATGAGCATCATTATGAGGAACAGGAAGAGACGGCGCAGAAGGATATCAGGGACAATCTTTTATGGCTGTGGGGAATTCTTGGAAATTATCCGGGGAAATTTCCGATTCAATTTTTTGAAGTCTTTTTTGAAGAACAGAATGGGGAGAAAGAATCCTATAAAGAAAAGAGTTTGACTGAAAAATCAATTATGTATATGAAAAATATAGGGTTATGTGAAGAAAAGGGAAATGAGAAACAAATGATTCTTATCGATAATATGATAGACTGTATAAATGATTATTTTTCGGAAATTTGCAAAGACCCGGCTCACAAGAGCTGCATGATCATTGCCGAAGAATTTCAGAAAAAACTGAAGCAAATGCGGGACGAAGAATTGGGGGTAGAATGCTTTCGCGGATATGTTATGAGTGAATGGGTATACCTTAGGAAATACGTCTGGCGTGAACTGGAAGAGAATGAAAATCTTACTGATGAGAAAAAGCAGATAGAAGAAAGCGCCCGGAAAGAGGAGTCTCAGAAAGAGATTCTGCGTATACTGAAGATTATAGGCAAGGTTGTAAAAGATGATAAAAAGCGGGCAGAATATCCGGAATTAAACCAAATTCTCCATTATGAGATTAGGACAGTAATTCGTTTTCTATGTATTTGCCTGTGGCAATGGGAGAAGGACGAAAATATTATAAAAGATATAATAGAAATCGGTTATTATTTCTCCCGTCATTACCACTACATGCCAAGCCATGCATACCCATTAGTATTACAATTGATAACAATTATGGAGGATAAGGGAAGAAGCTATCATGTGGGAGAGCTGTATCAATTAGCTGAAATGAAGCGGGTAATGGGAGATATTCAACGTTTGGCAGGAAAAAAAGACGAAGCGCTTAGATATTACCGGGAAAGTATAAAGTTATGCTATGAACAGTTCATCAACACATTGAATCAAGAGAGCGAAAAGAAGGCATATGAAGAAAGTGCAAGGATTTATGCACGGGTAACGCTTATCAGTACTTATTATGATGAGGGGTTATGCGAAGAAAATCTTGATGAGGGAGACAGGGAAGAACGGTTACAGGAAACGTTGTGTATTTATGAATCATTAGACGACACATGGGGGAAAGCCTATTACAACCAGCGGATGGGAGAACTGATACACAGGATGGGAAAGTCAGGAAAAAAGAAGTTTGAAAAGATTCGGAAATACTATGAAGAAGCAGGAAGGCTATACGACTCCATAAATGATAAGACAGGAACCGCGTATATTTGGAAAAGCAAGGGAGATCTGAATACAGAATATATGAAATACAGCGGCTGGGAGGAAAAATGGTTTGTTGATTCTCTCCGCTGCTATAAAGAAGCGTTTCTGCAATATTATGATAATATTAATTGGAGAGGGCTGGCAAATGTGCTGCAGGCAATGGAAACATGCTGCAGGGAAGCAAAAATATATAATATCAGATTGGTGAAAAATGTTTATGGTCTTGCCGAAGAGTGCTATCGCTGGCTGGGTGATATCAGAGGCCTTGCCGATACGCTGGATTATTCAGGATATGGGCATCGAGAATCAGAGGATGAGTCGGATAAATTTATAGCATTAAGCTTGTGGATGGAGAGCCGGCAGATGTGGAGAAACCAGGGAAATGTAGAAAAAGCAGAACTGATAGGAAGAAAAATAAAAAAATTGCAGAAAAAATTGTATGGAGATAAAAAGAAAAAATGAATGAAACAATAGGATTATTAGAGATTGCTTTAAAAATTGCCAAAAAACCAAGGGAGTGGGTTTTGGTGATTGGGGACAACTACTTTGGCAATAGGACTGCCGGACATGGGGAAAAGATTCTGGAGCTTGCAAAAAAGTATAAACGAAGCGTTACGGTATCGAAAGGATTTTATGGGAAAGCAATCAAAGAGGGATATGCCGGAATTGCAGACGAATTGTTTGGAAATGTCTGGAATGGCACTAGCTTTTTGGATGATTCCAGGTGGGAGGAGATGGAAAGGCGGAAGGAATATGCGCGTATATTTAAACAGAAGGACAGAGTGGATATCGACGATGCCAGGGTTGATATAAGAAAATTGTTAAGGATATTTTCTGGAATCATTTTAACTGTCTGCAGAGATGAATCTGTGGAAGCGTTTTGGGAAGACGAGAAGTCGATGCTTGTGGATGAAAATGTATGGACTCCATATTCTTTGGTAATGTCCGCAAAATGGAACGAGTGGAGAAAGTATAGTAACGAATCAAGAAATGTTAAGATTGAAGAGTATTTTGGTAAAGCGGAATCGAATATTTTTAAACTATATGGAAGCTGCAGGAATCCTCATCAGATGCTTCTGTCCCAGGAAGATTTTGAATTATATTATCCGGTAGAGGAAAACGACCGGCCGAGTACCAAATTATTGCTGCAGGAATTGTTCCAAAAGAAAAATTTATTTATCCTTGGAGGAGATACATACTGCATGGAGAATTACCGGCTTCCTTTTGCCCCGGGAATTTCTGAATTGTTGAAGAAACCAACCCAATTTGAGGTAGAACGTTATATTTTTATGGAAGATAAAGAACCGGTGGGAGGGTGGGGATGTTTCCATATTGTTCCGGTTGTAACCGGGAAAGATACGGATCAGGAAATTCAGGGATTTGCAGATCAGATTTTAGATAAGAAGCAGGAGAATCCTAAGAAGAAACAAGAGCCGGAAAAGATAGGTTTGTTAGAAGCAGAGAGATTATTTTGGGAATTATATATCAGGAGACCGAGAGAGCGTGTTTCGGAAAGAGAATTATATATATTAAAACAGCAGTTGTTAAGAATCGATGATATCAAAAGTGTTTATCTGTTATCTGTGGCTGCAAATAATCAGGCTGATTTTCATGATCTAAAAAAGCATATATACCTGGCGGAAGAAAGCATGGGAGGGAGAGAGGAGAAGCCCAAAGAATATAAGAAAGTTCTTTTAAAGCTCCTGCGTGACAGACTGAGCGGAAAGAGTATGGAATTATTGCGGATTTTATCTTTTTATGGAGGAGAAAAAGAGGTTCGGTTAGGATTCCCGTTAGGATTCCTTCAATTGTTGTCAAAGAGTAATGAGGAGTTGAGGAATTGGAAGAGGTCTGGTTTCCAATTGACAAATAGCGCCATATATGTGCGGCAGCATTACCGGAAGCATTTGCATAAGAGAATGGAGTATGCAGATTCCGTTATGCAGACGGCAGGGACGAATCCCAATAAAAACAGAATGAAAAATATAATAGAAGAGATCGGGAATCAGCTTGACGATAGTTATTTTTATCCTGTAGATAATAGTTATTTTGAAATTTCCGAACTTTCTAATGAGGATGAAGAAGAGGAGAAGGAAAAAATTGAAAAATTGTTTGTTGAAATGTTTAGAAACTTGCTGGAAGTTTTGAAGAACAAACAAGATGGATATAATCATATCCGTTCTTTGCTGGAGACGGAGATAAACACGATTATACACAGAATCGGAGAATTAGACAAAGCAGAAGAAAATGAAAACCTGGAATGGAAACCTGAGTTGATTTATTATCTTCTCAGGGAAAGCCGGGTGACTCCCAAAGAGCCGGATATCAAGGGGTTAATTATTCAATTAGATAATTTGATGCATGATTTGGAAGCGGTGGAAGGCGAAAAAAGAACTTGTGATATTCTTTATAAAATGATTCTGGTGCGTCAGTCTAAGGGGATGATAAAAAGCCAGTCTTCTGAAATAGAAGATCAAAATGGGGCTTTGGAAGAGTGCCGGGAAGCAGAGCGTTTGCTGGAAGAAATAAAAAACATATTGGGACGGCAGGGGGGAGGTTTGTTCCCAAAGCATATATTTGATCAGGCCGTACACTTATATCTTCTTGAGAGTAAAATCCATGGGAGACGCAGTACACTTGTAGAAATGGATCGTTGTGAACTGAAAAGCGAGACATGCACAGAGCAGAAGCAATATCTGGCAGACATGAATGAGAGCCTGAAAAAGGCGGAAGAGATTCTGAACGAGAGGAAAGAAGCTACCGGAAGTTCCTATGAAGACCTGCAGGCAGAACTGGACAACCACAGGGGAGAATATTACTTTAAAATGAGCCAGTTCTATTGGGAGAACAGAAGTTATCGCAAAGAAAAGGGCGGTATTCTGGAAGAAGAAATAAGTAATTATGATTCTTCCTGGAACCATTATCAAGACGCGCTGAGTTATTATAAAAAATACCCGCAGCAATATTTGATACAACGAGCCGATGTGATGAGAAATATAGCAGACCTGTGTTATCGGAGGGCGGTGAGCGAAGGAAAGGCTGAAACGGAAAGGCAATGTTATGAGTTTTTAGCGGAAGCATATAAACTATATCGAAGCAATTCGGATCTGCATGGGATAGCAGATGTGCTTCAGAGTATGGGAAATGCGGAAGATCACAATAAAAGAGATGAAGATACTCGAAGTGCGCTAAGTTTTTATGATACATCGTTAGGTTTTTATAGTATGTTAGGCGATCGGTGGAGTTATAAGGTAGCTTTCAGGTTCAAAGAAGGGATTGTCAAAAATAGAATGAGGCCGGCAAAATAACACGATAGTACACAAATTTTCATGTCTTGATTACTGATATTTCTTGTGTTTTTTGGATTTCCCCAAGCAATTTACTACTAATTTACTACTTCTGAAAATGAATGAGATAATTGCCCTGTCACGATGATATGAAAGATTGGATTTTCCGTGGAAAAAGCTAACATAATATGATAAAATATTTAAAGACACAAGATGGCATAGAAGTTTACTTTAGGTAATATTCGGATAATTTTATAGGTAAATATGGAAAGGAGAAGATTGAAAATGAGAAGTAGAGGGTATCCATTACCTTGAGCACACGACAATTAAGCCATCTTTCGGTGGCTGCTTTAAAAATTGAATATTGAGGTTAAGGCTATGCAGTTGCTGCCTTGATTTTATAGCCCTGATTTTTAGCAATTAGGATTGCCTGCTCTACCGTGATTTCACGGTCAACCGGCGGCAGGTCGGATTTCTTGTAAAGTTCTGCATTATAGTTTTCACCGTTCTTCAACATGTGGTATAATGCGGTAAGAAGCATTCTTGCTATCGCAATGATTGCCTTCTTGTGACCGCGACGCTTTTTGAGACGGAGATAACGGTTACGCATTTCAGGATGCTTTTTGCTTTTCACAACAGCGTTTGCGCACTGTACTAAAAGCGGTTTGATATAGCATCCGGCTTTGGAAACCCGGACAGATTTTTTCTTCCCTGCACTCTCATTGTTGGTTGGTGTTAATCCGGCCCATGAGCATAAGTGTTTCGCCGAAGGAAAAGCCTCCATATTGGTACCGATTTCGGAAATGATTCCGATGGCGGTGAAAACACTGCTGATACCAGGAGCGGTTTGGAGAATGGCAAGTTCCTGCTGATAGGGAGCGGCGAGCGCAAGAATGAGTTCTTCAAGCTCTGCCTTCCGGGATTCAAGGTCTTCAAAGTGGCCTTTGATCACCTTAAGTTTACCGGCTTGCTCCGGTGTGATAAAGCCGTCAATGGCATCACGGAGTTCAGGGAGTTTCTTTTTCAAACTTTTGAAAACAAGAGGTTCAAGGTCAAAGGAAGTATCTGCGGGATTTTCCAAAAGTTTATCCAGTATCGCCTGAGCAGATTTGCCGAAGGTGTCCGAAACAACGTTTCCCAACTGGATATTGGAAACCGTGAGACAGTTCTGCAAACGATTCTTTTCACTTGATCTAAAGCAGGTCAGTTTGAAACGGTAGCGCATAAGGTCACGAAGCTGGCGGATGTCAGCGGGCGGCATAAAGCTTCCGGCAACAAGGTCATGCTTAAACAGGTCAGCAATCCATTTGGCATCTTTCTTGTCAGTTTTCTTTCCACGGATAGCCTTAACATATTTGGGATGAGCAAGGACAATCGTACAATCATTTTCTAAGATGTTGTAGATAGGAATCCAGTATTTACCGGTGGACTCCATACAGACATCCTTGCAATTTCTGGCGAGAAGCCATTGTAACAAATCTCTCAGACCCTTCGTGTAGGTTGAAAAACGGTGGCTCTCATAAGTGGTGACGCCTTTGGCATTAGTGGAGGCGATGCAGGCCACTACAAAAGTCTTGTGGACATCAATGCCACAGCAGATTTTGTACACGATTTTTAAAGCCATAGGGACTCCTTTCAGAACCTAAAGGTTCAACAAAGATTATAGGGAGAGACGGCATTGACTGAACGCCTAAGCCATAAACGAGATTGTTTATACAAAGATAAGATTACGTGCTCTAAGTCACACTTATTTGTACTTGAAAAGGAGGACTACACATATAACTATACGGTCGTCCGGCAAGCCGGACAGCCCACTCACCTCCCTGGCCCAGCCTTTGGATGAGATCGGAAAGAAATCCGTGGAAATCCTGCTGGATCAGATCAACAACAACGTGGAACCCCGTATGTACGAACTGGAATCCCGTGTCATTGCCAGAGAATCTACGATCCGCTTTGTCTCCGCGTCACAGTAGCACGCTACGCGGTTTTCCGTTGCTGTCGCATGATTTTACTGCCGGACCAGAAAGGTGCATGGACTTCAGACATCTTCTTCAGAGGTAAATGATTCGACATCCATATACTCCACAAATATATTTTGGATATCCAGTCCCAGTTCTTCTGCTGCAAGCGTCTTTATTCCACTCTGCATTTCGGAACCGTGATCTTGTTCCTGACATATAATCAAGATATGGGCATCCGTGATTTCGCCATCCATATCACTTAAAAACACATATGCTTCTGCAATGTTCTTTTTATCATAACCACGCAAAGCTTCCCTCAGTTCAATCCCCTTAATACGCTTTTGCGCCTCTGGCTGAGGGAAATTGTCTGCATACCCATTACCGCCGGTGCCATCCCCTATCCCTTGCATTGCACTGATCCCCAGAACGGCACAGACCATCGTGACCAGAATAACGCCCGCTGCAGTAACTGTCCTCCTGGAATACTTTCTGTGTTTCATAATCGCACCCAACCTTTCTTTCAGATTCTTTTTGTCTTCAAACATCGCAATGGAAAGAGGCGTTTTCCTGATCGAATCGGCAGCAACTTCTATTAAAGTGTCGCCGTACTGCTGCATTTCACTGACAGTAAACCCCTTTATGACCGCTTCATCACAGGCCAGTTCACATGCCTTATTCATCTCTCTGCGCACAAAATAAACAAGTGGATTAAACCAGTGCACCGCTCCCGCAAAAATCAGCAGCCACTTAACGAAAATATCCTGCCTTTTCCTGTGTGTCATCTCATGCAGAAGAATATGCCGCAGCTTCACATCCCCGTATGCTTTGTCCGGTAACATAACAGCTGGACGGAAGAAACCAGTCAAAATCGGCGTTTCCACCATGGTGTTCCTATAGAGCCGCAGCCCTTTGTCTCCTTCTGACAGATTCTGCAGCAACTCTACTTCCTGCCGGTCTGCCCTTATGTTGTGCCTGGCAAGTCTTCTGACATAAATCAAATAGCATATAAGATGAAAACCAAGAACCATCAACATGCCCGCCTGCCAAATGGCAAATAACATAACCGCGACGCTGGGAAAACAGGTGATTTGCCGGATGCTCTGCCCACTCTCATTCTGTGCTGTCAGTACAGGATTCACAGACACTGCGGAAGCCGTGTCCGCAATCCACCGAGCAAGATCACCGGTCGACCACACTGCCATTTCCGAATGGCCCGATACGGGAATCACCATAATTTTTGATACAGGCACAAGCAGAGCCGTCACGACCGGGAACCACATATAATACTGGAATGTCTTCGGCAGCTTCTCTTTTATGACCGGTTTAAAGATAAACAATAAACCTGACAGGATACTGCCGGTAAAGGTCATCGAAAGAATGAGCCTGACCATCTCTGCAGAATACGCTTCAACCACCATCATTTGTTCTCGTCCCCCATTCGGAAGTACATCTTGAGTTCATCAATATCCTCTTCTGTCAGTTCCCCGCTCCGGCAGAGAGCCGCAACAAAATTCTTCGCACTGCCGTCATAAAGTTTGTCGATCAAACTTCTTTTCCTGTGCATACTGTACTCTTCTTTTGTTATATTCGGTGTATAATAATGGACCTCTTTCTCCTGAATCGAAACAACGCCCTTTTTCAGCAGTCTCCTTAAAAGCGTTGCGATGGTAGACTTCTCCCAGCCCATTTTGCCGCTCAGTTCTGTACGAATATCACTGAACGATACAGCCTGTTCCTCCCGCCAGAGTATTCTCATGACCTCCAGTTCGGCGTCAGAGATTTTGAAACGTTCCGTACTCATCAGTATCTTCCCTCTTTTCTGTGTTACATTTGTAACACAGTTAAATTATACTTTCCCACCTCCCTTCTGTCAACAGGAATAAAACAGTTTTTCTGCTTTCCACAGTAACGTGACCAATTCGCTGATTCCTATAATTCGTTGATTGTTGCCGTAATTTCCATATTGCGGATGCGCTTTGCCGGGGCATGAACCGCAGCAGCCACGGCAACGATGGAAAACATAACAATAATAGCAAGCAGTTCTACGGGCAGTCTCCACGGAGTTCCAAAATACCGTGTAAGCAGCCTGATATGCAGGAAACGGCTAAGCGCTATTCCTGTGCTGCCGCCGATTATAAGCCCGGAAAGGGAATAAGTAAGGGCTTCTGCGGCAATCATCCGGGTAAGCTGCTTTGCGTCCATACCAACCGCCCGCATAGCGCCATACTGTTTCATCCGGGCTGTTACACTCATGGAAATGCTGTTAATCATATTAAACAGCGTAATCATCGCAATAATGACCAGAAAGCTGTATACAATAAAAACGGATGCCAGATAGGTTGCCCGGTCCTGTCTGTTGCTTTCCCGCTGGTCTTCAAAAATAACATTGCTTTCGGCAAGGCTGTTAATATGTTTTACCGTATCATCCGACGCATCTTTGCCTAACTGCACTCCAATCATGCTGTAATTGCGCTCTCCCGTAAGCCGGGCAAACGTTTCCTGCGAACAGATTACGCTGTATTCACTGGAATACAATCCATCCGATACGGCACAGGCGATTACAACCTCCTCTCCCGCGATCTGAATGGTATCTCCGACCTGTAACGGATTATCCTTATTAGAAACCGTCATAACCTGATTGCTGTCTCCATAGATTTCTGATAAATCCCCCTGCACAAGACTCTCCTCTGCACGATCCAGCAGATAATCACTGTACGATGTCAGGTTCACATGGTCAACCCCCTGCCGTGAGGAAGCCGCAGAAACATTTTTCCTGTATGTGCTGCCAAAGACATGCTCTACCCCGGAAACAGCGCTGATGGTATCACTTAAACTCTGACTTAGCACAGGTTCATTGGCATAGCCTGTGAGGATAATATCCGGCTGCCATGACCGCAGGGACGGAACCAACGCATGTGCAAAATCCAACCCTACCGTAAAGCAGAGAAACAGGATGATACTAAGGGAAAAGCTGGCTGTCATCAAAAACCAGTTTTTCTTAGACGCGATTGCATGGTGAACGCCTAAAGTCTTTTCAACCTTTCCTAAATTCAGCCGCATGGTATGTCGCACAGAGGGCGTCATACCTGCGTTGCCGGAAACTGCTGCCATCGGCGAAACTTTAGCTGCACGTTTAGCCGGGGATTGTGCCGCCAGAAGAACCGTAACAATTCCAACCAGTGCGCCGCTGCCAAGGCCCACCGGACTGAGGGCCAGCACAGGCATTGTCTGAAATTCACCGCCGATCCCATAATGCAGTACTGCACAAACACTCCAACTAATCGCCATGCCAAAGAGCAATCCAACGGGTACAGCCGTTTTACACCAGTTTAATGCCTCCAAACGCACATAGCGGATAATCTGCCTGCGGCTTGCACCAATACAGCGCATCATACCAAAAAATTTCGTCCGCTGGGCCACATTGCTGTTCATGCTGCCGGAAATCATCAACACGCCGGCCAACAGCACCAGAACAAACAAAATTGCTGCCAGACCATAAATATTTTTTACAGACTCATGGCTGCTCTGCCCTGCAATCCCCATGATTGCCGTATTTTCGGAAATGTTTTCTTCTGACAAATCATACTGTTCTTTTATTTCCGTCATTGCACCGGAAGCCTTTGACGCATTTTGAAACTGTA
>OFFP01000130.1_pt1 | contig 59966 bp, 58 predicted proteins | sample 1521431 | NCBI WGS metagenome assembly OFFP01 (sample SAMEA3504104, study PRJEB24116) | mouse gut metagenome | biome: mouse gut; feature: mouse-associated habitat; material: faeces | place: Denmark | collected 2011
AAATTCCTCTGCCGTTTCCATTTCTCCCGGAAACTCTTCCGGCGCTTTCATTCCTCCTGGAAATTCCTCTGCCGTTTCCATTTCTCCCGGAAACTCTTCCGGCGCTTTCATTCCTCCTGGAAATTCCTCTGCCGTTTCCATTTCTCCCGGAAACTCTTCCGGCGCTTTCATTCCTTCCGGAAATTCCTCTGTTCTAAAATCATTTCCTCTGCCGCTGACTTCTGCCGCTGGTTCGCCTTCCCCTGTAAAATCTGCTGTCTCCCGTATAAATTCTCCCGGAGCATTTCCCGGTCCAAATGTATTTCCCATAGTTCCCATTGCTTCAATGGATAAACTTACCGCTTCCTCCGCCTCAGGATCATCTGTCTGCTGTTCTTCCAAGACCGTTTTCCTTGCAGTTTCTGTAGAAGAAATCGTCCCGTCCAGCTGCTCTTTGATACTTTCCGCGCGCAGCATGCAAAAGCTTTTCAGCGTGGAAACGCCCGTCTCAAATTCCTCATAGGTACAGAATTTTGTCGGATCCTTTTCTACATACGGCGCAATCATCTCAGAAACCGCATCTATCATCCGTTCAAATTCCCCGTTCGTAAAATACTGTTCTATAAATTCCGCAAAAAACTGATGATACTGTTCTGTGTATTCCTCATCCGCAAAGATCCAGGCAAGCATGGGCCTTGATTCCACAGTACCGCCGGATACCGGGGAATCAATTGGGTAATTCACCAGCCCTTCGGCATCTGTTCCGGATTCGAATCCTCCGAAAGCCAGGTTATAGTCCCAGGGGATCATGGAAAGCTGTCCGTCCTTTTCATACAAATAATAATTGTGGATCATAGAACCCGTATAGCTGTCGAAATTGCATACAAAATTATGCACTGTAAAATAGCGGATCACTTCCTCTATATCGACCACCGTCTCCAGCGTTTCCGCTTCATTCAATTTCTTCAAAGACGCGATCAGGCGGTCTTTGTCACTGTCCGTGATCTCCGTTTTCGCATGATCAAAAATATTGCTGTAGCTGTCGTATTCATCATCCGTGTAGATCAGAGATACATCATCGCTGCCCATGACCATTTTGTCCGGTCTGCCCGGACTATTTCCCGCCTCCATTCCTGGTGTGCCCCGATTGATTTTGCTGTCTTGTCCATTTAGGTTCTCCTGCTGGTTTCCTGCTTCTCCCAGAATCTCCGGATCGAATCCTGCTCCATTTCCTCTGCCTCCGCCCATACTCATGCTGTCCGGCTTATACAGTTCTCCGTAATCATTTCCATAATTCCGCTCCAGGAAGCTTTCTTCTACCCCTTCCACAGCAAGATACAGTCCAAAATCCTCTCCATTTACCGTAAGATACACATAGCTGCAAAGAGGCGAGTCCACGCCAAATCCAAACATCATCTGATAAGTCACATAGTCCTTCATATAAGTATTGTCCTGAATTATGTTATTCAGGCACAGCTTATCCAATCCATAATAGGTATTTGATGAATCATAATGGTCAAATTCGACCTTAAAGCTATAACGGTTATTTCCATAAGCTTCCACAGATGTAAGCGACGTATTTCCTTTTGCCCGGATCGCCACATTCTTACATGCCTCCTGATCGATCACGAGAGAACAGGATACATATTCTTCATCCGTGCATCCTTCCAAAAATGCATCCCAGTCTTCCATCTCAATATCAATGGTATGCACCGTAGTCGTGTCAAACAGCCTCGATTCATATCCCATAGTACGGGATATGGCCTGAACGCCGAATTTTCCGGCATTCATAAAGACAGTGGTTAAAAGCAGGACCAGCAGAAGTGCGCCGCAGCAAATCCTGTCAATCTGTTTATGTGTTGACATGTGCTTTCCTCCCTGTTCGTTTCAGTATACTAAAGAACTGTCCCAATAAAGCTCCGATAGCCAGCATGATTTTCTTCGGAGTTTTACCGGATATCATATGGTCAGTTCGTCCGTAAAGTCACCCCATATAGTCCCCATTGTAGCTGACCAGGACAGCGCTCTTCACACCGTCTATTGCGGAGATTGCATTGATAAACTCCGTATCCTCATTTTTCATACGGATCTCCACGGTCACTTCCACCATACTCCGCTGAACCGTCTTGCTTTTTACGATACAGCGGCTTACCTGCTTTTTCAGAAAATCCAGTGCTTTTCGTTCACTCTCCTGTCCTGTACAGCTGAACACGACAATATACGGAATGATGTGAGATTTTTTGTTGACAAACACGAGCAAGATCAGCCCGATAAACACACCCCCGAATACCGCCAGCGGTATCATGCCCGCAGCCAGTACGATCCCTTCCGCAATCGCCCAGAACAATAACGCAATATCCAAAGGCTCCTTGATTGCAGTCCGGAAACGCACGATAGACAGGGCTCCGACCATACCAAGAGACAACACAATATTAGACGTCACCGCAAGGATCACAAGCGTCGTGATCATCGTCAGGGCAACCAGCGTCACGCCAAAGGTGGAGGAATACATCACCCCGGAAAAAGTTTTCTTATAGATCAAAAAGATAAAAAGGCCGATTCCAAAAGCCAGGATCATTGCCAGCATCATGTCCAAAATACTGACGCTGTCCACGTTCTCCAGAAAACTGGATTTAAAAATGTCTTGAAATGTCATATTCTATACCAATCCTTCCTATTTTTAATTTATCTTCTGTTCAAATATTTGCGACTGTACTAGTACAGCATTGCGTATATAACGGTGAATTCTGCACCTGCTATTTCTGCCAGTTCTGCGTTGTCGTCAATCAACGATGCCACCGCATCGCCTCTTTCCTCCGCCTTGTCCTGACAAAAATATCAGGCACATTATTCACCATTATATACGCAATGCTGTACAGGCGGGATATTTATACTTCCTCATTTTCACCCGTATCTTCTGCATGCCGCATATTTTGAAAATGCAGATGTATGCCTGCCTTCCAGCTGAACAATCTCCCGGATCACAGACGGAAGAAATGCATCCCATTTTACTTCCAGGATTGCAGGCGCATCCCCTGCCGGAATCAGGATACAGTCCGGATTCAGGAAATCAGTTCCGTTCAGCCCAGTCCGTATATGGTAATCCAGCGTCACGCGTACATTGCCCGGAGCGAAGGTAAACGGCTCCCGGATATATTCCACAATTGTTTTCGGGCGCAGCCCCTGGAACCGTATTTTGCAGTATAGTTCCTCCACCAGCGGCCTCCCGCTCTCCATCATCCACCTGTATTGATTTTCCAGAATAGCCCGCACTTCGTCCTCAGTCATAGGCGCGCTCTGTTTCTCTCCCAGCCCATTGCGTCTGCACTTCTTTTCCAGCCGGATCCTGGAAGTATCTCCATTATAGTACCGCAGCCGGAACTTTTCCCTTCGGTCCACTCCATCGATTTTCTCCCGAAGCGCCTTGTCGCCGTGAGTATCCAAATACAAACTGCGTATTTCATATTTTCCATCCACTGCATGGGAATCCGTCTGCATGACTGCCCGCAGACGCTGCCGGAGCTGCAGCAGATCTGATATGCTGATCTCATGCTTCCATTCATGACGCCATGTCAAAATTCACTGCCCCCTTCCAAAAACTTTACCAACTGTACGGCTCCAGTCCGAAATCCCGCTTTCAGCCTTGTGAAGCGGCCGGATGGCCATAACGTTGTTTCATAAAATACTATACAGGAAACCTTAAATGAACCTTAGACGGATGTGAAAAAAATGTGATCTAAAAGCCAAGAGCCTGCCGCCGAAGGGTGTTTGTTCTATGAGTAAAATTCAAAAAAGCCCCCTGATACCACAGTACCAAGGGACATTCCACTTTTATCATTCTTCGGATTTTGATGAACTCCATAGACCATTTCAGATCCTGACCGTAAATGCAATTCTGCCGTCTTCCCGATATTCCGCGCAGATCTCACCCTTACAATTCTCCACGATCGCCTGCGCCGCCGAAAGCCCGATCCCGTATCCGCCGCTTTTCTGCGTCCGCGCGCTGTCTCCACGGTAAAAACGGTCAAATAATTTCCCCGGTTCATCCGCCGGCAGCCTGGCACAGTCATTTTCTACCTGCAGCAGGATTCCTCTGCCCTGCTTCCTTAATGTAACAGCGATCTTCCCGCCCTTCGGCACATATTTTACCGCGTTGTCCAGCAGGATAGATACCAGCCGCAGCAGGTTTTCCCGGTTTCCGTGAATCTCCGCATCCTGGCTGATCTCCGTTTCGATCATCACATTCTTCAAGGCCGCCGACTCACAAAACGGCGGAAGCGCCTCCTCCAGAAGCCGGCTCATGGAAAAATCAGATGCCGGAAGCTCTCCGACGCCCTCATCCAGCCGGGCAAGCACCAGCAGATTCTGCATCAGGCCGCTGAGCCGGACAGTCTGAGCCTTGATGTTCCGGCTCCATTTTGATTCCCCGCCGTGCAGTTCCATCGCCTCAACATTTGCCATGATGATCGCCAGCGGAGTTTTGATCTCATGCCCGGCATCGGTGACAAACTGCTTCTGCTTTTCCAGATTCTGTGCGATCGGAAGGATCGCCCTCTTTGACAGAAGTATCACCAGCAGCAGCATAGCAAACCAGCACAATACTCCGATTCCGGCTGAAAGAACCAGCACCAGCGCCAGGGCATACCGCTGTGCAGATGTATCCAGGAACAGCAGGATTTCTCCCCTTCCGCCGCGGGCAGACACTCTCCTGTATTTAAAGTGGTTCAGCTTTCCCGACGTATTTCCCTGTTCATAAATCTTCTCTGCATACTCCTCTGCTTCCTCCCCGGATACAGAGGAGATCCGTCCGGTATCAGTGTGGGTAATGCTTCCTTCCCGATCAAACCATACGCAAAAATACCTGGCCGCCATGGCATGGTCTTCCGTAACCGGAGGGCTGAAAAAGTCTCTTGGTTCTCTTTTTCCCTGCATATCCGGGAACGGAAGCATTCCCGGCTCTGACGGAGGCGCCCCGGCTGTCTGCTGACACAGCATATCCATCAGCCGGTCTGACTGCCGCTCATTCTGCCAGAAATTCATTCCATTGATCGTACCAAGCAGTATCAGAAGCAGTACCGATATCGCTGCCATTGCCGTCATCACAAACTTTTTCTGAAGTGTTTTCTGCATCGCTCGCCTCAATCCCTTATCTTAGGAACTGTGCAAAAAGGCAAATTATTTTTGCACAGTTCCTTACAAAACCCTCTGAAAATACATGCTTCTTCCCGTTTTTCTTACTCCGCAGCTTCCAGGGTATACCCGATATTCCGCTTCACTTTGATCTTCACTTGACCGCTCAGCGCCTCCAGCCGTTTCCGAAGATAGGATATGTACACCCACACGGTTCCCACTTCTGCTTCGGTATCGTAGCCCCACACCTTTACAAGCAGGTCTTCCGATGAAAGATATCGTCTCTGGTTCTGCATGAGCACTTCCATCATACGGTATTCCAGCTTTGGCAGCACGAAAGATTTTCCGTTTCCGCTCAGTTCATAGTTTTGCAGATTCAGAGACACATCCCCGCATGTCAGGATATCCGGCACAAATGTCTCCCTTCGCCGGAGCATGGCACGCACCCGCGCCAGAAGCTCATCCATGGCAAACGGCTTGGGCAGATAGTCATCGGCCCCCAGATCCAGGCCCCGGATCCGATCCTCCACTTCTCCCTTCGCCGTCAGGAGCAGGATCGGAGTCCGGCAGCCTTCCCTTCTAAGCTCCTCCAGCACCTCAAAACCATTTTTCTTCGGCATCATGATGTCCAAAATGATGCCGTCATATGTTTCCTCCCTGGCATAATCCAGGGCTTCTTCCCCGTCATATACCGCATCTACCATATAATGATGATAGGTGAGAATGTCCGTAACAGCCTCGGACATGCCCACCTCATCTTCCGCAAACAGTAATTTCATAATGCTCCTTGCTTTTTTTCGATATAAATCCTTCCTCCGGATCAGCCCATCAGAATCTCTTCCGCAATGTTCCTGGAGTGGTCAGAGATACGTTCCAGGCAGACAAGTGCATCCAGATATACGATACCTGCGTCTGTATTGCACTGGTTATTCGCCAGCCGCTTCATATGCGCTGAGCGGAGCTGGATCTCCAGGTCGTCCGCCTGGCTTTCTTTCTCGATCACCTTCAGCGCCTTTTCCTTATTATTTTCCGCAAATGCCTCTGCGGCATACCGATAGCTGTCCAGGCAGACGCGGATCATCTCCCTCAACTCCGCAGTGCCCTTTTCAGAAAATTCTGCTTTCCGATCAGACAAAGTCTCTGCAAATTCAGAAATATTTTCACAGTAGTCACTGATCCGCTCCATGTCAGATAAGGTCTGCAGCAGGCTTGCCACATGCTGATGCTCCTTTTCATTCAGCGACAGAGAGCTTAACCGGACTACATACCCTGTGATTCCGCTGCACAGGCTGTCCACTGTTTTTTCCTCTTCCCGGATCTTACGGATCTGCCGGTCATCCTTCGAAAACATGACCTCTTCCGCCCGGTCCGCGGTCCTCACAACAATATTTCCCATTCTGGCAATCTCGCTGACTACAGACTGCAGGGCAATCCCCGGAGTCTCCAGCATACGCTCGTCCAGAAGCACTTTGCTCTCATCGTTGTCCTTATCATCCTCCCGTTCCAGCTTTTTCGCCATCTTAATGATCAGGTCGGATACCGGGAACAAGAGCACTGTCGTACCGATATTGAAGATCGTATGCACCGTACTGATCTCCGTCTGCGTGATCATACCGTTCCCCGCTGTCGGGAATACTACCTTGAACAACACAATGGCCAGGGCGCTGAACAGCACCGTACCAATGATGTTGAATAAAAGATGCATCACAGCCGCCGTCTTTGCGGTCTTCTTTGCACCGATACTGGACATGATCGCCGTCACACAGGTACCGATATTCTGGCCCATGATGATATACACTGCCGCGTTAAAGGGAACCAGTCCTGCGGCAGAGAGGCTCTGCAGGATACCTACAGACGCGGAAGAACTCTGGATCACTGCCGTCACCACCGCACCGGCTATAATCCCCAGGAACGGGTTATGTCCCAGAGTAATGAACAAATTGCGGAAGCCTTCCGAATCCTGCAGAGGAGCAACAGAAGCCGACATAGTCGTGATTCCCACAAAAAGAAGTCCGAAACCGATGATAATACTGGAAATATCCTTAGTAGAACGCCTCGTTCCCGTCAGCATCACGATCACGCCCAGCATGATCGCCACCGGAGCCAGATTGCCCGGACTCAAAAACTTGGCCCACTCCACACTGGATACCAGCCATCCGGTTACTGTTGTACCGATATTGGCGCCCATGATGACGCCCATCGCCTGATTCAGGCTCATAATCCCTGCGTTTACAAAACCCACCACCATGACCGTAGTCGCAGAAGAACTCTGGATCACTGCCGTGATCAATGCACCCAGGAGCACTCCAAAGAATTTATTTCTCGTCAGAGCCTCCAGCATGGTTTTCATTTTATTGCCGGCGGCATTCTCCAGCCCCTGCGCCATAATCTGCATGCCGTAAATGAACATGCCCAGTCCCCCGATAAAAGGGATGATAATGTTTACATAATCCATATGCTTTTTCCTCCCTGGTAAAAAACGCTACACGAACAACATAACATTATCCCCGGTAAAAAGCAACAGGAACTTCCATTTTCTCCTATAATAAACGAGCAAACGTAAAGTTCTGTTTTATTTTTTCATCCTTGGTTCAAAGGTTACGGATGCCAGATAGCCAAACACAAGCGCCGCGGATATTCCTACCGCACTTGCCTTGAAACCTCCCTGGAAGATTCCCAGGAACCCGCTTTTATCCACGGCTTCTTTCACCCCCTGCCACAGCACGTTGCCGAATCCCAGCAGCGGAACGCTTGCCCCGGCCCCGGCAAAATCCTGAAACGGCTTATAGATGTTACAGAAGCCAAGAACAGCTCCGCCGCATACCAGCAGTACCATGATCCTTCCCGGCATCAGCTTGGTGCGGTCCAGTAAGATCTGCACCAACGCACAGATCAGCCCTCCGATTAAAAATGCTTTTACATAATCCACTTTCTTTTCCTCCTTCGATGTAACAGATCAGTTTACATGCTCCAGCACGATCCCATGAGCGATCCCTGGGACGCTGGCCCCTTCATTAAAGCTTACTGTTGACAGCAGAGCTCCCGTGGGCACGAAAAGCACACGTTTCCATTCGCCCTTCCTGAGCTTCGGCAGAATATAGGAAGCCAGCGTTACAGCCGCACAGCCGCAGCCGCTTCCTCCGGCATGAGTATCCTGTGTTTTCTGGTCAAAAATCACCATTCCGCAGTCCATATGTTTGACCCGGATATCATAGCCCTTTTCCTGTACAAGGTCAAACAGGATATCCTGTCCTACATATCCCAGATCTCCTGTGATGATCCTATCATAGTCCTCCACAGACCTTCCAAAATCCTGCAGATTTTGGACGATCGTGTCCATAGCGGCCGGAGCCATGCAGGCTCCCATGTTCTGTGAATCTTTCAAGCCATAATCCACGATCTTTCCCACGGTCACACCGGAGATACGCACATGGCTCTTCGCTGTCCCCACCAGGAACGCGCCGCTTCCCGTCACTGTCCAATGGGCCGACAGGGGACGCTGGTTTGCGTACCCCAGCGGGAAGCGGAACTCTTTCTCCGCGCTTCCGAAATGACTGGAGGTGACGGCAAGCATACAGTCCCCGTATCCTGCAGCCACGCTCATGGCGCTCAGCGCCAGCGCCTCTCCGGAAGTAGAGCAGGCCCCGTAGAGCCCGAACAGCGGAATCTGGAAAGATTCTACCCCCATAGATGTGGCGATTCCCTGCCGGAGCAGGTCCCCGCCGAATAAAAACCGGACTGACTCCGGCTTTACATGTGCCTTTCCAAGAGCAAGTACACATGCTTCCTTCTGCATATTGCTTTCTGCTTCCTCCCAGGTCTTTGCCCCAAACAGGTCGTCCTGGTTGGACATGTCAAATAATTTTCCAAGAGGTCCTTCCGACTCCTTGCTTCCAACAACGGAACCACTGCTGATTATATAAGGGGAAACCTCAAAGCTGATACTCTGAGCTCCTTTGATCTGATTCATTTTTATTTCCAATTCCTGTCCCACGCCAATTCCTCATTTCCAATCCGATTTTTCCTGTCTGTATCGCCGGATTTTCTATCAGTATAAGAAAATCAGCAGGATTTTATTCACAGTTCTGAATAAGATCTTATATTTTCCAGATACTATTCATGAGGTGAGAATATGGATAAAACACAAAAAATAAAACAGGAAAAGCAATATGAAAATTATGTAAAGCAAAAAACACCGGTCCATAATATCTGGCTGAATATGGGAAAGGCATTTGTCACAGGCGGAATTATCTGCACCGCAGGACAGCTGATCTATAATTACTGCCAATTACGGGATTTCTCCAAGGATGCCTGCAGCGGATGGACTTCCCTCCTGCTGATCCTTCTCAGCATCATCCTGACCGGAATGAATGTCTATCCAAAAATCGCAAAATGGGGAGGCGCCGGCGCGCTGGTGCCGATTACCGGATTTGCCAATTCCGTTGCTGCCCCGGCCATCGAATACAAAAAGGAAGGACAGGTATTCGGGATTGGCTGCAAAATCTTTACCATCTCAGGCCCCGTTATACTATACGGCATCTTTACCACCTGGGTGCTGGGCTTTTTGTACTGGCTGTGGGGAATCATGTAAATACGGACGTATTCTGTATAGGATCATATTCAAAGGGCAGGTAACCAGCCGGATACCTGCCCTTCTTTCAGTCTTTGCTTCACTGTTCCCAACTAATGACTACCATCGTTTCAGTAGATATACAAATGCCCCCAGTCCGCGCCCGAGAGCCATGCTGAGGATAAAAGCCACACTGTAACGCACGATCTTCAGCCTTCGGATAAAAATAGGAAATACATTCAGCACCTCTGCAAGGGCCATGGCCCAGCAGCCTACAAATATTCCGGCCAGGAGCCCGAACACCGGAAGCAGAAATCCCAGATATCCCATCTGAGGGCGGAAAATTGATATCAGGTTTCCCGCAACGCCGCCCAACGCGGCGCAGTCCTCATAAAGAAGGATCTTATCCGCCGTATGGGTCCGGTCTGCAAAGTCTGCGATCACGCCCAGTTCGACGATCAGAGCAAACAAGCCCCCCGCAATGACTACCCCGGAACTAAGACCGATGATTCCCAGAAGGATATGCCGTACCCACATCCAGCTCCGCCCCCTTTCTTGAGGCATTTTCAATCAGAGTGGTCTGAATTTCATTTTCATAGACCCGCATCTGCACTTCCAAAGGCGTAGGATCCACCGTAAATTTCTTCTTGCCGAAATGATTAAAAAATACCAGGATCCCGATCGTGATGCCTACGGAATAGCTGACCTCCATGATCGAAAATCCATCCGACTTGGATCCCATAATAAACTCATACATCTGGGAAAACAGATCAGAAACCGACGCGTCGTTGTTAAATGCCATGATTGCGAAGGCAGAGCCCGCAAAGGTCAGCATCGCCACAAACACCGTCTTAATAAGATGCACTGCCAAACCCGGCGTTTTCTGGTCCTCGTAGGTCACAATAATGTCTGTCTCTCCCATATTCTGGATGTCCACGCCCGGATATTTTTCATGGATACAGGCAATGATCTTTAATATGGAGATCACATACCTGTGCTTCCCCTGATCTGGAATTTTTAGGATCTTAAGCACTTTCAGCTTCGGAATCATAGCCTTATTGCTGCATTCCAGAGTCAGGATATCTCCCAGCGTGACATCCGTTTTCGTGATCTCCACATCCCGCTCGCCTTTGATATAGACCGTTTCCTGATTAGCAGACATGATATTGTGTACCCGGCCTTCTGATCAGCGTTCCCGTGCTGTTGGAAACCGCCTCCGCGTCATGATAGTAATAATAAAAAATTCCGATTACCACTGCCGCCAGGACAACGCTCATCAGACATATCCTTATCTTTCTTCTTCCCTCTTCCATTACAGCCACCTGTCCTTTCTCTTGATATATAGACCGCGGGAACTAGTGCACCCCCATAGGTGATACACGTATCCTGTGAAAATGTCAAATCCTTTGCCGCCTATATATTGTAGTATCTGAGAAACCCTCAAAAATATACACCTGAATAGTCTCTTTTATCAACAGGTTCCCTCCCGCCGCAACGCCTCCATGATCTTTTTTTCCATCCGGGATACCTGCACCTGCGAAATTCCCAGCTTCTTTCCCACCGCCGACTGTGTCTGGTTCTGAAAATACCGCAGATAGATCAGGCGCCGTTCTTCTTTGTCCAGAGTAGCCAATAGCTGCTGCAGGAGCATGTTGTCCAGTATCTTCTCCTCCTGTCTCTCCTTCTCCTCCAGCTTGTCCATCAGCCGGATCTCACTCCCCTCCTTCTGATGGATAGGTTTGTAGATTGATTCCACCTCCCCTCCAGCTTCCATCGCCTGGACAATTTCCTCCTTTTCTACCTGCAGGTCCTGGGAAAGCTCTTCCAGGGTCGGCTCCCTGCCAAGCTTCGCAGTCATTTCCTCCCTGGCCTGAAATAGCTTATAGGACAGTTCTTTCAGGGAACGGCTCACCTTGATCATGCCGTCATCCCGCAGAAACCTTTTGATCTCGCCGGATATCATGGGCACCGCATAGGTCGAAAACCGGACGTCATAGGAGAGATCAAATTTGTCAATCGCCTTAAGAAGCCCGATACTGCCGATTTGAAACAGATCCTCCGCATCCGTGCCCCGGCCGTAGAACCGCTTTACCACGCTCCAGACCAGCCCCACATTGTCCTTCACAAGCTGCTCTCTTGCTTCCTTGTCTCCTTCGTGAGCCTTTTGAATTAAAGCGATTGTGTGGTCCATAGATTCCTTCCTTTTCCGATTGTTTTCTCCATCCGGACCGTAGTCCCTTCGCCCGGCGCTGATTCCACCTCCACCTTATCCATAAACGCCTCCATAAATGAAAATCCCATTCCAGACCGGTCCAGCTCCGGCCGGGTCGTATACATGGGCATCATCGCCTGGGCAACATCCTCAATCCCCTTCCCCGTATCCTTCACGGTCACTGCAAACCGGTTCTGCTCAATACGGCATCTGACTGTGATCTTATGTATCTCCTGGTCGTAGCCATGGATGATGGAATTGGTGACCGCCTCAGAGACCGCCGTTTTTACATCGGATACCTCCTCTACCGTAGGATTGAGCTGGGTCAAAAAGGATGCCACGGCGACACGCGCAAACCTTTCATTCGAAGAACAGCTGTCAAATATGACTTCCATTTCATTTGTGTCTCTCATCTCTGATCCTCCTCATATATCTGCATAATTTTTGTAACTCCTGACATCATCAGAATCTTCTTGATCCTGGCATTTGCATGGACGCCCCACACTTCGCCGCCGATCAGATGGACCAGGCGGTATCTTCCCATGACTGCACCGATCCCCGAACTATCCATAAATTCTGTCTCCCCAAAGTCAAAAATCACATATTTGATATGGTTGCGTTCAATCATCGCATCCGCATCCTTCCGTATCTCCTCCGCCTGGTGGTGATCCACCTCCTTCGGAAGAAAAATCGTAAGGCAATTCTCTTCTACCTGATACTTCATTGATTCATACTCCTCCTCGCAACATTTTCACCCGGCCAGGCATGCGCCGCTTCCGGTTCTCTTCCGCATCCGGGAAGCAAAATAATTTCGCTTGCGAAACCCGCGCCTGCGGCCGCCGCATTGCGGCATCTACCTTGTATGCCGCAGTGCGCATCCCCCGGAGGGTTTTTGTTCTATAGGAAAATTCGGAGAAGTTTCCTATAGAACAAGAAAAAAGGACATGTATCCTCTACATATCCTTTTCTTTCGTATGACGGCTGGCCGTGCAGCAAGTACACGTTCAGGCCGTGAGCAGCAACAGCTGCAATCCTTTTATTGTTCCGTATCCTGGCTGGCCGCTGCCGCGATCTCCTCCAGCTTGGTCTTTGCCTCTTGTGCATTGTCTGTATCCGGAAACAGTTCGTTGACCCGTTTCAGATAGGTTGTAGCTGACTCAGGATCCCCGTTATCCAGGCAGGCAAGTCCCAGCGTCAGGAGCGCCCCTCCGTCCTCATAGCTTTCGTCCATTGTCACAACCTTGGAAAGTACCTCGATTGCCGTATCGTAGTTGGCAACATTGTAGGAAGCGCTTCCGGACTCATAGTAGATGCTGCAGGCCGTCGGGTAGATGCTCGAAGTCAGATCGTCATACCGTTCCTGTCCGCTCTCCCCGAGTGCGTTCCGGTTAACGGCCAGGAGCACATCCGCAATCGTATCCTCCGAATAGCTTCCCGAATTGTACTGTTCCGATGCCGTCATCAGATTCTCGTAGCTCTCCGCCGTGGCGGCCGCCGTCTGCACCGCTTCCTCGGAATCCGCACTGTCCGCGCGGTAAGAATCCAGTGTCCTGGTCACCGCGCTGAGCTGCGCTTCCAGTGCATTGATCCGTTCACTGTACTCCAGAACCTCCTTGTTCCGCTTGTCGGACTTAGTCTCATCCACAGCAGGCACGATCAGAAACCACACGATCGCCGCGCCGATGGCAGCGCCCAATACGATGTTCATCAGGGTAAATCTTCCTGCCAGCTCTTTCACCATCCGGTGAGCCGGCTGAATGATGGTCTCATTTCCCAGATTATATTCTACTGTTTCTTTCTTTCTTTTTTTCTTCTTTTTTGTCCCCTTATTCTCCGGTTTTTTCGCTTTTTTCCCCCGGATCTGCGTCAGCTCCTGCATGTAGCGAAGCGTGATCTCGTTGGTCGTATCCAGCTTCCTCGCCTTAGTCAGGACCTGCTGTGCCTGGGCATACTGCCTGGTATGCAGATAGAGCAGCGCCAGGAGCTGATATGCCTTCAAATAGGTTGGATGCGATACAGTGATCTTCTTCAGCTGTATGATCGCCATGTCCTCTCCATTCTGCTGGCAGTAGACGAGACACTGGTTAAACCTTTTAATAGACTGGTTGATCGTCTCCAGTCCTCTGGCCGAATGCTGGATATTCTGCAGGTAGGAATTGGCCAGGTTGTTCTTTGGCCGCAGGTTCTTGCTGATGATCCATTCTACCAGCGCCTCCACAACCTCTCCCCGTCCATAGTAGACCAACCCCAGGAGGTTCCGCGCCGTAATGTTTCCTTTATTATATTGTAAACTCCGCCGAAGTGAGACGATCGCGCCAGACATATCCCGTATCCGGGCCTTTTTCAGGCCGTCATTATACCAGTAATTCGACTGGCGGATGATTTTCTTCGTATAGTCCATCAAACCTCACCATATTCTTTCTACTTTTTCTGATCCATGACCTGTTTGAGCAGATCAGACATGTCCGTAAGATCCTCCTGATATACGGCATCCTCTATATCTTCTACTTCCAGGCTTGGTTTGAATTTTTTCAGTTCTTCTTCGTAATTTAACATATGCTTTCCTCCTCGGCCAGTTCTTTGAGCATACCGGCCAGATAAAGGGAGCCGAGACAGTACACTACCCGGCCGTCCTGGTGTTTCCTCACATAATGCAGCGCATCTCGGGGGGATTCGATCACCGCCACCGGCCGGTCCGTGTATCGCGCAAATGCTTCCGAAAGCTGCTCTGCGTCTGCGGCCCGGCTGTCCGCGATCTGGGTCACGACGTAATAATCAGCCTCCAGGTTCCGGCAGAGATACGCCGTCATCTCTTCATACGCCTTCTCCTGCACCGCCGAAAACAACACCGCGATCCTGTGCGGTCCGCGTGCCCTCACGCTCTGAACGAACCTGACCACAGCATTTAGATTATGTGCTCCGTCAATATAGATCCCCGGCAGGATCTCCTCCATACGCCCTTCCCAGGTAACCTCTGCAAGTGCTTTTTGCCACAGCCTGGGACATGCGGATTCCCCGAGCAGGCTTCGCATCACCTCCAGGGCAAGCACCGCATTCTCTGCCTGGTACAGTCCTGTATTGCGGAGTTTCCATGCCGTAGTTCCATAATACGCATTTGTACAGGAAAATGCAATATTTTTATGTTCGATTCTCAGATTTTCGAACGCATTTTTCCCGATTTTCTTACAGGAAATCCCAAGCCGGGCTGCCCTGTTTTCTATCACCTGATCGGACGTTTCCTCTCCTTCGGAGTAAAACACCGGCACGTCTTTTTTCAGGATTCCCGCCTTTTCCGCCGCGATCTGTTCCAATGTATCCCCCAGGATCTCCCGGTGATCCATTCCGATGGATGTGATCGCTGTCACCGCCGGATGCTCTACGGCGTTGGTGGCGTCCAGCCGCCCTCCCAGCCCGGTCTCCAGCACCGCAAATTCCACTCCTGCTTCTGCAAAAGCGGTCATTGCCATGCCAAACAACATTTCAAAAAAAGTGGGATGAGGAAAGCCAAGACGTTCCATTTCCCTGACTTTCTCCATCACCTGCTCAAACACTCTCACAAATTCCGAATCTGAAATCTGCTCTCCCCGGATCCGGATCCGTTCATTCATCCGAATCAGATGTGGGGATACGAAGAGGCCCGCAGACCTCCCCTCAGACCTCAGCATGGCATCGATATACACACAGACAGAACCTTTTCCATTGGTCCCAGCCACATGGATGACCTTCATCCCCTGTTCTGGATTTCCCAAAAAATAAAGGAATGCCTTCGTATGCTCCAAAGAATTTTTTTTCGTAAATTTCGGAATCTTTAAAATATATTCCACTGCCTCATCATACGTCAAAATGCCTACTCTCCCTCGTCATGTCCGATAAACGCGTTCCGCCCTGCCTTCACCGTACTGGTATTCCTGGGCAGGGGCACGAAACGCCCGTCCCGGTATTTATATTCTTTGGAGGTTCGGAAAATGGTATTACTGGAGCCCACCTGGGCCACCATGACAATATCCTCTTCTCTCAGAACCGATTCTTTCAGATCAATCCTTGTATTATTCAAAAACGTACTGCTCTGCTTCTCGCCGTTAATATAAATCTTGCTCTGTTTGGTAAAGTTCTCTCCGTATACGCTGTATGTGCCGTCTAACTGCTCCACCAGAGACGTGATCGAGGTGTCTTTGACCCCCATCGCCATATGGCCGGATGTGATTGGTTTTCCGCTTTCCTGATACACATACTGCTTCCCATACAGGATATCATACTGCAGCAGTTCCAGATCGGCCAGATAGTTCTTCGTCTGGCGGCGCTCCTGATGGTAGTTGAACACGGTCCCTGAGTGGATATCCAGACGGTCCAGCACCTCTGCCATGATCTGATATGCCGCATAGTTTCCGTCTTTCTTTTTCAGGCCGATATTGTCCCAGATCACATAATTGGTATTGTACAGATACCGGCTTTTCAGATCCTTTGCCTGCAGATCCATGGTAGGCAGATGATCTCCATAGAAAACGATCACGGAAGGTTCTTCCCGTTCCTCTACTGCCTTCACCAGGTCTCCGGCAAATTTATCCATCTCGTATACTTCATTCACATAGTATTCCCATGCGTTTCGTCTGCCCTCGTCCTCCACGCCGCTGACCTGGATTACGGGGTTCTCGATCATTTTCTCCACAGGGTAATCCCCATGCCCCTGGACACTGATGGCGAATACAAAATCCTGCCCTTCCGTCGTATCCATGGAATCCATGATATTCGGGATCAGGATATCATCCGTGGCCCAGCCTTTTGGGGTCGTCTGCAGGATATTCATAAATTCCTTGCTGGTATAATGGTCAAATCCCATGTGATTGAATACCTGCGCCCTGCTGTAAAAGTTTCCTCCGTTGTTATGCAGCGCCTCGGCTCCGTAACCCAGACTGGTCAGCGCCGTAGCCGCACTTTCCAAAAGCTTCGTCTTTGCGTATGTCTTATAGGGATATTCCCCTGGTCCGAAGAACCGCATACTCATACCGGTCAGCACTTCAAATTCCGTGTTGGCCGTACCCGCGCCTACGGACGGCACTTTAAAGTACCCGCTGGAATACTCCTCATACATCTTCCGCAGGTTCGGAATCGGATCCTCCGAGAACTGCAGCCACTCCACCTCTGTGGGATCAAAGTATGACTCCAGCTGCACAAAGATGATATTGGGCAGTTCTTCTTCCTTCCGTCCCGTTGTACTCTGTGTGATCTTCCCGCCGCCACTGATGACATCCATGGTTTCCTCCCCATATCCCGCCGGCTCGGAGATCCCGGTCTTAAAAATGCTGGATGTAAAACAGTAGGGGAACCCATAATCTTCATAAGCAAACGCAATGTTTCCAAAATAATTGGAGATCACCCTGTGGTCGATGGCAATGTCCGTCAGCGCCACATAGGCCATGATCCAGAAGCCCACGCCGAACAGCGCAATGATCCGATGCATTTTCCCGGTAAACTGGCCGCCCCGCCTCCACATGGAGACGACCCACAGGATGACCGCGCCGATTCCCACGATCAGCATGATCAGTTCAAAGGTCGAAAAGTAATTTCCCGTCAGCGACAGGGCGTCTGAAAGCACTTTTAAGTCCTGTGCGTTGAAGGGCGTCACCCGCTTTGTCAGCAGATACCCGTTGCAGGCGCCTAAAAACAACCAGAATACACTGAGCAGAATCCTTGCAAAAACACGCCTCCTGACCAGATATACAATGGAAAAGGTGGCGAAGATCAAAAAGGAGTTGAATAAAAACACCTTCGGTGTTTCCGTCATATACTCCCATGCCTGAAACAGGGAAAGCCTGGAAATCGCCTCTATAAAAAAATTCAATATACATGCCAGCAAATAATGGAACACCAGGGAAAGCCGGTTCATAAAACGGTAGACCGGCGCCATCCTTCTTGCAAATTTACTGTTGCGGCGCTCCTCGAGGATCCTTGCCCGGCGTTCCCGTCTTGCGATCCAATATGCCTTGATGTCTTCTATCTTCAAATTTTTCATCCTGTGAAAGAAGCCCCTGAAATCCGGCTTCTTAATCTGAACCTTCTTCATCCTAACTTCTCTCCCTGTTTGGGATGGATGGCCGTTTGCGCAGCCATCCATCCCAAAATTTCACCTGAAAACCCTTATAGTATCCTGTCTTTCTTTCCTGCTTTTCCCATGCTGATACCTGGCACAGGCCGATAACGGTACACGGCACGCCTAAGCTTTTTTCAGCCCAGCCATACGTTCCTTTACCTGTTCCAGCATCTGGGTATACTTCTCCAGCTTTTCCTTTTCCTCCTGCACCTTCTTCTCCGGCGCCTTGCTCAAAAACTTCTCGTTGGAGAGCATTCCCTTCGCTCGTGCAATCTCCTTTGTAAGCTTTTCTTCCTCTTTGGTCAGACGTTCCAGCTCCTGCTCAAAGTCTACCAGATCTTCCAGCGGCAGATACACTGCTGCCCCCGGCACTACAATCGACACCGCGTCCTCTGCGGCCTCTTTCTTTTCACTTTGAAGGATGATATCATTTGCCAGCATCAGCGGTTTTACCGATTCCTTCAATACTTCCATCCCGTTCAGCAGCTCCCGGTCCCCGCTGACGATAAACACTTTCGTCCTGCGGTTATTGGGCACGTTCATCTCCGCACGCATATTCCGGATGCCCCGGGTGATATCTTTCACATGGCCCATCAGTTCTTCCGCAGCCGGAAATTCCCATTCCGCCCGGTATTTCGGCCAGGACGAGATCATCAGGGATTCTTCCTCCGGCACCAGCGCGCCGTAAATTTCCTCCGTAATGAACGGCATGAACGGATGCAGAAGCTTGAGCGCCTGCCCCAATACGGTTTTCAGTACCCACAGGACACATTTCGCGGAACCCGGGTCCTCCTCTGCATGGTAGATCCGGAATTTTGCCAGCTCCACATACCAGTCGCAGAACTCGTCCCAGATAAAGTCATACACCTTCTGAACCGCGATCCCAAGCTCAAACTTGTCCATGTTTTCCGTCACATCTTTTGCAAGGCTGTTGGCCTTTGACAGAATCCACCTGTCCGCAGGTCCCAGCAGAGAATCCTCGGGCTCCTCCACGATGTTTTCTTTCATATTCATCAGTATGAAACGGGATGCGTTCCACACCTTGTTCGCAAAGTTCCGGCTTGCCTCCACCCTCTCATTGGAGAAACGCATATCGTTGCCTGGGGCATTTCCGGTTACCAGCGTCAGACGCAGCGCATCCGCGCCGTACTGGTCGATGATCTCCAGCGGATCAATTCCATTTCCCAGGGACTTGCTCATCTTGCGCCCCAGGGAATCCCGCACCAGCCCGTGAATGAGCACGGTATGGAAGGGGGATTTTCCGGTATGCTCCAGCCCGGAGAACACCATACGGATCACCCAGAAGAATATGATGTCATATCCGGTCACCAGCACATCCGTGGGATAGAAGTAATCCAGATCCTCCGTCTTTTCCGGCCAGCCAAGAGTGGAAAACGGCCACAGCGCGGAGCTGAACCAGGTATCCAGCGTATCCTCATCCTGCGTAAAATGGGTTCCTCCGCAGTGGAGACACTTATCCGGCGTCTCCCTTGCCACTACAAATTCCCCGCATGCGTCGCAGTAGTAAGCCGGAATCCGATGTCCCCACCAGATCTGCCGTGAGATGCACCAGTCCTTGATATTTTCCAGCCAGTGCAGGTAGATCTTGTTGAACCGCTCCGGCACAAATTTCAGTTCTCCCGTGTGAAGCGCCTCAATGGCAGGCTTGGCCAGCTCTTCCATCTTTACAAACCACTGCTGCTTGATCAGCGGCTCCACCGTGGTGCCGCAGCGGTCATGGGTTCCTACATTGTGGGAGTGGGGTTCGATCTTCACAAGGAATCCCTGCTCTTCCAGATCCTTTACAATGGCCTTTCTGGCCTCATAACGCTCCATCCCCGCATATCTTCCGCCCCGCTCATTGATGGTGGCGTCATCATTCATGATGTTGATCTCTTCCAGATTGTTCCGCTTGCCTACCTCGAAGTCATTGGGGTCGTGTGCCGGGGTGATCTTCACCGCTCCGGTTCCAAATTCCTTATCTACATAATAGTCTGCCACAATCGGGATCTCCCGATTCACCAGCGGGAGCATAACATGCTTTCCAATGATATCCTTGTACCGCTCATCCTCCGGGTGTACCGCAATGGCCGTATCGCCCAGCATTGTTTCCGGACGGGTGGTTGCGATCTCCAGGAAATCCTCTGTCCCCACGATGGGATACTTGATATGCCAGAAATGTCCGCCCTGCTCCTCATGCTCCACCTCTGCGTCGGACAGGGACGTCTTGCATACCGGACACCAGTTGATGATCCTGGACCCTTTGTAAATATATCCTTTTTCATATAGTTTGATAAAGACTTCCTCCACCGCTTTGGAACAGCCTTCATCCATGGTAAACCGCTCCCGGTCCCAGTCGCAGGAGATGCCCATCTTCTTTAACTGATTCTCAATGGTGCCCGCGTACTCCTCCTTCCACTGCCAGGTGCGCTTCAAAAATCCTTCCCGTCCCAGTTCTTTTTTGTCGATCCCCTCGGATTTTAACTGGTTCGTTACTTTTACTTCCGTCGAAATGGCCGCATGGTCGGTTCCCGGCACCCAAAGGGCATTGAAGCCTTCCATCCTCTTATAGCGGATCAGGATGTCCTGAAGCGTATTGTCCAGGGCATGCCCCATATGCAGCTTTCCTGTAATATTCGGAGGGGGCATAACGGTCGTAAACGGTTTTTTGTCCCGATCCACCTCTGCGTGAAAATACTTGTTTTCACACCACTTCTCATACAGTTTTTCCTCAATCTCCTTTGGATTATACGTCTTTGCCAGTTCCTTACCCATGATTCTCCTCCTTTTTCTCATGGTACTTCACGGATTTTTCATATTTGAGGTATTCGAATGAGAATCTGTCTTGGCAGATTCTCCGCCTGCGGCGGGTCGCTTCAGCGGCATAATTCCTCTCCGCCGCAGTGCTTTTTGTATCATGGAGAAGTTCGAAAAACTTCTCCATGATACAAAAAAGCCCCTTACTAATGTAAAGGGCGAATGTATCTCCGCGGTACCACCTTAATTCCTATACTTATGATGTGACATAGAAAACAAACGGTCGCACCGCTTTTCATGCCGCCCCATAACATAACTGCTGGTTCTGTAACGTAAACCGCCACGGGATGCCTTACCCGCAGAATCCCGGGCTGCTCGCTGTCCTGCTTGGAACTGCCGGCGGCAGCTCTTCCGTATACGACGGTATCCCCAGCAAACAACGATTCCCTGTCCCGCTTCTGGCATCCGGTTCAAAAGCCACGTTCCATAATCCTCATACCCGGACCGCCTTCCAGCCGATGGGCGGCTCTCTCTGCAAATCGTATCTGCGTACTCCTCTTTCTCGTCACCTTTGTCGGATAACTTTTTACCATATTACTTGGATTGCGGGGATTTGTCAAGTTTTTTTGAAAGGATGCCGCGGAAATCAATTTTCCAAAACCTCACAAATCTTAGAAGACTCAAGCAAGCAATCCAGCATTATTTTAGATATCGCTCTTTTTGATGAAATTCTTACCTTGTACTGCTTCAGCAGGCTTATGGAGAATTTACGGAGCAGGTTTAAATTCTGCTGGATTGTTCTGTTCTCAATGCGGCAATAATCTTCTCCGTAATGGACATCTAATAACCAATGCATCGTTTCGACTGCCCATTCCATTCGGGCATGATGAAGCAGCTCCGCCGCTGACAGTTTTCGGCTGGAGATATAATAGTGCCATTCTTCTGTTTTTCTTCCATCTTTTTCAAATTCCGTCTTAATTGCACCGATACAATTCAGGTTTTCCCACTTTTCTTTCCCATACAGCCACGCAGTATCACCTGTGGAATAAGCAGTCCTGGTTTCGACCCGGTCACGGTTTTTCTCTGTCCTTCTTTCACAGTCCATGCCCTTCCTAAGCGTATCATCCTGGACATATTCAGAGATTTCTCTCTCAAGATTCGGCTGGTTGCCTTTTGCGTCCAATAAGTAATCGCCCTTCCCTTTGACAATTATCCCTGCAGTTTTTTGCTGGCAGTTTAGCACATCCGCAACAACCAGGCATCCTTCAACATCCATTTTTTTCAGCAGCTCCTGTACTGCAGGAATCTCGTTGCTTTTGGTTGAAACCGATTCTGATGCCAGGGTAATCCCAAGTTCGCAAATCTGGGCACTGATAATATGCAGGGGGCTTCCAATATGCTTCATCCCTGTTGTGGAACGGATTGTTTTTCCATCCAGGGAAATGGTTGTCTGACTGCGGTCTTCGGGTAAAAATTGGGCAGCCCATCTCATCAGACATTGATTCAGTGTGTCCGTTTTCACCATTTTCAGCAGTACTAAAAGCCAATAGTAGCATGGAATGTGGCTGATTCCGAATTTCTCCTTTAAAAATCCGCTTACACGTTCACTTTCCGCCCACGGATGAATCAGGCTGACATTTTTCAAACCGCATAGGCTTCCAAGTACCACGATGCTAATTGCTTCTGCAATACTGCAAAAGTATCCATTGTATTCTTCTGTTGTTTCTACTTCTTCAAAGAAGTCGGTTAATGTTTTTCTATCCATGCCATCATTATATCTTTTTGATAGCTTTTTGAAAATTGATTTCCGTGTCCGCTGTCTTGCGGTTCTGGTAAAAAAGCAGTAAAATATGAATAAGGCAGGGAGTTTTGGAGGTATAAGAGATGGGAAACATGGAACTTGAAAGCATGGGAAAGAATGCGGCCTGGGAGGAGCTGGGCATAGCGAATGACTTTTTATTTGGGAAGATCATGCAGGATGCGGGGCTTTGCAAGGAACTGCTTCAAAGAATACTCCCGGATTTGGAGATTGACCGCATAGAGTATCCCCAACTGCAAAAGGAGATCAAGCCCGACGCAGATGCGAAAAGCATCCGGCTGGACGTATATGTCCGGGACGGCAGGGGCACAATTTACGATATTGAGATGCAGGTTGTAGACACGAAGGAGCTTCCGAAAAGAACCCGGTACTACCAGAATATGATAGACTTGCAGTTGATTGACAAGGGGCAGCATTACAAGCTGCTGAAGCCGAGCTACATTATTTTTATATGTCCGTTTGATGTATTTGGCCGGGGAAGGCACATCTATACGTTTGAGAACGTCTGTAAGGAGGATAAGGAAATCTTTCTGGGAGATGGAGCGGTGAAGATTTTCCTGAACGCGGACAGCCAGCTGGACGACGTGAGCAGGGAGCTGGCGGCTTTTCTGGATTATGTGGCGGGAAGGGAAACAGAAGACACTTATGTAAAGAAGCTTAAAGACGCAGTAGACAGGGCAAAGAAAAACAGGGAATGGAGGCATGAATATATGACGTTGTGATATTGTCAATATCATCCACAAATTTCCGATTACATATTTTGGGATGAAATGTCTCCAGAGGAAGTCGCAGACAAGGCATTGGGATATAAGCCGATAGAGCTGTGATTCATATTTCAGGAACACTTTTCCGAAAAGTAGTGAGAAATTTTATAAATTCTAATTATTGGGCAGATGAAAGTCTTAAAAAGACTGGAAGTGTCACGATCATGGATGCACAGACACAGATCCGGAATGTCGTATTATGGAAATGGAGCAGCAAAAAAACCATAAAAATTAAAAAAATAAAATATTTTTGTATAAAAAAGACTGCCGGCAAGGGGCTCTTCACATAAGGAAGTGTCCCTTGCGGCGTTTTAGAGAATTTGTAGAGATGGTCGGATATGATGAATTTGTAGGAACAACTAAATTTATTGGAGGAAACTACAATGAAATCATTATTTGAAGAATTTGACGGTACATACCGAAAAGAAAACGATTATGCAATTCCTAATCTTGAAATGCCAGACACAGGAAATTTTGAAATTGATATTTATAGACAACGGCATTTATATTTTCTACAGCATTACCGTAGAGTGACTTATACAAACTTGCTTACAAGTGGGAAACTTAATGAATACCTTGTTAAAATTGACAGTCAGGCATAAGAGCGTTTTTTCGGATTGTAGAGCAGATAAAACAAGAGCGAGGAATTACAGAACTATTAAAGATAATTAGCCCTATAAAATGGACACAACTCATGAATTGTATCAGACAACAGGCGGATGAAATTATTTTTGCAGAACTTATTTATAATTGATTTTGAAAGCGGCATCGGCACAAAGCTAATGCCGCTGTTTCATCTAAGAAAGTGGAAAAATTCACTCGTGTATGGTAAAATGGAAAGCACATATACAGGCATGGATAGAAAATATAAAAGCCAGAATAAAACATAGCCAGATAAAGGCTTCTGTTAATGTGAATTATGAATTGCTCAATTTGTATTGGGATATAGGCAGAGATATTGTTGCCAAGCAGAAAAATGCGAAATGGGGAGAGGCATTTCTTGCAACAATGAGCAAAGATTTACGAAAAACATTTCCTAATATGTCGGGTTTTTCAGTGCAAAATTTAAAAAGCATACGATACTGGTACAAATTTTATAATTCCAATGAAAATGGCTTACAGCCTGTAAGCCAAATGGAACTGGTTGAAAAATTAGTTAAAAATATTCCGTGGGGACATAATCAAAGGATTATGTACAAGTGCAAAAATATCGCAGAAGCGTTATTTTATGCGCAGAAAACGATGGATAATGGTTGGAGCAGAACTGTCTTAGAGCATCAGATAGATGGCGGTCTGTATGACAGACAGGGTAAGGCTATTACCAATTTTCAATTGAAATTGCCAGAGCCGCAGTCTGATTTAGCTGAACAAACATTGAAAAATCCATACAATTTTGACTTTCTGACTTTGAGAGAAAAATATGACGAGAAAGAATTAGAGGATGCCCTTATCAAGCAAATTACTCAGTTTCTACTGGAATTAGGCACAGGTTTTTCTTATCTGGGAAGACAGGTTCATTTGCACGTCGGTGAAAGTGATTTCTATATGGACTTGCTTTTTTATCATGTCAGTCTTCATTGATATGTTGTCGTGGAGCTGAAAACGGAAAAATTCAAGCCAGAATTTGCAGGTAAATTAAATTTTTATGTTACGGCTGTCAATAAACAGATGAAAACAGAACAGGATAATCCGACAATAGGTATACTTATTTGCAAGGATAAAGATGATGTTGTCGCTGAGTATGCACTTGATGATATTTCACAACCAATTGGGATTGCAGAATATGAATTGACAAAGGTACTTCGTGAGGAATTTAAGAGTAGTTTGCCGACAGTGAAGGAAATAGAGAGTGAGTTGTCTGAATAAATTGGCTTACGGATTGTAGGCCAATTTATAGTTTGAAAGGTTCAAAAACTTAAACAAATGCCTTACCACCATTGACAGAATGATTTAAAAGCGGTAAATGCTTGATGTAAAATTGATGAGAATTTATTTAAGAATATCTCTTAAAATGTTGAAAGGAATTTATAAATATGGTATGTGCGTATTGTGGAAAAGAAGCAAAAGGAACTAAAGAACATATTGTTTCATGTGCGATATTGGATTTGTTTCCAGAGTGTTATATAACTTTTGATGAAACGAGAAATAGGATTCATGAGTCAGACCCTATGGTAAAAGATGTTTGTGCTGATTGCAATAATAATCGAATTTCATATATCGATAGTTATGCCAAGGATTTTATAGCGAAATATTTTATTCAAACCTATAGTGAAAATGACAGGGTTGAAATAGAATATGACTATGTCATGATTCAAAAAATGCTATTGAAATATGCTTATAATGATATGCGGTCACATAAAGAAGATTGCTCATTTTTGGATGAAGAAATAAAACAATTTCTTATGAATTCCAATGATGCTATCCCTAAAGCAAACATAACTATTTTGTGTGGGCTTGCTGTTAATGTTTCTCCTGTTCCTGATGCAATGTTTGGAAATCTTAAATTACGTTGGGGTAAAAATCCATTGTTTTACTCAAACAGTATGATAAGAAATATAAATTATGAAACAGGACAGATTACTTTGAATGAAGATATAGAAAAAGAAAATTTTCCAGATTTAAAAATTTCATATGTATTTAGGTTTAATAGTGTGCAGTTTTTATTGCTATGCTGGAACAAAAAATCAAATAAAATTGAACAAAACCGTACTGTTTTGCGATGTCAATACCCATACTATTTGATGAACGAGGCTGAGTCAAGAGCAGTATTGCCAATATGTACAGACGAATTGAATTACCATCGATTTGACCATATACATGTTCGATGGGATGGATTATTTGAGGTTGGTTTAATGAGAAAATATGCAAGCGGGGGCAATTATAAGTATAAAGAATTGTATGAAAGAGCATGGAAAGAAGAAGAAAAAAAGATAAAAGACGAACATTCTCATTAAAAATCTTATAAATATTTAAGTTGGTGTAAAGGCTACAATGTCTTACCAAGCACTGAATTTGGCTATCCAAATCCGCTTGTTAGGGGCAAAAGCCCCTAAGACCCCATTATCATAATGACAGCAAATCTTAAGCTAAAATTAAGGATGCCATAGCTTGTATTATTCTGATACACAAAGTACAATATACAAAACAAAGTGAGGGTGCTGTTAAGTGACTAAATATAAAATTATGCTTGTTGATGATGAGCCAGATATATTAGATTTACTTGAAAAGGCTCTAAACATAGAGGGTTTTTACAATATTACTAAAATTGATAATGGGATTTCCGCTGTAATTACGTGCAAGGAAATTCAGCCAGACATTATTATCTTAGATGTTATGCTGCCAGATATAGATGGGTATGAAGTGTGTAAAAAAATCCGAGAGTTCTCTCATTGCCCTGTTTTGTTTCTTTCTTCAAAAAATGATGAATTGGACAAAATACTTGGCTTGGCTGTTGGCGGTGACGATTACGTCACAAAGCCGTTTAGTCCTAAAGAAATAGCATATAGGGTGAAAGCACAGTTACGCCGTGCGGAATACAGACAAGTTCCAATACAGGATTTTTCTATTAAAATTGGTGAACTGATGATAGATACTGATGGCTGTAGGGTAATGAAGAATGATAAGGAAATCGGGTTAACCGCACGGGAATTTGAGATTTTACGGTATTTGGCTGAAAATTTAGAGCGGGTAGTCAGCCGTGAACGCTTATATGAAACTGTTTGGGGTGAGGACAGCTTTGGATGTGATAATACGGTAATGGTACACATCCGTCATTTGCGTGAAAAGTTAGAGGAAAATCCAGCAGCACCCAAATATATTATCACGATGAAGGGCTTAGGCTATAAATTGGTAAATCCACATGAGAAATAAAAAGAAACAAAATCCATTTTTAAGGATATTCGTTTTAGCGTCAGCATTACTTCTTATCGCCGTTGTTATTGCAATCGGAATGTTCTACTATATTTTCGGAATAACTGAGCCAGAAGGTTTGAGCTTAGCATCATGGCCAGACAGGTTTACAGATAATTTTTCAGTATGGATGGAGAACGATAACGGCAATGTCAAAATAGAAGAAATAGGGCTTAAGCGGTTGGACGAATATGGGTTGTGGCTTCAGGTCATTGATGAAACAGGACAAGAGGTTTTTTGCCACAACAAGCCTGAGGATTATCCAATCAAATACTCTGCATCTGAACTGATTTCGCTCCGCACAAGTGCCTATGAACAGGGAAACACTGTTTTTGTGAACAGCTATGAACAATCAGGGAAAACATGGTGCTATTTGATTGGATTTCCTTATTCGATAGGGAAACATATGCTTTACTATAACGGAGAGAATGTGGGACGGCTTTCCCCATTGTTCCGCAGGGGAATATTCTTCATTTTGTGTTCCATTCTTCTGTTCATGATTTGTTATGGCTTTTGGCTTACCAAACATCTTGGCAAAATATCAGAAGGTATCGGGGATATTTCAATGCGTTCCTATACGTCGTTGTCTGAAAAGGGAGTTTTTGGAGAAATCTATGGGGCGCTTAATAAGATGAATTCAGCAATCTGCCATAGTGATAAAGTTCAGCAGGATACGGAACGGATACGAAGGGAGTGGATTGAAAATATTACGCACGATTTGAAAACACCGCTCTCGCCAATTAAGGGCTATGCGGAATTGCTTATGGACAGTCCCAACTTAGACGGTGAAACCATACAGGAATACGGTGGAATTATCTTAAAAAATGTGAATCATACTGAAAAGATGATTAACGATTTAAAGCTGACCTATCAGTTGGAATCATGTTCAGTGCCATACCGTCCACAGACGGTACGCCTTGTGCGTTTTCTGAAAGAGCTGGTCATTGATATTGTAAATGACCCTGCCTTTGCTAATCGCAGTATTGAGTTTGAAAGCAATATGCAGGAATGTGAGGTTTGCATTGACATTGATTTATTCCGCCGTGCCGTAATTAACCTTATCATTAATGCATTGACGCATAACCCACCCGAAACAAAGGTAACAATCCGTATAGACACAGGTTTGAAAAATAAAATATTGATTTGCATTTCTGATAACGGAATAGGTATGAGTGACAAGGAACAGTCGGAATTGTTTAACCGATATTACAGAGGGACAAACATGAGAGAGAAACCAGAGGGAAGCGGTCTTGGACTTGCAATTGCAAAACAGATTATAACACTCCACAATGGAAATATTGCTGTTAAAAGCAAACGGGGTGAAGGAACACGGTTTACTATCGTTCTTCCTTTCGTGGATCAATAACTTAAGGTTTCATTGTTATTGCCGTATACCCTCGCTTCGCTGGGGCAGACCCTGGCATAAGGGTATCTTAAGATTAATTTAAGATACAAAAAAGCACTGCCTAAGATAGATGATTTATGCTTAAAGCTAGGTCATCTATTTTTTTGCGGGTAATGACCATAAATATGAATACGAGGAGGTTCTGTATGGAATTACAGTTACAAGATTTAAGAAAGCAGTACGGAACAAAATCTGCTGTGGGCGGTGTAAGTGCTAATTTAGTGCCGGGGGTATATGGGCTGCTTGGTGCAAATGGTGCGGGCAAAACAACGCTGATGAGGATGATATGCGGGGTTCTCAAACCAACTTCGGGCAGTATCAGTTTAAACGGAAAAACAATCGAGCAATTAGGTGAGAGGTATTATACCCATTTGGGATATATGCCGCAGGATTTTGGCTTTTATCCTGATTTCACCGCCCGTGAATTTATGCTGTATATGGCGGCGGTGAAAGGACTTGATAAAAGACAGGCAAAAAAACGAACAGAGGATTTGCTCTACATGGTAAACTTGACCGATGTGGCAGATAAAAAAGTCAAGTCTTATTCTGGAGGTATGAAACAGCGTCTTGGTATTGCACAGGCGGAACTGAACAGACCATCTATCCTGATATTGGATGAACCTACGGCGGGGCTTGACCCAAAAGAAAGAGTGCGTTTCCGCAATCTTATCTCAGATTTTGCAAGAGAAAAAATTGTTATTTTATCCACGCATATTGTTTCTGATGTTTCTTATATTGCAGATACGATTTTGATGATGAAGCAAGGTCGTTTTCTTTTGCAGGAGCCGATGAGTACGGTTACAGACGATATCAAAGGCAAGGTGTGGGAACTCTTAGTGGATGAAAGGACTGCTGTGGAATATAGCAGGAAATTTTCTGTTGTAAACCTTCACCACGAAAACAATATGGTGCGGCTGCGCATGATAGAGGAAACTGCTCCGAGGGAAGATGCACGGATTGTAGAGCCGAGTTTAGAAGATTTATTTTTGTACCATTTTGGAGAAAAAAATGAAAAACAGGAGGAAAGGTAATATGCTGGTAAAATATGAGTTTTTGAAGATACTGCGTAAAAAATCTACTTTAATTGTTATGGCAGTAAGCCTGATTTTAACAGGATTTCTTTTCGGTCTGCCCATTATACAATACCAAACTTACAATCAGGATGGTGTCATAAAGGGGACAGAGGGTATTGCTTATGAAAAAGAGCAGTATGCGGATTTGTCAGTTCCTTTGTCCGAGGAATATATTGCTGAAACAATCCGAGAAGTGCAAGAACTTTTTGTAAACCCTGATAATATCGGATATGACGGAAACGAACAGTTTTTAATTGGCGATGCTTATTGGAATGGAGTTGCACCAAGGGAAAAACTGCTTAACCTGATTGCCAACGCTTACAGTAAGCCAAATGAAATTCTGGGCTATAACAATCTCCCTGATTTGGATATAAAAGACGGAGCGTTCTTTTATCAGACAATGGAAGGAAAGATACAAACCCTGCTTAACAATCCATCCCGAAAATTATCCGATGAACAAAAAGAATTTTGGGACAGTATGGCGGGCAAGGTGGACACACCGCTGCAATATGGATATTACGAAGGATGGGAAGTCATTATAAGCAGCTTTGAGCTTTTGATGTTCGCATTACTGGCTGTCTGCATTGTGGTTGCTCCTGTCTTTTCTGGGGAATATCAGGCGGGAACAGACGCAGTGATTTTATCTGCAAAGTATGGAAAAACAAAACTGACAACAGCAAAAATTGCAGCATCACTTTTATTTGGAACGGCTGCATTTATACTCCATATTGTTGTGGCGTGTGGATTGCCGCTTGCAGCGTTTGGAGCAGATGGCTGGAATCTGCCGTTGCAGATTGCAAATACAACAATTCCTTACCCATTGACATTTTTACAGGCTGTCCTTATCAATATTGGAATTATTTACTTGGTACTCCTTGCTATGGTTGGACTGACACTCCTTTTGTCTGCACAACTGAAAAGCCCTTATCTTGTGCTGATTATTCTTGTTCCCATACTATTCATTCCTATGTTCTTAACGCCAAACCGAACAACAGGAGCATATAATCTGATTTTGTTTTTGCTGCCCTACCGTTCAACAATGCCAGAATTTGGCAAATATATTTCATACCAATTCGGCGGTTTGGTTTGGGATGCGCTCACCGTAAGGACTATCTTGTATGCTTTTTTAACAGTAATTATGCTGCCATTAGCAAGATTAGGATTTAAGAAACATCAGGTTGCGTAAGGAGCACAGTATGAAAAAGAAAAAAATAATGATTTTAGGTGTTATGGTGATTTTGACGGTTATTGTTATCGGTGTAATGGCGGTTTGCCAATCCCCAAGATGGTCTGAAAAGTCATTTGACGCTACTGTTCAGGAAATTGTCACACAACCTGATGGAGAGGTTCGATTGATTGTAGAACGAACAACTGAAATCTATGGCAGTCCTATCAATTCTCTCGGTATAAGTGAAGTTACAAAACTGCTTGGTGGAGATGGAAAAGAAATAGCAATTACTAATTTTCAACAAGGAAATGCTGTTACTGTAACATTAAAAGATGCATATACAGAAGAAACGCCATATTACTATCCGACAGTATATGAGATAAAAATTATTGACACGGATAAATAAAATCTAAGAGCAATACATGCCCACCGAATAAAAAAAACGATTGTTTGGTGGGCGGTTCTGCTATGCCTGAAAGACTAACAGACACTCTCCAAACCTGTTTTGAAGTTTGGAGAGATTTTTATGTCCTTTTTTCGGGCGGTATTCAATCTGCTCATACAAAGCAAGGTTAATTCATACATAGCATATCGGGGAAAAGCAGGAAGTTTGTTAAAAAAGTCTCTGCCCATGCAACGCTGCTTGCTTGAAGTCGCAAGGGAACAGTACACAGACTTCTATCGGGATAAGGAGCGGTGGCGTTATCTTCAGAAACTGGATACAAAGAACAGCCTGCTTTCATTGGATGGCTTTATGGATGATGAGGGCAACGCTTTAGACTTCATTGCTGATGAATCGGCGGATGTCGAGAAAACTGTTATCCATGCGGTGATGTTGGACAGGCTGAAAACCGCCCTGCCCTTATTGTCGGACAGTGAACAGGCGTTGATACAGGCAATCTTTTTTGATGGACTTACCGAACGAGAAGTCGGATTTAGGCTGCACTTCCCGCCATACTTCATAAGTGGGCGGCAAGAACGGTTGCAGATATTTTGGAACGGCTTGAATACTGCGGTCATACAGTCAATTTCCGTTCTACGACACGCTCTTTCAAAGACAAGACCAAAATACACAGACCGAGAGAAGAATGGAAAGTCTTTGAAAATACCCACGAAGCCATCATTGATAACAATACTTGGGAGCTTGTGCATGAGCTTAGAAGCCATAAACGCAGACCAAACCGCACAGGCGAGGTCAGCATTTTTTCTGGATTACTCTATTGTGCCGACTGCGGAGAAAAGCTGTATTACAGCGTGACGAACAATTACAGCCGAGAGCAGGCATACTTTTTCTGCTCTAGCTATCGCAAGAATACGGCAAACTGTACTGCACACTATATCCGTGAAAAGGTTGTTTATGCCTTAGTAATTGAGAGTTTGCAGCGTGTCTTGTTCCATATTCAGGCGTTTGAAAAACAGTTTGTGCAGGAACAACTTGACAAATCAAGCGAGGAACAGAAAAAGGAGCTTGCCAAGAAGCGGCATGAGTTAGCCAAATCCGAAAAACGTATTGCTGAACTTGATATATTATTTCAGCGGATTTATGAAGATAATGTATCGGGCAAACTGAGCGATGAGCGATTTTCAATAATGTCGGCAAATTATGAAACTGAGCAAAAAATGCTGAAAGACTCTCTTATTCAGTTAAAAGCCGATGTAGAAATGCAGGATGACAAGACCGCAAATGTCTCCGCTTTTATAGATAAGGTTAAGCGTTACACGGAAATCAAAGAGCTTACGCCTGCCATTGTCAATGAGTTTATTGACTATATCATGGTATCAAAGAAGCAGGTCATAGACGGAAAGACAGTATATCCCATTGACATTTATTATAGCGGTGTTGGAATTATCAACGCTCCATCTGCTGAAGAATATGAAGAAATGTTCCAAGAACGTTTGAAACAGAAGCGTTCCAAAGAAGAAAAAACGGCATAGCCACGAATGACTATACCGTAATTTGATACAGAGATGCCCTCGTACCCTTCACTTCCTTATGTGAAGGGTACGAACAACAGTCTTTTTATGTTTCCACAAAGCGTATAAATCCGTAAACAGGCGTCAGGCGTTGATCCAGATCACGCGAGGTGATGCAAAGGGACAATTACCATGACTTATTCATCCGGCAGTAAATTTAACATACAGGACCGGAAGAATGCAAGAGGTTCAGCATTCTGGGCGGAACAAAGAAAGAGCCAGTCATAGGGATTTCCGGCATACAGTTCTTCATAGCCGCATTGATACAGGAGATCATTGGCTTCGTCCAGATAGATTGCATATAAGTTATCCCTGTTATCAGAGATATCTGTGATACCGATTTTTATCTGAACCCAGAAACGGTAAAAGTCAAGCAATACGATCATTTTCCGGATGGAATCGTATGATTTTGAGACGGAGATCTTTGATTTAGACAGGACATCTGACATTACCTTTTTGCTTGGGAAGTTATTCTGTACAATGTAAGAGATTTCAGTATTCTTTGGAATCCCGGAAACGGTACAGAGTAAGCGGTCTAACAGGAAGGTGTTATTTCGTATATTTTTATTATCAATTGTTTCAAGAATATATTCAGCGGCAGAAGCGGAGTAGTTTTGATGCTGTGCATCGTAGAATATTTCTTTCATAAGAAGGCCGCACTGGTCAATATGTATGGAATTCAAGTCTTTGGATGCATTGTGAGATTTCAGTTTATTACGAAGTTTTCTCTTTAAATTGTCAATTTCCTTTTTTGCTTCTTCCGTAGCAATCAATTCACGCATCAAATCATTCAGATTTTTGAGAGCACTGCGGTTCCAGGAAGCAAAGTTTTCTTTGTTGGAGATCAGGAATTCTTTTAATTCATCTTCAGATTGAAAATCAGATATTCTATCTTTGATATATTGTGTGTAATTGGTTTCTGCATCGCTGCTGGCCTCTGTCTTTACAGCGGCAGAATGGATCTCACGTATGATATTCTGGGCCTGTGTATAAGAGATGCCATTTAGAAAGGCATAGAAAAAGACAGCCTCTTCAATCGTATGACAGTTAAAGGCTCTGTCATAATAAACGTGATGAAAAAACCAACGGGTTTCTTTATAGGTAAGGTTCAATGCAAAACATATCTCATATATTTTTTGTCTGCTGCCCGCTTCAATTTTTGGGCGGCGTTCACCTGAGAACCAGGAATCAACGGTTTTTTTTGTTATTGTGGAATGAATATCTCTGAGCTTTGAGAAGAGATATTTTGACATTTCAACAAGGTTATCTGTATCACCAGGATATCCGTTTCGTTTTAGCAACTCAATCAATCCTTTGTCAAATGTTCGAAAAGACTCCGGATTCTTCAGAAAATCAACGATATCTTTCGTGTCATCATAGGAAGTATAGCTTGAAGTGCTTTCCTGATTTTGTTTCGTATAGTTCTGTGTCATATAGAAATCTCCTTTATTTCAAATTTAAAATCATTATATCCCGAAAACTATAATTTTTCTATAAGAAACCACCATGCAGGCATATGTTTTCTCTATTTGGACGGACAAGCGGATGGTAATCAGAATTACAAATCCGTACATGGAAGCTGGTATCATAAAGCCACCAAAAAACACAGCAAAAATGGAGGTGTTGAGATGACAGGGATGATAGAGTGTGCAGGCTGGCACGAGAATAGCTGTGATGATGGTCCGGGGATCCGGTGTGTTCTGTTTTTTCAGGGATGCAGTAAGAATTGTAGGGAATGTCACAATTCTGGAATAAAAGATCCCGGCAAAGGCACAATGGTACCGATGGATGATCTGGTAGAGTTTATTGATGAAAATTGCTGTAATAAGAAGATCACCATTTCGGGAGGGGAACCATTGGAACAGATGGAAGGATTGCTGGCATTGCTGGGAGAATTAAAAATACGGGGCTATAATGTGTGCTTGTACACGGGATGGGAGATGGAACAGGTGCCAAAACAGGTACTGAGCATGACAGATTATATAAAGACAGGCGGATTCAACCCTAAGTTAAAGACCCCGGATATGCAATATGTTGGTTCTTCGAATCAGCAAATGTTTTCTATCAGAAACGGAAATGTGGAAGAAGTCAATCTGGTTGTAGAGGAGGAGACGTATGAAGCAAATGATCGATTTGGCAAACAGGAGGAAGAATGCAGCAGGTAAAGTCGTGGAAGCAGGGCAGGATTTCAGAAAAGAATATATTCTGAATCATATTGTCCCGGAGAAAAATGCAGAGAAACACAAGAATCGTACCTGTCATATCCATGATATGGAATATTATGATATCACACCGAATTGTATTGGAATCTCGGTAAGGGATCTTATTGGAAATCAAAGCAGAAGTTTTTCCAACATGACGCATGCACTGCATCGAAAAATTGTCGAATTAACCAATATACAATCGGGTGGGATAGGATTCATAAATTTCGATTTTGATATAGCGGCTTATGTGGGAGATGAAAGTGATGCGGAGATTACGGAGGCTTTTCATGAATTGTTTCTGGATCTCAACATGGATACACGAAAAGGATGTGAAAAACCTTATGTGACACTTAATTTTGGACTGGACACAAGTGCAAATGGGAGAAGAGCTGTTTTTTTCATGTTGGATGCATTTGAGAAGGGAGATGACAGGGGGAATCCTTTTATCTTTCCCAATCTGGTCTTTAAGATGAAAAGCGGGATCAATCTCGAAAGGAATACTGTGAACTATGACTTGTTTTGCAGAGCGATGAGCGTGACGGCAAAAAGGATGGTTCCCACTTATTTTAACTGCGACAGTGCCAGCAATGCACCATATCCGGCAGAGACTATTGGAATCATGGGCTGTCGGACAAGAGTTGTGACGAACATAAATGGACAGGAGGGTTCTCTTAACAGGGGAAATGTGGCATGTGTGACATTGAATCTTGTTCAGATGGCATATCAGGCGAATGGAAATTGGGATCTGTTTTATGAATTGCTGGATGAAAATCTGGAGGATGCAAAGGAATTGCTGCTGCATCGTTTTCGTACTCTCTGTAAAAAGGGTATGTTGGAAGAATATTATGATCAAAAATATTATCTGGGGGCAAAAGAAAAAAATGCCTTTGAAATGCTGAAAAACGGGACTTTGTCCATTGGATTTATCGGATTATGGGATGCTGTTGGAACTTTAATGGGACAGGAGATTACGTCTTCTGATATAATAAATCGGAACTACAAAGAAGCGTATGGAATCATTGGACATATGAGGAATTATACCGATAAGGCTTCAAAAGAAGAACATTTAAATTTTTCTCTTCTGGCATCGGCGGGGGAGGGGGTTACCGGGAATTTTGCCAAATATGATGACAGAAATCTGGGAAAGGATTTTCATGCCTGTAAAAAAGGATTTTACACCAATTCCTTTCATGTTCCGGTGGATGTAAAGATCAATTATAAGGCAAAGATCGAGCTGGAAGGAAAGTTCCATAAATTGTGCAATGGCGGTTCGATCACATATGTGGAATTGCAGGAGATGCCGGTGAGAAATGTGGAAGCGATTCAGGAAATCATCACATATGCATATGACAATGACTGTAATTATATCGGCATCAATTTTCCAATGGACAATTGTATGGAATGCGGATATACCGGGAGGGTGGCAGATGTCTGTCCATATTGTAACTCTGATAAGATCCGGAGGCTGCGGAGAGTATCCGGCTACCTGTCAGAGGAAAGCAGTTTTACTGCCGGAAAAAGAAAAGAATTGCATGCGCGGATATCTCATATATCGATGGAGTTTGCGGGAGAGGATAAACATGAAAGAAAAAAGGATTGCCTTAAAAAAAGGAACCAGGATCAGCGATAATGACAGAACGATTCAGATCGAAGAGGAGGTGGGAAGGGGTGCAAGCTGCATTGTATATAATGCAGCTTACAAGGATCCGATTGGTGTGGAACACAGGATTCGGGTGAAAGAATGTTATCCTGTCTACCTGCTGCTAAATCGAAGAGAAGACGGGGCATTGTCTGTTTTTGAGGGTGAGATTGAAAAATACGAAAAGGAAAAAAATAATTTTATTCAGGCATACGGGAAAAATGCAGAGATCAGAGGTACCCTTGGGCTTACCAATTCCACTATAAATGCCACAGATGTCATAACCTGCAATAATACCATTTACATACTGATGGCGTTAGATGAAGGAGTAGATTACAGAAAATATGAAGATGCATCCTTGAAAGAATTATTAGGACATATGAAAAGCCTGGCTGAATTGATTATGAAATATCACCAGAAAGGATATTTACATCTTGACATAAAACCGGAAAATATTTTTATTTTGCCGGAGACAGAGGAACATATTCTTCTGTTTGATTTTGATTCTGTCATAAGATGGGAGGAGATAAAGCAGAATGGAGGATTTCGGTTATCATTTTCGGAAAAGTTTTCCGCTCCCGAACAGATTCAGGGCAAGATTCAAAAGATTGGGAGGCATACAGACATCTATTCCATAGGGGCTGTGTTGTTTTATAAATTATTTGACAGAAAACCAGACGCAAAAGATTGCAGGATATCCAGTGAATTTAAGTTTGATTTTATGAAATATGGAAATGAAACGTATCCGCCCAGGTTATTTCGTCTGCTGGAAATGTTTTTCAGGAAAACTTTATCCACTTCAACCGTTTCAAGGTGGCAGAATATGCAGCAGGTCATGGACGCACTGGAAGAAATGAGTCTGCTTGCGGATGTGGATGCTGCCTATTTGATCGATTCTTTTCAGTATAATTCAGCCTGTTTTGTGGGAAGAGAAGAAGAACTCAGAACAATACATCATGTACTTTCTGAAAATCAGCTGGTGTTTCTTTCCGGGATCGGCGGCATTGGAAAAACAGAAACAGCAAAACAATATGTGAATAGATATCGGGACCAGTATGATACAGTTCTCTTCACCGTATTTGAGGACAGTATTCAGGTACTGGTCTGTGATGAGGTGATGATAAATAAGATAAGCAGAGAGGAAAAGGAATCGGATGCAAATTATTTCAGGCGGAAAATGGAGATCCTGAAAAAAAAGGCAACGCCCAGGGATTTGATCATTGTGGATAACTTTGACGTGGATTATGACGAGAATCTGGAAATTCTCTTTCAGTGCCCCTGTAAATTTATTATTACCACAAGAGAAGATTTTCGGGATTTTAATTATCAGCAGATAACGATTGATAAGATCCGTGATCATGATGAGATCTTAAAGTTATTTTCCACTTATAACGATGTGGAATATTCAGAGGATGAAAGCAAGGCAGTGAATCAGCTGATTGAGTTTTTGGATCATCATACCATGACAGTAGAATTGACCGCAAAGTATTTAAGGAATACAAAAAGCTCTCCTATGGAATTGTATCATAAATTTTTGGAAAAAGAAGGAATTACAAACATAGGGGAAATTATTGTCAGACAGAGAAAAGACTTCATATTGCGTTCTGCAACCGTAAATGATCACCTGAGAACGCTGTTTGACCTGTCAGGGTTTGATGATCTGGAGAATGAGATGATCAGCAGTCTTTCTTTATTTTCCGGTATTCGTATCAAAAGGTCCAGATTTGAAAAAATCTGTCAAATAGAGGATATAGGCAGCAGACTTGAAGTATTGATAAAACATGGGTGGATCAGGTGCAACGAGGAATCTGATAAAATATACCTTCATCAGGTGATCCAGGATTTGATCTATGTGAATCTGGCCCCGGATGCTTCAAAATGTCCCCATGTTGTAGATGGAATGATTCGTTATATGTCAGAATCAACACCTAATTATACGGAGAGCAGAATCAGGAAACAGGTTTTGGAAATCTTTATGCACAGGCTTCAGGGAGAGACCCTTCCCTATACAAAACTATGCCTGATATCCGCAAAACAGGAAAAATTACAGGAAGCCGAGAAGATACTTGTCCAGAAAAAGGAAAGAGAGAGATTTGATCTTCTTCAGAGGATATATCGAAAATTGATCCGGTTCGTTCTGGAAATGAATGATATAATTGAATCGGATCTGGAATTAGATGATTTTATAAAGCTACAATATACAAAGGTAGCAGAATTGTTGGATAAATCCATGGAATGTTGTTTTGCATATACAGATTCTCCCAACTATCTTGTAAAAGAACTGGTAGACTTGGGAAAAGAGACAGATCGTGCACTGGCAGAACAATTATGGACATATGAAGATGAAACCGTTCCCGAATTAGATGCAGTCTATCATAAGATCATGCAGGCATTTGATCTTGCAACTGAAAAGATGCCGGAAACAAATTATAATGCATCGGAAAAAGAAAGATTCTATATGCAGATCCAGGAGTTTTATTCGGATAAAGATTTCATGGCGTTGTATCGGTATGAGCATTTTTCAGATGCAGAAAAAGCCTATTGGTATCAGGAAAAGATGAATGCGCTGAGATGCCAGACATCAGGAGAGAATTGTACAGCGATGTTTCCCCAGGGAACAGAAACTACCTATTTTCTATCTTCGGATGTTACATATCATGATATGGCGGAACAATATGAGAAAAAAGGAGATTACGAGAAAGCAATCGCCTTCTACAGGCGTGGATATCAGGAAGGAAATGAACTTTTTGAGATGGCAATGCAGAGTATTTCCCAGGTATATGTAAAGATGGGAGAATATGAACGTGCCATCAAAAGTTTGGAACAGGTATTGTATGCAGATAAGAAGGCGGAGAAAGACCCGGAAGTTTATTTCAGCTATTCAAAATATATCTGCAACGATTTAATAAAACTATTGATTACACAAAATCAACTGGAAAAGGCAAGATATTATGCAGAGGAATTGATTCATTACTGTGAACAGGATCGGAAGGAAGAGGATAGTGAATACGAGATCACCTATCTGATCGCAGGCTATTTTTCTTTATATCAGATTTCAGGGAATGAAAGTGAAAAAGAACTATTCTGGAACCAATGCTTAAAATATTTTGAGTTGTTGGGGAATCATGAGATTGATAGTGAAATTTATGATTTTGTAAAGGAATATATAAAAATTACGGATGTAACGTATCATGAGATCAATCAGATTCTGGACAGGATCGAAAAATGGGAGGGAAAGACGGTAAAAGAATGTATATTGTCAGATACGCTGAAGAGATTTGTCAATAAAGAGGATTTTAAACAATGGCATGTTCTTTTTCTCATTAAACTGGCAGAGGTTTCCAATTCCTTTCCGGATGAGAATGCAAAAAAAGCATTGGAATACTGTAATCTGGCACAGAGGTATTATGAACAGTACCATTTGGAAGATGAATATGTCAGAAGCCGGATGTATCATGCGCGATATGAAAGCATGTCAAATGATCTGTCTTTTGGATATGAAGAAAAAATAGAGGTACAAAAGAAATGTAATTATCAGCTTCTTGCAGAACGGGAAATCTGCGGATCGTCTTGTTCAGAGGAAAAGAAAATTGATATCTGGAAAGATGCGGCGCGTCAATACGGGTACATGGATGATTTTGAAAAGGAGATCATCTGTCTGAAACATGCAGTTGAGATATTGGATCCCATTCTGAATCAATATGATTACAGCAAATTTAATCGAAACTATTCCTATATCATGAGAGATCTTATACGGGCATATATCAGAGTCGGTCATACAAAAAGCGCTATGGATACGATCCGAATACTGTATGTGAATCTGATTCATTTTATCTTCGAGACTGAGAACGAAGAAGAATTTGTAGACAAAGTCAGGAATATGAGCACAATCGGAGAATTTTTAGAGGAGATCAATGAGAATGAGACGGCTATCAGAATATATACGGCAGCTATTTATCTGGAAATAGAAAAATCACCGGACATACGACTTGTCCGAAAATTATTTATGACAGAGGATACTCTGCAGCTGCTATGCGAATCCATTCTGTGTCAGATTGAAAACGGAGTGGAGCAGGAAGCGGTAGATACCATTGTAGACCTGAATGAGAAAGTTCTGCAAATAATGGAAAAGATAGATCACCCTGAGAGCTATCAGTTGTTTGTGAAAAAAATTAAAGAAAAATATCAATATCAGGATATTGAATTTAGGAAACGATAAGTATGTTTCCCATTTGAATCACTCTTACAAACCGAGACAGTGAATTTGATAAGATAAAAGCGCAGCAGGAAAGCCAAATATTTAAAAAGCATTTGAAAAGGAGAAAGAAAAATGGATGAACGAATCAGACAGGTATGCCTGGATATTGCACAGTCCAGCGGAAACATAAGCAGAGAAGAATTGAAAAAAGCACTTTGGATATTTAAGGAATTGAAAAAAGCTCACAGTCAGAGAGGCTATGAGGAACAGGAGGAAAAAGCAATAAAAGAATTGCTGGACCTCACAGCAGAAAGTGGGGGAATCAAAGAAAGGGTAGAGAGGATAGAAAAAATACTGGAGCAGATCCAAAGAATTGGTTATGAGGAAGGATATCTGTATGCGCTTACAGTATTGGAAGAGAGTACGGCACAGGTTTTGTAAAACATTCTGATCCATGACAAATCTAAAATTTTCAGAAAATATTAGCACTCACCTCTTGACAGTGCTAACAACAGGTGTTATATTGCAGTTAAACAAATCAAATCTGCATATTCTTACGCGCAAAGCAAAGAATATGCATAGATGCATCAGGAGGTGTTACCATGAACATACAAAAATTTACGCAAAAATCAATCGAAGCCATCAACGACTGCGAAAAACTGGCATACGAATACGGCAATCAGGAAATCGAGCAGGAGCATCTGCTTGCGGCGCTTTTGCGGCAGCCGGACGGTTTGATTCAAAAGATGATTGAAAAAATGGAAATCAATACGGAACATTTTATGGATAACGCCATCCGCCGTCTGGAACAGCGGGTCAAGGTATCCGGCGGACAGGTTTACATCGGACAGGCGTTAAACAAAGTTTTGATCAGCGCGGAAGACGAAGCGAAGCAGATGGGAGACGAATATGTATCCGTGGAGCATTTGTTTCTGGCGATGCTGAAATATCCGAATCCGGCGTTAAAAGAACTATTCAAAGAATACGGCATTACAAGAGACCGGTTTCTGCAGGCGCTTTCTACTGTCAGAGGGAATCAGCGCGTGACCTCGGACAATCCGGAAGCTACTTATGATACGCTTGAAAAATATGCCTACGATCTTGTGGAGCGGGCGAGAAATCAGAAATTAGATCCCGTGATCGGAAGGGATTCCGAAATCCGAAATGTGATCCGGATCCTTTCTAGGAAGACAAAAAACAATCCCGTCTTAATCGGCGAGCCGGGCGTAGGCAAGACCGCCGTCGTCGAAGGGCTTGCGCAGCGTATTGTGCGCGGCGACGTGCCGGAGGGCTTGAAAGATAAAAAACTGTTTGCGCTGGATCTGGGAGCGCTTCTGGCAGGAGCAAAATACCGCGGCGAATTTGAAGAACGTTTAAAAGCCGTGTTGGATGAGGTCAGAAAATCCGACGGACAGATTATTCTGTTTATTGACGAGCTGCATACGATTGTCGGAGCCGGTAAGACGGACGGAGCGATGGACGCCGGAAATATGCTAAAGCCGATGCTTGCCAGGGGTGAGCTACACTGCATTGGTGCAACGACATTAGACGAATACCGTCAGTACATTGAAAAAGACGCTGCCCTGGAGCGGAGGTTCCAGCCTGTTTTGGTAGACGAACCTACGGTAGAAGACACGATTTCTATTCTCCGCGGATTAAAAGAGCGTTATGAAGTGTTCCATGGCGTAAAGATCGCGGATGCGTCTCTTGTTTCTGCCGCCGTGCTCTCAAACCGTTATATTTCCGATCGTTTTCTGCCGGATAAAGCGATTGATCTGGTGGACGAAGCCTGTGCGTTGATTAAGACGGAGCTGGATTCCATGCCGACGGAGCTGGACGAATTAAACCGGCGCATTATGCAGATGGAAATTGAAGAGACGGCGTTAAAAAAAGAAGAAGACCGGTTAAGTCAGGAACGATTATCCTCTCTGCAGAAGGAACTGGCGGAGTTTCGGGACGAATTTTTCGCAAAAAAAGCGCAGTGGGACAACGAGAAGAAATCCATAGAGCATGTGCAGAAATTAAGGGAAGATCTGGAGAATCTGAAAAACGAGATCAAACAGGCGCAGCAGAATTATGATTTAGAGAAAGCCGCAGAACTGCAGTACGGCAGGCTGCCGGAGCTGCAAAAACAGCTTGCGGTTGAAGAGGAAAAAGCGAAAAGCGAAGAGTTGTCCTTGGTACATGAGATCGTCAGCGAAGAAGAAATTGCCAGAATTATTTCACGCTGGACCGGAATACCGGTTGCAAAGCTGACGGAAAGCGAGCGGAACAAGACGCTGCATCTGGACGAAGAACTGCACAGAAGAGTGATCGGGCAGGACGACGGCGTAACAAAAGTAACCGAAGCGATCATCCGTTCCAAAGCCGGCATTAAAGATCCGACAAAACCGATCGGCTCGTTTCTCTTTCTGGGACCGACCGGCGTCGGTAAAACAGAGCTTGCCAAAGCCCTTGCCGAGAGCCTGTTTGACGACGAACGCAATATGGTACGTCTTGACATGTCGGAATATATGGAGAAATATTCGGTTTCCCGCTTGATCGGAGCGCCTCCGGGATATGTCGGTTATGATGAGGGCGGACAGCTGACAGAAGCCGTCCGCAGGAAGCCATATTCTGTCGTATTGTTTGACGAAGTGGAAAAAGCGCATCCCGATGTGTTTAACGTGTTGCTTCAGGTTCTCGATGACGGCAGGATTACGGATTCTCAGGGACGGACCGTGGATTTTAAAAATACAATTATTATTATGACGTCAAATCTCGGCTCGGCGCAGCTTTTGGAACATATCGCAGCAGACGGCAGCATTCCGCAGCAGGTGGAGCAGTCGGTGATGGAGGAGCTGAGACGGAATTTCCGACCGGAATTTTTGAACCGCCTGGACGAGATCATCTTGTTTCAGCCGTTGACAAAGGAGAATATCGGCAATATCATCCGTCTGTTAATGGAAGAGTTAAATCGAAGGTTACAGGAGCGGGAAATCAAAGTGGAGTTGTCCGATGCAGCGGAGAGGCATATTGTAGAGCATGGGTACGATCCGGTATTTGGGGCGAGACCGTTGAAGCGATTTTTGCAAAAGCATGTAGAAACGCTTGCTGCAAAACTGATGTTGGAAGATCAGGTAAAAAGCGGCGATACAATCCGGATCGACGTCAGTGGAGATGCGCTTACGGCTTCCGTCAAAAGCGTGGATTTTTAGAACGCATCCTGCATATAGTATCGTAAGAGAATATAAAGCAGTGATGAGATGAAAAACGTACGAAATTTTATTTTGGGAATGGATTTGCTGCTGCTTTGCATACTCGCAGGAAAAGCAGCGGAAAACGGTATGCTGCGGATGGCAGAGGAAATGGGGAGAAATGAAGGAACCTGGACGATCATGAAAGAATCAGACGTAAACACGAAGGATTTGACCAAGAAGAAAGTAGCGCTCACGTTTGACGACGGACCGAATCAAAATTATACGGAAATGCTTTTAGAGGGATTAAAAGAGCGTGGTGTGCATGCCACGTTCTTTTTGTTGGGCAAGCAGGTGGAGCAGTCTCCCCAAATTGTCAAAAAAATGCATAGAGACGGTCATTTAATCGGAAACCATTCGTACGAACATGTAAACTTAAGCAGTTTGAGCGATGAAGCGGCCATGAAGCAGGTGGATATGACAAATGAAGCCATTTATAAAGTTACGGGAGAATACCCCGAGTATATCCGTCCGCCGTTTGGCTGCTGGAAGAGCAATCTGGATTATGAAACGACAATGATCGAAGTGCTTTGGAATATCGATCCTCTGGATTGGAAAACAAACAGCACGGCGGCAGTGGTGGAACGTGTGCTAAAGAAAGTAGAGGAGGATGATATCATTCTTTTGCATGACGCGTCAGAATCGTCTGTAAATGCGGCGTTTGAGATCATAGATAAATTAAAAAAAGAAGGCTATGAATTTGTGACGGTAGATGAGATATTATTTGATTAGGATCGAAACGACCCTTTGGCGGAAAAGCAGGTTTGACGGATTCTGTTCTTTTCCAATACACTGTAGGATAGAGGAAAATATAAAACTTCTGTTTGGGCGGGAGTATGCCGGGTATGCTATATAGAAATGCATAAGAAACGGAGGAATCAATGGAAATGAAACGATATGAATATGATACGAAAATTCAGGAAGTAAAAGACAAAGGTGGTGCATACGTGGCATTTCCTTATGATGTCAGAGAGGAATTTTACGCAGGTCGGGCAAAAGTTCATGTGGAGTTTGACGGCGAGCCATATGACGGAAGCGTAGTAAATATGGGTGTAAAAAATCCGGACGGTTCCGTATGCTATATCATTGGAGTCCGAAAAGATATACGAACGAAGATCCGTAAACAGCCGGGTGATTCGGTCCATGTAGTGGTCTGGCCAAGAAGATGAGAGGCTCGGTTTCTTTTGGGACTACCGCCGGCGGCGTATTGACTTTGCTCTTTTTCTGTACTATAATATATGGAAACAGAAACGATAGGTCTCGGTTAGTATATGCAAAAGAAAGGATGGGAGAGGATGAAATTACGTTCTTTATTTATAGTTCTTTTTTCTGTAGCGGTGGTTGCCGGTACGGTAATTACACTAGACGCATTTGCGGCAAATCCTAGGGAAGATTCGCGTATCGAAGAAGCATCCGAGAAAGAGGATACTTCCGCAGGGAAACAGGATTCGTTTGTTTGTGAAGCGGAGGGATGTATGAGGACGGGCGTTCATACACAGGCGCTTTGTCCGCTGCCGGAATGTACAGAGGCGGCTGTTCATGTTCATGACGGAACCTGTTATTTCGCACACAGCGTGGATGACGGGCATGCCTATCATGTTTGCGGCATAGAAGGCTGTACGCTGGCAGGAGAGCATACACATAACAGCTGCGGCGTAGAAGGCTGCGCACTGACAGAAGAGCATATGCATAACAGCTGCGGCGTGGAAGGCTGTACACTCGCAGACGAGCATACGCACAACAGTTGCGGCGTAGAAGGCTGTGCAAGAACGGACGAGCATACGCATAACAGCTGCGGCGTGGAAGGCTGTGCAAGAACGGACGGTCATACACACAACAGCTGCGGCGTGGAAGGCTGTGCAAGAACGGACGGTCATACACATAACAGCTGCGGTGTAGAAGGCTGTGCGAGAACGGATGGTCATACGCACAACAGCTGCGGCGTCAATGGCTGCAATATTACGGAAGCGCATTCACATCATAACGGAAATTCAGGAGGATCCGGCCATCGTTCCAGACATGGCGGCCACCATTAATCATTACCCTCAGCAGCAAAAAGAGGTTGCACTCGTGGCTGCTGAGGGTAATTGTTTCTATCGGATCAGCGATACGGTTTCTTTGCCATATTTGCGTTTAGAATGTATATAGATACAAGGCGTTTGTACCTGACTGGTTGCTGCTGATTTCTACCCGGTTGTCGTCAAACCAGCCGATACACCATTCCTTCAGTCCGGCATATCCTTCCCGGTCAAAGGCTGTGAACGTTCCTCCTTCTAAATCCAGCACACCAAGCTGAGAGAAACCCATGGATTCATCCGTAATTTCTTCGGTGACGCTGTACAGCAGCTTCGTTTTTGAGGGATTGGAAAGAAAGCTGCCGTTGTTCTGAAAGACAAAATTGTTCACCGGGGTTTTTGATCCCGTTTTTAAATCGACGACGGACAATGTTTTTTTCGGATCTACATACAGGCCGTATCGTCCGCCAAAGAACATCATGCCGTAGTTTACGATGGAATACGTTCCATAATCCTGGAGGAAGTAGTTTTCCCGGCGCAGCGCCTGCACAAGCCTGCCCGTAGCCACATCATATGTAAATACAGAACAGCTTTTCTGGTCTTCTGACACCTGTACCAGCAGCTGCGTATCGTGGTCGGCAAAGAACGCGCCGTCAATCTTTTGATCGGTCAGGGTGGAAAGATTGGTCAGAGATTTTTTCGTTACGTCACAAAAATAGTATGTTTTCTCATCTCCCGTTTCGAGACATGTGATAATGACCCTGTCCAAACCGCCGGACCATTGGTAATCCCAGGTATTAGAGAGGTCTTCTGCACCGGTTCCCTGCAGAAAGTCTTCCGTTTTTTCGGTGTCCAGGTGATAAAGCATGGGGTATTGCCGGTAATCCTGCTGACGTCCCTGTGACAGATACAGAAGGACTGCGTCGCTGCGGCCGGAAACAGAATTTGTTAACCAGCCGGTTTCGGGCGAACCGTCCGTATACGTTCCCTCGCCATAAACGGAGACGCCCCCGTCATGTATGCACCAGTAAATCTCACCCTGGTACGTTTCTCCCTGCCATGCCGTCGAAAACGATTTTTTTTGCGTGTCTATTTCCACGGCAGTTCCATCCTGCACGTTCCAAAAACGGACAGAGCGAACCGTATCGTTTTCTCCGTAGTCAACATGATAGAGGACTCCATCTCCGGATTCATAATACGAGTCTCCCAGCTGGATATATTCTGCTTGAATCCGTCCGCCGATGTCTGATTTGGAAACGTGAAATCCTCTGTCGTTATGATCCGGCACAGATTCCACTTGTCCGATGTGGAAAAAAGAGAACACCATCTGACGAAATCCGGCGTTTACAGACATGACCGTTCCGAGAACACTGATAAAAACCAGCAGAATGGCGGCAGCCGTCGCTGCCCATCGGACCACAAGCCGTCGGTTTCTTCCGTGAATTTCCGCTTCTGCCTCTTCAATATACCGTTCATCCAATTGACCGATTGCATCCAGAAGTTGTTTTGCTTTCATATGCGGACACCTTCTTCCTCTAAAAATTGTTTTAATTTCTTACGCAGGCGCAGAAGCGTCATCTTAACCTTGCTTTCGCTGACGCCGAATGCTGCCGCAATTTCTTTCACAGGATCCAGATACCAGTACCGTCTGACAAACCATATGCGTGCCTGCGGATTTGTTTTGGACAGAAAACGGTTCAGCATGTCGGCAAGTGCAAGCTCGTCTACTGTCTGTTCCGTGTCAAACGAAGATGGAATGCAGGATTCTAATTCCTCCAGCGCCAGCGGAATTTCGCCGCCGCCCCGTTTTTCTGCCGTATACCCGTCATAACGGTCGAATGACAGATTCCGAACAATTTTTCCGAGAAATGCGGACAGGCAGTTCGGTCGTTTTGGAGGCATGGCGTTCCATGCCCTCAGATAGGTGTCGTTTACGCACTCTTCACTGTCTTCTTTATTATGTAAGATGTGATAGGCGATGCTGTGGCAATATCCCCCGTATTTGTTCGCCGTCTCCGAAATCGCGTCTTCCGAACGCTTCCAGTATAAGTCTATGATTTTCTTATCATTCATTTTGATTTCCTTTCTGTCAGAATAAATGCTTGCTCACTATTATACACGGGAAAAAGGATCTGTGCGTCACAGAAAAAGAACGAATTTTGACAGAATTTTTTAATGGGCGGTGGGTACGATTTGGGTACAGATTTTTATATCACTGTTTTTCTACAGTTATTCCTTTGTTTTTTGCACACTCTATAATAGAATCGGAAAAACTAGGAGTATTAGAAATATTTTTTCCTAAAATAACTTTTGACGGTAATATAAAATCAAATAAAGTGCCTGTGCTATTATTGTCGCTTCTTCACAGTTGATACTCGTATCTTTGAAATCGTCAGAATTAAACTTAATATCTTTTGTTTCACTTCTATTTTCAAGATATTACAGCAATCTTCTGATCCCACAATGACGCTGGCTGACTTTTGGGAAATGTAACAAGTGAAAAAACTACCATCCTATAAGAGAATTTCTTGAAAAACTGCATTGGGACGGAAGAAACAGGATTGCAAATCAGCTCCCGCGCTTTCTGGGAGCAGATGATAATGAATATACAAGAGAAAGTAAGATATGGTTGAATTTGTTCTGCAAAAGGAATATAATAAAATTGTATTTGGAGGGATATTATGGATTACTTAACTTCTGAAGAAATTGCACAAAAATGGGATATATCAACACGTCGCGTAACAACTCTTTGTAAAGACGGAAGAATAGATGGGGCGGTTCAAAAGAGTGGAATATGGCTGATACCTCATACCGCAAAAAAGCCGGAAAACATGAAGCGTGGAAGAAAAGCGGGAAATAAGCGGAATGTTTAATTTAAAATTACTTGTTTGGGAGCGTTGTGATATTTGGGCGTATCGTTTTAATTGTATTTTCTGCATTGATTAGATATTATAGAGGAAAAGAGAAATTGCATAAAGATATGGAAGATTAAATGCTGGCAAGTTCATCTGAATGAGCTGATTAATAGATTATGCCGCATTAAGGGGATATTAGCGCAGCAAGGAGATGTTGTTATGAGCAGAGCGGAAAAGGTTTTAAATATGCAGATAACAATTGCAAATAATATGAAGCAAGAATGGAATATTGATTTTTGCAAAGTCAGTGAACTTTTAGATAAATATGATTTGTTGCCATATATTGATACTTGTTATGAATCATATAATTCTATGGGAATAAACGGAATCCTGCAGGATTTGAAATCATATATGGATGCGATTGAAGGGGCGGTTTGACGATGAAAGATTTATTCCACGGAACAACATATGACATTAACAAGATTGATGTGACGCAAGGGAAAGGCTACAAAGATTTTGGAAAAGGATTTTATGCTACTGCGATAAAAAGCCATGCAGAAAATATAGCAAGAAGAAACAAGCGGATATTTGAAGCAAGGGATGCAAAGATACGGCAGAGAAATCCCGGATATAAAACAAAAGCATATAAAGCGTATAGATATAATTTGGAATTTGATGATAACTGCATTCATACCACCGGGGATTTAAAAATAAAGGTATTTCATCAAGCAGACAGAGAGTGGGTGCGGTTTATCTTGAAAAACAGAAGCTCTGATATTAGTCTGCATGATTATGATATTGTAATTGGACCGACAGCAGATGAGAATACGGTTACAATCATTAATTCTTATCAAGAAGAGCTGCTGGCAACTAATTATGCAGAAGAAGTGTTGGATGCACTGATAAATGAGTTGGAACCTGAAAATTTACCCAAACAGTATTTTTTTGGAACGAACGCTGCAATACAGAAACTTCGTTTTAAGAAAAATAGAAGGGAGATTGTAGGATGAAAGCAACGAGTGTCAATATTAATAAATCAATACAGGCTATTTCTGTTTATTTAGTGCATCGTATAAGCATGGAGGAACACTGCATAGAAGAAGATGCGTTAAAAAGCCTTCTAAAGACAATGACGTATGAATTATTACAAGATAGAGAGACTGGTTTGTATGCCGAGTCTCCAGAGTGTATATGGAGTATGCTTCAGGATGAAAAAAATGGAAATAAAGAGCCGTGGATCAAGGAATAGAAAATAAAAATGGCGTACAGTTTTGGCAAAAATAGATACAGAGAGGGTTATATATGTAACTTCTGACGGCCATATTGAGAATTATAATGATCCGGAAGAAAAAGTTAGGGAGATGTCCTTGATCCTGCCTGCGGTTCAGGGGGATTTTTGCTTTATGCTCTGGAATATATGAGAAAGCAGGCGGGTGAATTTTATGATAAAGATACTATAGACTACTACAATTATTGGCATAATTGGCAAGGTGGTATCCTTCAGCAGAGCGTGATGGCCAGCAAGAAGCAGAGCGCGCGAATTGCAGGCTTTTGGCAATGAAAGAAGTTGATTTTTCCGGTGCGCGTCATAATGTTATGATAGAAATCGGTTACGCTTTAAAGCATGTTCATACGGGAAGAATGGTATTTTATTTTCAAAAGTCTGAAATATGCGATAGTGTGCCATTTGATGTTAGTCATTTGGCGTATGATGAGATTTTTGATTCTGCAGAAATAAGAATTAAAACCCAAAAACGCATTCAAACAATTCTTGAACAGGCAGGAAATGGTGAAATATAAAGGACAGGAGATGTTGCTTTTGAAAAATATGGAAAAGAAAAGATGATAGGAACTTACATAGGAGGCAGTACCTTGCAAAGATGTTTCCTTTAGCGATTGCGAGTACAAAAGAACAATTGGAATCGAAAGGAAAATAGGTGGTTGGGTACAATTTGGGTACACCAGCTTTGAAACTATATAAACGAAAGATAAAAGCGAATCAAAATGATACTGTTTTCTGAGGAAAAGAAATGTAAAACAGGGCTTTTAACGAACTAAAAAAAGAGGATGTGTTATAATAGAAAAACAATATGGGGGATCGTTGATTACAACAAACGCCATGCGGCGGATCAGAGAGGTGAATGCATGGGGAGAAACATTGTTTTATTGGCTGTTATACTTATGTTATCCGGCTGCGGAACGGGGAAGTTTCGGAAATCCGAAGTGATTTTTTCGGACACCTATTATTTGGAAGATGCAGACAACATGGAATTTGTTTTTTCGGATGACAGTACGCTGACCGTTCGGCAGAAAGGGATTTATGAGCTGACGGAAAACGAAGAGGGGGAGGCGGTTGTCCGGATCTGCCTGGATGATATCAGCAGGGAATTGCCGGAAGACTATAATTTTACGGAGTATCTGATACGGGAGGCGGATACGCATATAACGCTGACGTTTACGACGGAAGAGTTTAATCTGGACGCCAATCCGATGCTGTTGTTTTTCAGCGGGGGAGAAGACGGGCTTTTGTCCGGCGAGTATTTTGACGGAACATATCAGATCGGAGAAGAAAACGCAAGTTATCTGTATATGTTTGAAAAGGACGGCAGTATTACCATGCGGGTGAATGAACGGTATTATGCGGATCGCCAGGGGAACATGACGTTGTCTGACCATGCCGGCAGCACAAGATATCTGTATGAAGCTGCAGCAGATACGCTGATCATAAAGAACATGAAGGAGGAGGCGATTCTGAACCTGAAAAAAGAACCGGAATCCGATTAATATAAGACAGAAAGGGAAACATATGATAGGAATTATTGGAGCCATGGATACGGAAGTGGCAAGATTAAAAGAGCTTATGACGGAAGTGGAAATTGTAAAAGCGTCGTCGATGGAATTTTATAAGGGGATATTACACGGAGCCGACGCCGTTGTCGTGCGCGCCGGCGTCGGCAAGGTCAATGCGGCATGCTGTACGCAGGCGTTATTAGATCGATGGCCGGTAAGCTGCGTGATCAATACCGGGATTGCAGGATCTCTTCGGGCGGAAATTGATATCGGAGACATCGTGCTTGCGTCGGATGCGGTAGAACACGATATGGATGTTTCCGCTTTGGGATATCCGCCGGGAAAAATTCCGGATATGGATGCGGCATCGTTTGCGGCGGACGAAACGCTGCGCCGGATTGCAAAAGAAAGCTGCGAGAAAGTGAACCCGGATATCCATGTGTATGAAGGGCGCGTTGTGACGGGAGACCAGTTTATTTCCAGCAAAGAAAAAAAAGCGTGGCTTGTGGAAACATTCGGCGGTTTCTGCGCGGAAATGGAAGGAGCGGCGATTGCGCATACGGCATATTTAAACGGGACGCCGTTTTTGATCGTACGCGCGATTTCCGATAAAGCGGATGACAGCGCAAAGATGGATTATCCGACGTTTGAAGCAAAGGCAATCGAGCATTCGGTTCGTTTGATCGAAGAGATGGCAGGGAGGTTGGCATCATGGAAAAAATAGCAAGTTTTACAGTAAATCATTTGACGCTTCTGCCGGGGATTTATGTTTCCCGGAAAGATCATATCGGCACAGAGACAGTGACGACGTTTGACATCCGTATGACGCGGCCGAATTTTGAGCCGGTGATGAATACCGCGGAGGTTCATACGATCGAGCATTTGGGGGCGACATTTTTAAGGAACCATAAGGAATATGCGGATAAAACGGTTTATTTTGGACCGATGGGATGCCGGACGGGTTTTTACCTGATTCTTTCGGGAGATTATGCGTCGGGCGATATCGTGGATCTGGTCAAAGAGCTGTTTGTGTTTATGCGGGATTTTAAAGACGAGGTTCCGGGAGCCGCGGCAAGAGACTGCGGCAATTATCTGGATATGAATCTGCCGATGGCAAATTATCTGGCAGACAAGTTTTATAAAGAAGTTTTATGTCATCTTACAGAAGAGCGGCTGAATTATCCGGAATAAATTTATGCGTACGAAGGGAACGTTGGCCGCAGTTTTGATATAGAGCAGAAATGGATACGGCGGCAGACAGAAAACAGACAGGAGGCAATTATGCTTAAGACAGGAATCAAGGGATATGCAGAAGTTACAGTAGGGCAGGAACATACGGCAAAGACAAGAAAAAGCGGGACGCTGCAGGTGTTTGCAACGCCTGCCATGATTGAGCTGATCGAGGAAGCCGCATGGAAAAGCGTGGCAGACGAGCTGGAGGAGGGATGCGTAAGCGTTGGCATCAGCCTGAACATCAAACATTTGTCTGCGACACCGGTCGGGATGAAGGTGTCCTGCCGGACCGAACTTGCAGAGGTGGACGGCAGACGTCTCGTGTTTTTAGCAGTTGTGGAAGATGAAACCGGCAAAGTCGGGGAAGGCATTCACGAGCGTTTTATCGTTTCGTCGGAGAAATTTCAGAAAAAAGCGGACGAAAAAAGAGGCCATTAGTCCTCTTTCGCCCATCCAAACGAACAGGCAGCCGCCCGTTTCCACATCTTTATTTTGAAATCCCGTGTTTCTTGCGGGATGTTCGGTGTAAAGATCCGGTCGGCTGTCTGATTTTTTATGACTTCATCTTTACTGCTCCAATAGCCTGTAGCGAGTCCGGCCAGATAAGCCGCGCCCATGGCGGTCGTTTCTACACATAGGGGGCGTAGGACAGGGGTGCCGATGAGATCGGCCTGCATCTGCATCAGAAGATTGTTTGCGCTTGCCCCGCCGTCTGCTTTTAAAGCGGCAAGCGGGATATCTGCATCTGCTTTCATTGCTTCTAACACATCGTTTACCTGAAAAGCGATCGATTCGAGCGTTGCCCGGATGATGTGGTATTTATTTACGCCGCGGGTCAGTCCCACGATCGTTCCTCTTGCATATTGGTCCCAATAGGGCGCGCCGAGTCCCGTAAAAGCAGGTACGACAAAACAGCCGCCCGTATCGTCTACTTTTCTTGCCATATATTCGGAATCCGAGGCAGAATCGATCAGTTTCATTTCATCGCGCAGCCATTGGATCGCTGCGCCTCCGACAAATATCGAACCCTCCAGCGCATATTGTACGGAACCGTCCAGCCCCCAGGCAATCGTGGTCACTAATCCGTTGTTGGAAAACACGGGTGTTTCTCCCGTATTCATCAATAAAAAGCAGCCGGTTCCGTACGTGTTTTTTGCTTCTCCGGGTAAAAAGCAGGTTTGTCCGAAGAGAGCGGCCTGCTGGTCTCCGGCGGCTCCGGCAATCGGGATCGGGGCGCCGAAATAAATCGGGCTGGTTTCTCCGTAAATATGGCTGGAAGGCATGGGGACGGGAAGCATGGACTTTGGAATGTTTAGCTCCGAGAGTATTTCATCGTCCCATGTCAGCGACTGAATATGGAACAGCATGGTTCGGGAAGCGTTGGAGTAGTCCGTGACATGGACCTGTCCGTTGGTCAGCTTCCAGATCAGCCAGGTCTCGACCGTACCGAATAACAGATCGCCGTTTTCGGCTTTTTTTCTTGCGCCTTCTACGTTGTCTAAGATCCATTTGATCTTTGTGGCGGAAAAATAGGCGTCGATGACAAGACCGGTTTTCTTCCGGAATGTTTCGGTGAGGCCTTTTTTCTTCAGCAAGTCGCAGTATTCGGAAGTTCTGCGGCACTGCCAGACAATCGCGTGATACACCGGTACGCCGGTATGCCTGTCCCAGACAATCGCGGTCTCGCGCTGGTTTGTTATGCCGATTGCGCAGATATCTCCCGCCGAAGCGCCGATATTTTCCATAGCGGCTTTTGCCACTTCCAGCTGAGTGGACCAGATTTCCTCCGCATCATGTTCCACCCAGCCGGGTTTCGGGAAAAACTGGGTAAATTCTTTTTGGGCTGCGCTGCACATTTCTCCATTTTGATTGAATAAGATGCATCGGCTGCTTGTCGTTCCGGAATCGAGAGCCATTATATATTTTGCCATAGAAGAACCTCCTTTTGCCGCGGTTGATTTTATCATTATACGCCTATTCGGCGAAGTCGGCAAGATGATATCGCAGGTTCTCTTCCGGCTGCTTGAAATCGTTTGGGTATGAGATTTCATATTGACACACTAGGTAAATGAAGATAAAATAAATTCATGTGAATGAGAGAACACAATATCTGGAGGAGACTATATGAGGATTTCAACAAAAGGACGTTATGCGCTCAGGCTGATGTTGGATATTGCAGTCCATGATGCCGAGGAGCCCGTGCGTTTAAAAGATACGGCAGGTCGTCAGTCCATATCCGTAAAATATTTGGAGCAGATCATAGCGTCTCTTGTCCGCTGTGGCTATGTGAAAAGCATACGCGGTCCCCAGGGGGGATACCGCCTTGTGAAAAAGCCGGAAGAATATACGGTCGGTATGATACTGCGCCAGGTAGAGGGCAGCATGGTTCCGGTCGCATGCGTGGAAAACGGTGCGGCAGACTGTGACAGACAGAGCGGATGCGTCACGCTGCGCATTTGGAAAGAACTGGATGAAGCAATCCGCGGCGTGCTGGATAGATATACGCTGGCAGATCTGGTTGCATGGCAGAACGATGCCGGTTAGTCTGCTTTTGCTGGATTCCGTTTGGCTAAATGGAACAATAGTCAGGCTTGTCACTTGACAAATGCATCAGACAGATTTATACTGCATTTAATTCCTATTAAACAAATAGAAAATATATGAAATAATGTCAGAAATGACGGAAAGAGAGGAGAACATGGCAGAAATATTTCAGGGAACTTTAGGTTTGATCGGAAATACGCCTTTGATGGAAGCAGTCAATATGGAGGCATACTATCAGTTAGACGCGCGTTTGCTGTTTAAGCTCGAGTATTTTAATCCGGCAGGAAGCGTAAAAGACAGGATCGCAAAAGCGATGATGGAGGATGCGGAAGAGAAAGGGCTGCTTACAAAACAGTCGGTGATTATCGAACCGACGTCCGGTAATACGGGGATTGGACTGGCAGCGATTGCGGCGGCAAAAGGATACCGCATCATTTTAACGATGCCGGAGACGATGAGTGTGGAACGCAGAAATATATTAAAAGCATACGGAGCGGAAATTGTGTTGACCGAAGGCGCAAAAGGTATGCGGGGAGCGATCGAAAAAGCGGAGGAACTGGCGAATGAACTGCCGAATGCCTATCTTCCCGGTCAGTTTGAAAATCCGGCGAACCCGAAGGCGCACCAAGAAACGACGGGACCCGAACTCTGGAACGATACAAACGGCAGCATCGACGTACTTGTGGCAGGCGTGGGAACCGGAGGAACCATAACGGGAACCGGGAACTATTTAAAATCCTGCAATCCAAAAATCAAAGTCATTGCCGTGGAGCCGGCGGATTCCCCCGTATTGTCGCATGGGACGGGCGGACCGCATAAAATCCAGGGAATCGGCGCCGGATTTGTACCGGATACGCTGGATACCGGCGTGTATGACGAAGTGGTTCCGGTGGAAAACGAAGCGGCGTTTCGGATGGCAAGAGAAATCGCAAAAAAGGAAGGCATTCTCGTGGGAATTTCTTCCGGAGCAGCGGCTTATGCGGCGATCGAACTCGCGAAGCTTCCGGAATATCAGGGCAAGACGATTGCGGCGATTCTGCCGGACGGCGGCGACCGATATTATTCTACGCCGCTGTTTATGGAATAGCCGGGAAGGATTCGAAACAAGGGTAGTTTGGGAGGTCAAAAGAGGAGGATATTATGAGTAAAAAAATAAACAGGAAAGACAGAAACTTTAAATTTGAAACATTGCAGCTTCACGTGGGGCAGGAACATCCGGACCCGGCAACGGACGCAAGAGCGGTTCCGATTTATCAGACGTCTTCTTATGTGTTTCAAAACTGCGATCATGCTGCGGCAAGGTTTGCACTTGCAGATCCGGGCAATATCTACGGAAGACTGACAAATCCGACGCAGGATGTCTTTGAGCAGAGAATAGCGGCATTGGAAGGCGGCGTTGCGGCGCTTGCCGTTTCTTCCGGGGCTGCTGCAGTTACTTATACGATTCAGAACCTTGCGCAGAGCGGAGACCATATCGTTGCCGCTAAAAATATCTACGGAGGAACGTATAATCTTCTGGCGCATACACTGCCGCAGTACGGTATTGAGACGACGTTTGCAGATCCTCTGCCGCAGGCATTGGAAGCTGCGATCCGGGACAATACAAAAGCCATCTATATTGAGACGCTTGGAAATCCCCATTCCGACGTGGCGGATCTTGCAGCCGCTGCCCGGATTGCTCACAGCCACCATATTCCGCTTGTCGTGGATAACACATTTGCTACGCCGTATCTGGTTCGTCCGATTGCGTACGGCGCCGATATCGTCGTGCATTCCGCTACAAAATTTATCGGCGGGCACGGAACTTCCCTTGGCGGCGTTATTGTAGACGGGGGGAATTTTGACTGGGAAGCAAGCGGTAAGTTTTCTTCTCTGACCGAGCCAAATCCAAGCTATCACGGCGTCAGCTTTACAAAAGCGGCGGGGGCTGCGGCTTTTGTGACAAAAATCCGAGCTATTTTGTTAAGAGATACGGGCGCGGCGCTTTCACCGTTCCATGCATTCCTGTTCTTGCAGGGACTGGAAACGCTTTCGCTTCGGGTAGAGCGCCATGTGGAAAACGCATTGCAGGTTGCAGCGTATTTAAACGGGCATCCGCAGGTGGAAGCCGTGCATCATCCTTCCGTTTCCAAAGATCCCGTGCAGCAGGCGTTGTATCAAAAGTATTTTCCGAACGGTGGAGGTTCTATTTTTACATTTGAAATCAAAGGAGACGAGAGATTGGCAAAGGATTTTATCGATCATCTGGAACTCTTTTCCCTTTTGGCAAATGTAGCCGACGCGAAGTCTCTGGTGATTCATCCGGCGTCTACGACGCATGCACAGTTAAACGAAGCAGAGTTAAACGAACAGGGCATCAAGCCGAATACGATCCGCCTTTCCATCGGAACGGAGCATATCGAGGATATTCTTATGGATCTGGAGGAAGCGTTTGAGGCGGTCAGATAGACAGTAAGAAATTCGGAAGAAAAAAGCGATCATCTGAAGGGGCTGTTGCAAAATAGATGAGTAATCCTCTATGGAGCAATGGCTCTTCCAATATTTATTGGCAACAAAAAAAGCGGGTGATGGGAATCGAACCCACGTATCCAGCTTGGAAGGCTGGTGTTCTACCATTGAACTACACCCGCATGAAATAGGATATCTTATGATGTTCTTACGAACGGTTTATATAATATCATAAAAAAAAGAGAATGTCAATTGTTTTTTTGGGGAGCTTCCATAAAGATTTTAGAAAAGTTTATTTTTGGGCATTCCATAAAATAGAAGAACATGCTAAAATCTACCTGGAAAGAAATGTTCTTTACAGAAAAAAGGCGACAAAAAGGAGGAAATTACCATGTTACAACCAGGAACAAAAGCGCCGTCGTTTGAATTGCCGGATCAAAACGGCATTTTGCATACGTTAGAGGAATATAAAGGCAAAAAGCTGATACTGTATTTTTATCCCAGGGACAACACGGCGGGATGTACAAAACAGGCGTGCGGTTTCTCAGAACGTTACCCGCAGTTTTTGGAAAAAGGAGCCGCAGTAGTCGGAATCAGCAAGGACACCGTTGCTTCGCACAAAAAATTCGAAGAAAAAAATAATCTGGGGTTTACTATTTTGGCAGATCCCGAACTTGCGGCGATACAGGCGTACGACGTATGGCATGAAAAAAAGATGGCTGGCAAAACATATATGGGCGTTGTACGCACCACGTACCTGATTGACGAGGAGGGCATTATCCGTAAGGCAAACGACAAAGTCAAAGCCGCTTCAGATCCGCAGACGATGTTAGATTTGCTGTGTGATCCGGAAGGAAAAGGCGGATGCCGGTAGGAGCGTATAGGCCGAAGGAATATGGGAAAAATATTTGAAAGAATAAACGGAATATAAAACGGAGGTTTGGGTATGAAAAATATAGTTCGGATATTGGCAGCGGCAATGGCATTCGTTCTTTTGGCCGGGTGCGGCGGGCAGCCGTCCATGGAAGAAACGGGAGAGGCTGCGCCGCAGTACAAAGACGCTTTAGAAGCGCTGAATGCAATAACGGGCGTTTATAAAGAGGGCGAATTGTTCTCGCTTTACGGCGGAGATCAGGAAAATGCGGTTATGGATGCCCCGGGAAAATTTGACATTACAAAAACGGAAGAACTGAACCTGGTTCTTGGCCTGCCGGAAAGCGAAGCGGCAAATATTGAAGACGCCGCTTCTATGGTGCATATGATGAACGCCAATACGTTTACCGGGGCTGCCTATCGCTTAAAGGACGGCACGGATACAGAGCAGTTCGCAGAAGCGGTAAAAGACAATATTTTAGCAAGGCAGTGGATGTGCGGGCAGCCGGACACGCTTGTGATAATTGACGCGGGCGGAGGATATGTGGTAACGGCTTTTGGGGAAGCAGAAATTATGGAACTTTTTAAAACCAATGCATTGTCGGCGCTTACTGGGGCTGAGGTGATTGTGGAGACGCCGATAGCGTAAAAGCCGGAAAAAAGAAAATGAGGCGAGACATTGAGAATGGTCTGGATAGAATTTGAAAAAACATGATGAATGTGTATACAGCATATATCGCAGAGGTGAAAATGTAGAAGCGATAACGGAGGCGCTTAAATATTTTGAGGTAATCTAAGGGAAGAAAAGATTTATCAGATTGTGGAGCAGATAGTTGAAATACATCAAAAAGCCTATGAGTTATATTTGCTGTTGGTTGAAGATGTGTGCAGCAGAATTGTGTCAGAAGATGAATTGTCGCATTTGTTGGAGTATCTACTGGATTTTGCATGTGATGAAAAAATATTGAAATTATATAAAAGGGTGTGTAGAAGATATTTGTATGTATATCCTGGCTGTATTAAGTTTTCTTGAGTTTCCGCAGATTTATCCACAGAACCCTAATACCTTCAGCTTTATTATAA
>OFFP01000133.1_pt1 | contig 59307 bp, 51 predicted proteins | sample 1521431 | NCBI WGS metagenome assembly OFFP01 (sample SAMEA3504104, study PRJEB24116) | mouse gut metagenome | biome: mouse gut; feature: mouse-associated habitat; material: faeces | place: Denmark | collected 2011
TTGCGAGACTTGCGGGCGCCAAAACGCATTCTTTTCGCGTTTTGTGTGCATTCTCTGTTCAGCGCCCTGTCTGAACTGTTACTATGTTCGGGAAGGATATGCAGATTATTTTGTAATAAAACTTGACATTCCATGTAACATCTGTTATGATGTCTTCGTAACAAATTTAATAACTTTGTAATAACTTTATTAAAAAGTAGCATACTTTTTGCAAAGTAATGTGATTTGTTTATGGAGGTAAGAAAGATGGCTAAATGCAGAAAGCGTTTCACGGCAGTGACAGGTTTTTTGTTATCGCTGGCCCTGGCCCTGCAGTCGGGCATTGCAGTACAGGCGGAAGAGGATGATTCTATGGAGCAGCTCCGCGGAGGCGTGGCAGCCGTGCTGAATCCGGGAACATCCAATTCCGTTGATATTGTGAATGCCACGGCAAAGGAGCTGAACCTGGATCTCCAGGTGGAAGAGCTGGACGAGGAGAAGGAAACCAGGCTGGTCATGGCGAACGTTCGGGATGCCCTGAACGTGAGAAGTGAAGCGGATGAAACATCAGATAAAGTAGGAATGTTGTACAAGGACTGCGGCGGTATGGTTCTCGAGAGAAAGGACGGATGGACGAAGCTGCAGTCAGGCAATATGATCGGGTGGGCTTCCGATGAGTATCTGCTCTTCGGCGAAGAGGCCGTGGCGCTTGCCCATGACGTAGGTAAGACCATCGCCACCATCAATACGGAGACTCTCCGTGTGAGGACGGAGCCGAACCTGGAGGCAGGCGAGTATGGGCTGCTCCCCAAGGGCGAGATTATGGAAGTGCTGAACGAGGATGAGGAAGGCTGGATATGCGTTGACTACGAGGGCAGCAACGGCTATGTGTCCGCAGAGTATGTAGAGCTGGACTTCATTATCGATGCAGGCGAGACTATGGATGAGATTCGAATCCGTCAGGAAGCGGAAGCGGCTGCAAAGCGGGAGGCGGAGCGTCATAAGAATTACGGCGAGTACACGACGGATGCGGATACAACGCTCCTTCTGGCGGCACTGATTCAGTGTGAGGCAGGCTCCGAGAGCTATGAAGGCCAGGTTGCGGTGGGGGCAGTGGTTATGAACCGCGTCAGAAGCAGCGCTTACCCCAATTCCATTCACGGCGTTATCTATGCTTCCGGCCAGTTTACACCTGCCATGAACGGCAAGGTTAACCGTCTCTATGAGTCCGGAAAGATTTCGGCCAGCTGTATCAGGGCTGCGGAAGAGGCACTGTCGGGTGTGTCCAACGTGGGTGACCTGACGCATTTCCGCCGCAACAACGGACGCGAAGGCCTGGTAATCGGCAACCATGTGTTCTATTAAATAAAACTGAATATGTTACAAAAAATCAAAATTGTCCGGGCAGGAATGTCCGGGCATTTTTTGCGTACAATAGCCCCGTAAAAACCACTCATCCGCCCCTGTTTCCAATTTGCGGTGCAGACGATAAATCGTGTTATCGTGCAAAGAAATCTATTGCCCAAAAGCTGTTTTTGTAGTAAACTATTGATTAATTACAGGGAATGCGCCGAAGTGACTGAGTAGATGGAGCCGTCGCGAAGTGGCTTTATGTTTAAGGACCGTCGCGCAGCGACTGAAATAGGAGGTATTATATGTATGAAATGCTGATTTTCTGGTTGGTGTTGTTGATTCTGTGCATCGGGATTGAGATACTGACACTGGGGCTTACCACCATATGGTTTGCGGGAGGCGCTCTGGTTGCCATATTTGCGAATCTGCTGTATGCACCTATTTTTGTTCAGATTGTCCTGTTTTTCCTGGTATCCCTGGTTCTGCTGTTTTTCACCAGACCCATTGCGGTGAAATATTTTAACCGGGACAGGGTGAAGACAAACGTGGAGAGCATGGTGGGGCGTCAGGCCATTGTCACAGAGGAAATCGATAATATGAAGGCAACAGGACAGGTGACGGTGAGCGGTCAGGAATGGACGGCCAGGAGCTGGGACGAAGGGGTGAAGATCCCGGAGGGAGAGATCGTGGCAGTGAAGTCTATCAGCGGCGTGAAGCTGATAGTGGAGTGCATAAAGAAACCGGAAGCCGGTGCGGATAATGCCGTAGCGTCCCCGGAGGTGGAAGAACCTGCCGGAAATCCGGAAGCAGCAGGAGAGGAAAGCCCGGAAACAGAGACGGAAATCCCGGTGTGATGAAGCGGGTTTCTCATATAAAATAATCAAGCACTGTCATAAAGGTGCAGAAAGAGGTAAAAAATGGAAATGTTTTGGCTGTTGATTGCGTTGATTGTGCTGGTACTGGCAATTCTGGCATCCTGTCTGAAGGTGGTTCCGCAGGCGCAGGCTTATGTCATCGAGCGTCTGGGCGCATATCAGGGAACCTGGTCCGTAGGCTTTCACATCAAGGTGCCTTTTCTGGATAAGATTGCCAGGAAGGTGAATCTGAAGGAACAGGTGGCGGATTTCCCCCCTCAGCCCGTTATCACCAAGGACAATGTAACCATGCGGATTGACACTGTGGTGTTTTATCAGATTACGGATCCCAAGCTGTTTACCTACGGCGTGGAGAATCCCATGATGGCGATTGAAAATCTGACGGCGACTACGCTCCGTAACATTATCGGCGACCTGGAGCTGGACCAGACGCTGACCAGCCGTGAGACCATCAACACGAAGATGCGCGCGGCCCTGGATATCGCTACCGATCCCTGGGGCATCAAGGTAAACAGAGTGGAGCTGAAAAATATCATTCCGCCTGCTGAGATTCAGAACGCCATGGAGAAGCAGATGAAGGCCGAACGTGAGAGGCGTGAAGCCGTAACCCGTGCGGAAGGTGAGAAGAAAGCGAAGATTCTGGAGGCGGAAGGCGCCAAGGAGTCCGCGATTCTGCGTGCGGAGGCGGATAAGCAGTCTGCTATCCTGCGTGCGGAAGCCCAGAAGGAGAAGATGATACGTGAGGCAGAAGGTGAAGCGGAAGCTATCCTGAAGGTGCAGCAGGCAAATGCGGATGGTATCAGGATGCTGAAAGATGCCGGAGCCGACGAGTCCGTGCTGAAGATTAAGAGTCTGGAAGCCTTTGAAAAGGTGGCGGACGGCCAGGCTACCACAATACTTCTTCCGGCGGAGCTGCAGGGAATTGCAAGCCTGGCGGCTACGTGGAAGGAGAGCGCGAGGAAGTAACTGTGCTGCGGGCAGCGTAAAGCGTGGGGAAGTAACTGTGCTGCGGGCGGCATAAAGCGCTAGACAATTATGAATTTCCCGAAAAGGAAGGGGCAGGCTGCAAATCAGCTGTGATTTGCCTGTTCCGACAGAGATAGTAAAATATGCAGGATGCGGTGACGGAGTCGGCCAGATTTCCACCGCATCCTTTTGTTGACCCATATGTGGTTTTGTGATAGAATGGACAAATCAACAGCTTTGCCGGGAGGAGGTTGCTGCATGAAAAAGCTTTTACAGAAAAATCACTTTCAACAGTATTTTTATTTTATCTGCTTTTTTATACTGTGCGTCTGCGACCAGCGGATTGGCAGCGCCCTCGGTGAGATACAGCTTGTGTGTCCCAACATTGTCCTTATGGTTTTAAGCTGTCTGGTGCTGACCCATTACCCGTTATCCGATTATCGCAGGCGCCGTTTCTGGATTCCTGCGCTGATATGGACGGCAGCGGCAGGTGTTGTTCTGGGGCTGATGTGGTCCAATGCCTTTTACCGTTATCAGCTGATCAGCGGTGGCATTGCGGCCGTGCTGTATGGCTGCGTGCTGATACAGACAGCCTGTGCCGTTTTTTCGGGGAGAAGGCTTCCCGGGACCGGCCGTGCGGGAGCGGCGCTGCTGGCACTGCTGACAGTCTGGATTCTCATATCCCGGCATGATATGTATAACGGCTTTCTGCTTTGTCTGTCGGTACTGCTGATGTATCTGACGGATTTTACGGAGCAGGAATGCGGCCGGATGCTTACAGCGCTGGGAGGTGCCGTTCTGGCTGCGTTTTTTGTATTTCAGGGTCTGGCCTTTGTCTTTCGTCCTTACGATTCACTGCGTTATCTCGGGCTGTATGCCAATACCAATATAAATGCGCTTTTTTATCAGATGGTTTACTGCGTGTTTTTCGGATATTTTTGTATTCTGGAGTTGAAAAGGACACATCCTTTTTTAAAATGGGGGAGTTTTTGCTTTGCCTGCGCAATGTGGCCTTTTGTACTGCTGACCATGTGCAGAAGCGCCGTTCTCGGCATGGCGGCGGCGACTGCTGCGGGCGTTGGCATCCTTTTGTGGAAACGGCGGGGGGCGCGTGTGTCGAGATGCCTGCTCTATCTCTGCGGCCTGTTTCTCGGCAGCGCACTCAGCTTTCCCATTGTGTATGGCGCCGTAAGGTATCTGCCGGCCGTGTTTCATCATCCGATCTGGTTTGCGGATGAATATTCCGAGGAAAAGGTACATTCCTGGGATCCCTATGATTCCGGGAAATACACGGACTGGCGGGATGTGCTTCGGGAGAATTTCGGCAGATTTTTCCCCAGTGTGGCGGGTTCGGGCAGCCGACAGACCAGCGCGCCGGACGCATCGGGATGGGAGAATTCATCGGCATTGAACGCGCCGAAGTGGGAGGATACATCGGAACCGGATGCGCCTGAATGGGAGGATACATCGGAACCGGATGCGTCTGAATGGGAGGATACATCGGAACCGGATGCGCCTGAATGGGAGGATTCATCGGCGTCGGACGCATCGGGATGGGAGGATTCATCGGCATCGGATGCGCCGGGGGAGGGGAATCCGCCGGTCTCTCCGGACCCGGAAGCCGTGCAGGCAGGGAACGTCTCCGGGGAGGCTTCCGCCAACGGGCCGCTGGCGGGAGGGGCGTCTGTGAAGGGCAACTCGGTAGCCGGCAGGATGGTGATTTACAGGCATTATCTGTCCATGTTAAATCTGCGGGGACATGCCGAGTCCGAAAACGGCATTCAGTTAACCGAACATTTTTATGCGCCGCATGCCCACAACATTGTCTTACAGTATGCCTTTAATTACGGCCTGCCTGCCGGGATTCTGCTTTTGGCTTATATGGCGGCATCGGGGATACGGTTTCTGCTCCTGTGTATACGGAATGAAAACGGCACGCCTGTACTTCTGGGGTTGCTGCTGTTTGCATCCATTGCCGTATTCGGTATGCTGGAAGTTGTGTGGAGATACGGCCAGCTGTCCCATGCGCTGCTGCTGCTGCTGCCCCGCTTTGCCTGGCAGGGCCGGACAGGGGGCACGGATTCCCCGGAGATTCATGCAGGGGGGGCGCGGTGAAAGGTAATCTGGCCAATACACTGGAAATTGAGGTTATATATGCGAAAACGGTTTGCTTTTTACGGTATGGCGTTTTTTTTCATAGTGCTGTCCCTTTTGGCAACAGTCAAGATTTGCTTTTTTAATCTGAACATTGATGAAGAATATGCAATTACCCTCTCCTGGCGGATCTTATCGGAGGATCGGATGTTCCTCGATATCTGGGAGCCGCATCAGACATCGGGCTTTCTGACGGCCTTTCTGTGCTGGATATATCAGGCGTTTACGGGTACTGCGGAATACCTGGTGCTGTATCTGCGCATCTGCGGCGCCCTGATTCAGGCTGCCGTCAGTATTTTCCTGTACCGCACGCTGGCAGGTCGTTTCTCGCGATACGGGGCGCTTACGGCGGCTTTCTTCTTTTACAATACCCTGCCCAAGCAGATTCAGACCCCCGAATTTTCCAATATGCTGGTATGGTTCAGCGTGCTGGCCATGCTGTGCTTTGTCAGGGCCTGTGATTCCGCGCGCAGCCGTCTGTGGCTGGCGGCAGCCGGCATTTGCCTTTGCGGACTGGTATTGTCCTATCCCTCCTGCATCCTGGCGGTTCCGGTTTATTTCTTTTGCCTGAAAAAAACCAGGACCCGGTCCTTTTGGCGGGATTTCGGAATCGTGCTGTCTGTCTGCGTTACGCTGGGCGTGGGGTATCTTTTCTTCTTCCTGTCCCATATGACGGTGCCGCAGTTTCTGTCCGGCCTGCGCCAGATGATGACGGACAGCTCTCACTCGGAGTCACTGTCACAGCGCCTGGCTTCGTACGGAAGCGAGCTGTACTCTTTTTTGCTGCCGCTGTGCGCGGTACTGCTGCTGGCGGTATTCTTTATGATTGTGTACAGGCTGGCCGTTTTAAAGGGCGGCGGCAGGGAATTTTCCGGACACCTGCTTTTGTGCTGTATTCTGTGCGGCAGCTTTCTGGTTCAGCTGTCGATATGGCTTCTGGGGCTGAACGGGGCGTTTCATTTTCCGCTGCTGCATTTTTATCTCCTGTACGGGGCCGGCATCCTGGTTTACCGGAAGGGGAAGGAAGCGGACAGGGAGCGGCTCCGTCCCCTGTTCTGGTTCGGAACCGCCTGCGGCGGTTTTGTCTGGTTTACGGGTTTTCTGGTTACGAATACGACTATCAGTGTGACAGGGCCGTATCTGATGAGCGGACTCATTGCGGCGGTTGTGCTGCTGGCAGAGGAAGCGCAGGCGTATGCTCCGGCGCATGGGAAAGGCGTCCTCCGGTACAGGCTGCCTGCCGTGCTGGCTGCAATCGGCCTGTTGGGGATAACCCTGTTTTCAAAAGGATTTATGGTATGCGAAAACAACGGGCGCCGTTCCGATTTCCTTTTTGTCAAGCAGAAGGCACTCTCCGGACCGGCCAGGAATATTTACTGTTTTTACATGGACGGATATCGTTACAATTCGTTTGCGGAGCTGATGGAGGGCTGCTGTACGCCGGAGGATTCCCTCCTGTATGTGGGGCGGCACAATCTGTATTATCTGCTGGCGGACAGCAGGATTGCCGTACATTCTACGATCAGCACCCCGGCTTTTGACGGCCGTCTGCCAGAGTACTGGTCCTGTTACCCGGAGCATTATCCCACGCTGGTGGTAATAGACTTAAGCTATGAGCGCCGGGATGAGATTGCGTATGTTGCGGATATGCTGGGGTTGTCGGAGCCTTTTGCCGAAAATTCCGAATTTGCAGTCTATCGCTGCGGGCCGCTGCAGTAAGTGTGCATGGATTTTCCCGACGGTAAAAGGCAGGGTTGAAAAAAGGCGGCAGATGAAGTATATTGATAGAGTACAGGCCGTTAACGTGAGGGCGGATTCTTATTTTCAGGTACATTGCTGCCGAAATTCGGGGCAATCCGGTATCGGTATGGACGGATAAATGAGACGGAAAGGCGGGACAGAGTATGAATTTAAAGGGGCGGGACTTTTTGAAACTGCTGGATTATACTTCGGAAGAAATCGTATATCTGCTGGATCTGGCAGCGGAACTGAAGGAGAAAAAGCGGAAGGGAATTCCGGTGGACACGCTGCGGGGGAGGAACGTGGCGCTGATCTTTGAGAAGACCAGTACACGGACCAGATGCTCTTTTGAGGTGGCAGCCCATGACCTGGGGATGGGGACGACCTACCTTGACCCCGCAGGCTCCCAGATCGGGAAAAAGGAGAGCATTGCGGACACGGCCAGAGTCCTGGCGGGCATGTATGACGGAATCGAATACCGGGGTTACGGTCAGGACATTGTGGAGGAACTGGCGAAATATGCCGGGGTGCCCGTGTGGAACGGGCTGACCAATGAGTTCCATCCCACCCAGATGCTGGCGGATTTGCTGACGATACGGGAGCATTTCGGAAGGCTGCAGGGGCTGAAGCTGACCTATATGGGGGATGCCCGCTATAATATGGGCAATTCCCTGATGGTGGCATGCGCCAGGATGGGGATGCACTTTACGGCCTGCACGGCGCGGAAATATTTCCCTGAGGAGGCTCTGGTGAAGCAGTGCCTGGAGATTGCCGGGGAGACGGGGGGCAGCATACATTTTACGGAAGATGTGGATGCGGGGACGAAAGGTGTGGACATAGTCTATACCGACGTGTGGGTATCCATGGGCGAGCCGGAAGAGGTGTGGGAAGAGCGTATCCGGGAGCTTTCACCCTATCAGGTGAACCGTGCAGTGATGGAAAATGCAGGCGAAAAGGCCGTATTTATGCATTGCCTGCCGGCATTTCACAACCTGGATACCAAAATCGGCGCGGAGATGGAAGCGCGGTTCGGAATCAGGGAGATGGAAGTCACGGATGAAGTCTTTGAGTCGTCACAATCGCTGGTGTTTGAGGAGGCGGAGAACCGCATGCATACCATCAAGGCGGTGATGGCGGCTACCACGGAATGATTTGTGCCGGAGGCGGTATGGGGGAAAGTATGAAATCTGAGATATTGACGCTTCTGCGGGAACGTGGGGATTATGTGTCGGGACAGGAGCTGTGTGAACGGTTTAACGTGTCCCGGACTGCGGTGTGGAAAGCGGTGGGACAGCTGAAGAAAGAGGGCTACAGGATTGAAGCGGTGCAGAACAGGGGATACCTGCTGGCAGAGGACCGGGACATATTCGGGCAGCATGAGCTGGAGAGCCGGATGACCACGAAATGGGCGGGCCATCCGGTGAAGTTTTATGATACTTTGGGTTCTACTAATCTGCAGGCGAAGATGGAAGCGGAGAACGGAGCGGCGGAGGGAACTCTGATTGTGGCGGATATGCAGACGGCAGGAAGAGGGCGCAGGGGAAGGACATGGAGCAGCCCGGCGGGGACCAACGCGTATTTTACCCTGGTGCTGAAGCCCGGGTTTGCCGTGGAGATGTCGTCCATGGTGACGCTGGTGATGGGGCTGGCGGTGGCGGAGGGAATCCGGAAGGCCTGCGGCGCAAAGGCGGAAATAAAGTGGCCCAATGACATTGTGATAAGCGGGAAAAAGGTCTGCGGCATGCTGGCGGAGATGAGCGTGGAGCGGGCGTACATCCACTATATTGTAATGGGCGCCGGCATTAATGTGGGGAAACAGGATTTTCCGCCGGAGATTGCGGAGACCGCAACCAGCCTCTGGGAGGAATGCGGGAGGAAGGTGTCCAGAGCGGAGCTGATTGTAAATGTGATGGAGGTATTTGAGGAATGCTATGCCGTTTTTCTCAGAGAGGGCAACCTGTCCGGGCTGGCGGACCGATACAGCGCGCTGCTGGTGAATAAGGACCGGGAAGTGCGGGTGCTGGACCCAAAGGGGGAATACCGGGGTATTGCCAGAGGCATCAACGACACCGGGGAGCTGCTGGTGGAACTTGCCGACGGGACGGAGGCCGCAGTCTATGCCGGGGAGGTGTCCGTTCGGGGAATTTACGGGTATGTATGACGGGGAGCCGGCATAACGGGAGGGCTGAATGGAAGGGAAGAAAACGGTGCTCTGCGGAGCAAATGCCTATGAGATGAAGTATTATTTTAATGAGCGGTTTCAGGCGGTTCCGGATTCCGTTAAAGACGAACTGCATATTATATGCGTGCTGTTTACGGAGGAAGTGGGCGGCGTCTTTACCGTAGCCTTTGAGGAAGACGGTAATGTAGTACTTGAGACCGATGCCAACGACGACGATATTTATTATGATGAAGTCAGCAGCGGCCTGATGGTGGCCGAAATCCGCAGAAGCAGCCAGGAGCTGTTTGAGGCGCTGCGACTGTACTATAAGGTTTTTATTCTGAAGGAAGATGTCTCGGGATATCTGGGAGAGGCATGAGGGACCGGCAGCCGGACAGAAGGAAAGGGGCTTGCAGGGCATAATCGGGGATGAGAGGATACGATGGGAAAGCTGAAGATAGGCAGCGTGGTTCTGGACAATCAGGTGATACTGGCGCCGATGGCAGGTGTGACGGACCTGCCATTTCGTCTGCTGTGCAGGCGGCAGGGGGCCGGGCTGGTGTGCATGGAGATGGTCAGTGCCAAGGCAATTTATTATCATAACAAAAATACGGAGGAGCTTATGGAGATTCACCCTCAGGAGCTTCCGGCCTCCTTGCAGCTGTTCGGCTCGGATGCCAAAGTGATAGCGGATATGGCCAGGCAGATTGAAGACAGGCCCTTTTCCATACTGGATTTTAATATGGGATGCCCGGTTCCGAAGGTGGTGAATAACGGGGAGGGTTCTGCCCTGATGAAAAATCCGCGGCTTGTGAGGGATATTTTGTCCGCGCTGGTGAAGGCCGTGGATAAGCCGGTGACGGTAAAAATCCGCAGAGGATTTGACGATGCCCACTGCAATGCGGTGGAAATCGCCAAAATTGCGGAGGACTGCGGCGTGGCCGCAATTGCGGTACACGGCCGCACCCGGGAGCAGTATTACAGCGGCCGTGCGGACTGGGAGAGCATACGGCAGGTGAAGCAGGCGGTGAAGATTCCCGTCATCGGCAACGGGGATGTGGACAGTCCCCGTGCGGCGGCGGAAATGCTGGCTGTGACGGGCTGTGACGGGATCATGATCGGCAGGGCAGCCCAGGGGAATCCGTGGATTTTCCGTGATGTTGCCAGCTATCTGGAGAACGGAAAGGTACCGGAGCCGCCGGGACGTCAGGAGAAAAAGCGGATGGTGCTGGAACATGCCGGGCTGTTGACGGAATGCAAGGGTGAGTATACGGCCGTCTGCGAGATGAGAAAGCATCTGGCCTGGTATACTGCGGGGATGCCCCATTCCGCCAGGTTCCGGCAGGCCATCAACGCCATGGAGACATTTGAGGAGCTGATGGCGGGGGTGGAGGATATTTTCGGGTGAGGCTGCATATATTTTTGCATGGACACCATTTTGTTTTTTTATAAAAAGAGAGGGCTGCAGGCGCCGGAACCGGAACCCGTGGGCCTGAAAAGCTATATGCTGGTGCGTGTGGCTATGGATGTGGGAGAAGAGGAATGGTTCGGGGAAAAACTGAGGCTGCCGGAAGAGACGGCGTGGGGGGAAGAGCCGGAAACGGCAGCTGTGCCGAAGCCTGCGCCGGAAACGCGGTTTTGCCCCGGAAAAAAACGGATCCCTTTTGGGGGATTGCTGCGGGCGATTTGGCCGCGCAGGGACCGGGGAAGGGAAGGGGGTCCGAAACCGAACGCGGCAGAGGCTGGGGAAGGACAGCCTGAACCCCTGGAAAGAACCGGTGGGAGACTGCGAAAGAACCGCCGGAAGCAGGCGGTAAGGGAACAGGCAGAGAACCGGGAGGCGCTGCTGGCCGGGCAGGCGGAACGGATCCGGATAACGGAGGCTGCCGTGAGAAAGCTTGCCCTTCAGGCGGCCGAATTGGCGGGAGAGGGGAATACCTGCTACTGCGTTTACGAGAACAGTGTCAGAAGGGCATTGACGGGAGAGAAAAAAAACGGGCAGGAAACCGCGGCCGTCCTGCGGAATGCGGGAACGGGCGGCAGCGGGCCGATTCTGCCCGTCATATGGCGGCGTTATTTCGAACAGAGGGAATTTGCGGACTACGGCGGCCGGTTCTGGGTGGAGCAGCTGATGCCGGAAGCCGCACTGCCGCACTTTGTGATTCTGGGAACGGCGGCCTGTGTCCCGGAGCTTATTGAAAAGTATGCCGGACGGATGAAGAGCCTGAAGTGGATTCTGCCCGAGGCAGACTGTACGGAGGAAGTGCAGGAGTTTGTGGAAAATTTCTATATCGACTCAGGGCTTGCCGTTTCGCTGCAGACAATTCCCTCTGCCGGCGAATTCCGGAGACTGCGGCAGATATGCGTTTTACCGTCAAATATTATTGATTTTACCGATGAATCCGGAATGGGTACGTGTGGGGCGGCCGGGGGAAGCATCTGGCTGGATATGCGGTCAGTGGAGGAGAAGAAAAGGCGGATACAGGGGCACGGCGCAGAGGTAACTTATATTTCCATGAAAGAGAAATGGAAATATGTACAAAGACGCTGTAAGAGTCCCGTATTGCCTTGACACTTTCCGGAAAAGTGGTATAATACGGAAGAATCACAAAAGGGGCTGCGCGGAGACGGCATCCGGAGCAGGGATCCCCGGAAAAGATGACAGTACAGAATAGACAATAAAGATAGAAAACAGGAAAGGTGTAGGAAGATGCAGGAGAAGAAAAATATTCTGACCTATGAGGGACTCAGAAAATATGAAAACGAGCTGCACGAGCTGAAGGTAGTGCGCCGTCAGGAAGTGGCACAGAAAATTAAGGAGGCCAGGGAGCAGGGCGATCTCTCCGAGAATGCCGAGTATGATGCGGCAAAGGACGAGCAGCGCGACATCGAGGCCAGGATTGAGGAGCTGGAGAAGATTCTGAAGAACGCCGAGGTAGTGGTTGAGGACGAGGTGGACCTTGACAAGATTAACATCGGCTGCGTGGTAAGGCTTCTGGATATTGAGTATAGTGATGAACTGGAATACAAAATCGTAGGCTCCACGGAGGTGGACAGCCTGAAGGGCAAGATATCCAACGAGAGTCCGGTGGGCAAGGCCCTGATCGGCTGCAAGGTGGGCGACAATGTGGAAGTGGAGACCGCAGCCGGGACGTTCACATATAAAGTTCTGGAGATTCAGAGAAGCAGATAGGAATGCTTCCTGCAGGGGCATGACAGGTATACGACAGCGGGGTTGGCCATGGGGCTGACTCCGCTTTGTACTTGGGCGGGGTAATACGGCGAGCCGTGCGTTGGCCGCGAGACTGCCCCTGCTTTGTGCTTGGGGCGGCCGGGGACATTTTGCCGTGACTCGTCACTTTAGCTTGTTTTTACCGGGGTTTACTGGTATACTGATGGTAATGGGACAGGCCGTGAATCCGCTGCCATACCCCTGTATTTACATAAAACAGTGCTTTCGATACAAGGTAAGACCAGATACAGGAAAAATTAGAAGATTTTAGATTTTCCCGAAGCCTGTGGGCAGGGAATACTGTTATTCCAGAGAGAATAAGGAATACGATATCCGAATGTGGAAAAGGGATTTTCAGGATCCCGGATGGGAGTTACATGAAAAAGCTTAAGGATGTCAGGGTGGGGATACTGCAGATACCGGTTACCCGCATTGCCCTGCTGATTTTTGCAGATTTACTGTCCGTTTTGCTGGCCTCCGTGTTCAGCCTTTACGTGCGTTACGACTTTAAATTTATGGAGGTGCCCAGGTATTTCTGGGAAGCGATTCTGGAATGCTATATTCCGAATGTGGTGGTGCTGCTGATTGTATTTAACATATTCAGGTTATACAAAAGCGTGTGGCGGTATGCTTCCGACACGGAACTGGTAAATAATGCCATTGCGGTACTTTTCTGTGCCGGTATGCAGATTGTCATCTCATGGATCAGCGGGATCAATGCGTCGGGGGACCATCCTTTTCTGCCCCAGAGCCATCCCTTTTTCTATGGGGTGTTCCTGCTGATATTTACGGCGGGGATACGGTTCAGCTACCGTATTATAAGGGTATTCCAGAACCGGAGGCTCAGCCGCAGGAGCGGGCTGACAAAATTCAACTGTATGATAGTAGGCGCGGGAGCCGCGGGCAATGCCATTTTAAAAGAAATCGAGACCAGCCATTACCTGAACATGCATGTGTCCTGCGCCATTGACGACCATCCGGGATGCCACGGGAAGTACCTGCGGGGCGTACCCATCGTGGGAGGCAGGGAATGTATTCCGGAATGTGTGGGAAAATATGATATTGACGAGATTATCATAGCCATTCCTTCCGCCAGCCGTTCCAAGCTGAAACCGCTGCTGGATATCTGCAAGGAGACGGGCTGTAAGCTGCGGATTCTGCCGGGAATATACCAGCTCATTACCGGGGATGTGAGTGTGTCCCAGCTGCGGGAGGTGCAGATAGAGGACTTGCTGGGAAGAGACCCCATCGAGGTCAATGTGGACGACATAATCGGCTATGTCCGGGACAAGGCGGTGCTTGTAACCGGGGGCGGCGGTTCCATCGGCAGCGAGCTGTGCCGCCAGATTGCCCAGCATGAACCCAGACGGCTGATCGTGTTTGACATTTATGAGAATAATGCATATGAACTGCAGCGGGAATTGCAGATGAAATATCCGGATCTGAACCTGGTGGTACTCATCGGCTCCGTGCGCAATGCGGCCAGGGTGGAAGAGATCTTCCGCAGGTACAGGCCTCAGATTGTGTATCATGCGGCGGCTCACAAGCATGTGCCCCTGATGGAGGACAGCCCCGGGGAAGCCATCAAAAATAATGTTTTCGGCACGTTGAAGGTGGCCAGGGCGGCAGACAGGTACGGCGTGCAGCGCTTTGTGATGATTTCCACGGATAAGGCTGTAAATCCCACCAATATCATGGGGGCCAGCAAGCGCATCTGCGAGATGATTATACAGAACCAGAATCTGAAGTCAAAGACGGAATTTGTGGCAGTGCGCTTCGGAAATGTGCTGGGCAGCAACGGCAGCGTGGTGCCCCTGTTTAAGAAACAGATTGCACAGGGCGGGCCGGTGACGGTGACCAGTCCGGACATCGTCCGCTACTTTATGACAATTCCCGAGGCAGTCTCTCTGGTACTGCAGGCGGGCGCATACGCGAAAGGCGGCGAGATTTTCGTTTTGGACATGGGAGAACCCATGAAGATGCTGGACATGGCGAAGAATCTGATCAAGCTTTCCGGCTTCCGGGTGGACGAGGATATCAAGATCGAATTTATCGGACTGCGCCCCGGCGAGAAAATGTATGAAGAACTCCTGATGAACGAGGAAGGGCTTCAGGAGACGGCTAACAGGATGATTCACATCGGCAAGCCCATCGAATTTGACTCGGAAGAGTTCGAGGAGCAGCTTGAGCGGCTGAACAGCATGGCCCAGGCCGAGGACAGGGACATCCGCAGGATGGTGAAGGAAATCGTCCCCACCTACCAATACGAAGAATAAAGTGTGAGGGTGCGGAACCGGAAACAGCACCCGAACCAACGGAACCGGAATAGGAGAAACAAAATGTACGGAAAGATAAAAAGGACAATGGATTTTATGATGGCGCTTCTGGGAATGATCTTCCTGTCCCCGGTCTTTTTGATTTTAATCATTGCCATCAAACTGGACTCCAGAGGGCCGGTGTTCTTTCGGCAGAAGAGGGTGGGTATCCATAAAACACATTTTAATATACTAAAATTCCGTACAATGCGGATTGACACCCCCAAGGACATGCCCACCCACCTTCTGAAGAACCCGGAGCAGTATATCACAAAGGTGGGCAGGTTTCTGCGCAGGACCAGCCTGGACGAGCTGCCCCAGATTTTCAATATCCTGAAGGGGGATATGGCTGTGGTGGGACCCAGGCCGGCGCTGTGGAATCAGTACGACCTCATCGCGGAGCGGGATAAATACGGGGCAAACGACCTGCGCCCCGGGCTTACGGGCTGGGCTCAGATTAACGGCAGGGATGAACTGGAGATTCCCGTGAAAGCGAAGCTTGACGGGGACTATACGGATGCCCTGCTGCACGGAAAGGGTTTCCGGATGGACTGCAGGTGCTTTTTCGGTACGTTTTTAAGCGTACTCCGGGAGGAGGGCGTGGTGGAAGGCGGTACCGGGAGCATGCATGGCGCCGGGGATACCCCGGGGAAAGAAGACAGGGCGTAATAAAAAACGGCATAAGGACGGCGAAGGCATGACGCCGGGAAATACGGGACAAGGAAACCTTGCAGGACACAGGTGGGCAGCGGCATGAAAAGAATATTGGTGACAGGAAAAAACAGCTATATCGGCACGGCGTTTATACAGTATGCCCGGGAACACTGTCCTGAAGCTTTCCGCATTGATACGGTGAGCATGCGGGGAGCTGCCTGGCAGGAATTGGATTTATCCGTTTATGATGCCATATTCCATGTGGCTGGAATTGCCCATGCGGACATCGGGCATGCCGCGGAGTCGGTGAAACGGCAGTATTATGAGGTTAACACGGATTTGACATTGAAGGCGGCATCCCTGGCAAAGGCGGCGGGTGTAAGACAATTTGTCTTTATGAGTTCCATGATTGTCTACGGCGGCCGGGAGCATGTTTGCCCGGACACGGTTCCAAGCCCGTCCAATTTCTACGGGGACAGCAAGTGGAAGGCTGACTGCGGCGTCAGGGAGCTGGCAGACGATGATTTCCGGGTTGCGGTGCTGCGTCCGCCCATGATTTACGGGAAAGGCAGCAAGGGGAATTATCCTGTGCTGGCAAAGATGGCAAAGAAGCTGCCTGTGTTTCCAAGGGTAAATAACAGGCGTTCCTTACTCTATATAGAAAATCTGTGCGAATTCCTGTGCCGCATCCTGGCGGATGGGCGGGGCGGTATTTTTTTCCCCCAGAACGCGGAGACGGTCAGTACCGGTGACTTGGTGAAGGCGATTGCGGACTGCAGCGGGCACAGGATCCGGATAACGCCGCTGCTGACGCCGGCAGTTATACTGGGGAAGCATATGCCGGGAAAAATCGGGGACATGTGCAGAAAGGCTTTCGGCAGCAGCTGGTACGAGCCGGAGATGGGCGGGATGGAATGGGGCTATCAGGTGGCGGACTTGAAGGAATCCGTGAGGAGGACGGAGGCGCCTGAGGATCCCCGGGAAAATCTGCGGGACACGCCGGCAGAGAGCTTTGCCGGGGAAAGCAGAGGTATGCCGCCGGAGGGCGGGGAACCCCTGGTTTCCGTCACCACAGTCACCCGCAACAGCGAAAAAACCATTGCCAGAACCATAGAATCCGTCCTGAACCAGACGTACACCAGGCTTGAATACCTTATCATAGACGGCCTGTCCGGTGACGGCACGGTGGAAATTGCGGAAAGCTACCGGGAGCGGTTTGCGGCCAGGGGGATTGCCTACACCATTGTATCGGAAGCGGACAGGGGAATGTATGATGCTATCAACAAGGGAATCCGCCTGTCTCATGGCGACATCATCGGAAACATCAATTCCGATGACTGGTATGAGCCGGAGTCCGTGGAAAAGGCAGTCCGCTTTATGGAGCGGACAGGCTGTGATTATATGTATGCGGATTTACGGATGGTAAAGACGGACGGAACAAGCTTTATCAAACACGCAAAACTGCAGAAGCTGGCGACTTCCAGGGGATGGAACCACCCCACCCAGTTCGCCGGACGGAAGCTGCACCTGCAATACCCCTATAAGCTGGAAAGCCTTCACGACGACTTTGACTTTTTCCTGAAGGTGCGGAAGTCGGGCCTGCGCATTGCCGTGTTGAATGAACCCCTTGCCAATTTTACCATGGAGGGAATCAGCCACGAGAGAAGGCTGAAGGCAGCGGTGGCCAGAGGGAAATGCAGATACCGGATTTACCGGAATAACGGATACAGCAGGTGGTATCTTCTGGAATGCGTTTTGATCGAGGGGGCCAAGTTCGTGCTGCACTTTATCTGAAAGCCGGGCAGGATTCGTGTTGATTCCAGCGGGCAATGAGCCAGGCGGATGCCGCGGGGTGTTGGTTGAAAAGAAAACGGTGTGAGGAAGATGAAAATATTACAGATTAATAGTCATTATGACCAGGGCGGAGCCGCCCGCATCGTGGCGTGCATCCACAGGCAGCTTGTGGCCGACGGACAGGAATCCCATGTGGCTTACGGCAGGGGGCAGAAGGGGGCGGAGGGCACATACCGCTTCAATACGGTGCCGGAGGTTCTGCTGTCCGCCGCCTGCAGCCGCTTTTTCGGAAAAAACGGCTGGTACAACAAAATGGCCACCCGCAGGCTGCTTCGGTATATGGAACAGGTTAAGCCGGATATCGTCCATCTCCATGCCCTCCACGGATATTATCTGAACTTTCCCATGCTGTTTCACTACATCAACGGCAAGGAAATTCCCTGCGTCTGGACTTTCCATGACTGTCATGCCTTCACGGGAAACTGCGGCTATTTTTTTGACTGCGAAAAGTGGAAAACGGGCTGCGGCAGATGTCCCTATCCGAGAAACTACCCCGCCAGCCAGTGGTTTGACTGTACGGAAAAAATGTGGCGGCAGAAACGGGAACTGTTTACCCGGGGAAGGAAGGTAATCGTGACCCCCTCCCGGTGGCTGACGGAGCAGGCCAGGCAGTCTTATTTCGGAAACTATCCCTGTGTCACCATTCACAACGGGATTGACACAAAGCAGGTCTTCTATCCCAGAGACAGGCGGGCCTGTCGGGAGAAATACGGCTTTGAACGGGAGGAGAAGCTGGTTCTCGGCATTGCGGTGGGTTACCGGGACCAGCGCAAAGGTGCGAAATATATTATTCAGCTGGCGAAAAACCTGGGATCCGGGGCCAGGGTCATTCTCATCGGATGGAATCAGGAAAACGATGCTCTGCTGAAGGGAAGCGACGGCAGGAAAATCACGGAAAATATTGTTACGCTTCCCAATACGGCCGATGCGGATATGCTGGCGGAATATTACAGCCTGGCGGATGTATTCGTCATTCCGTCCCTGGCGGAAAATTATGCCACCACGACCCTGGAGTCCATGGCCTGCGGCACGCCGGCAGTGGGCTTCGATGTGGGGGGCATTCCGGAGCAGCTGGCAGGAGGCAGGGGGATTGCGGTACAAGCCGGAAATCAGGCACAGCTTGATGGGGCTGTGCGCAGCGTCCTTGCGGGAGAGGAGAAGCTGCTGGGCAGGGAGGCCCTGGCGGCAGTCATTCGGGAGGAAAATTCCATGGAGCGGATGACGGAGGCGTATGAGAAGGTTTACAGGGAGCTGTGTCTCAAATGAGTTTGAACAGGCGGTTTCGGCATAAGCCTGCAGGGAAACACCGCATGACGGAGAGGAGGGGACAGCATGAGTACATCGGTATGCATGGGCATTTATAACGGAGCGGCATATCTGGAAGCACAGCTGGAGAGCATACGGAGCCAGACGAAGCCTCCGGACGAGGTGATTCTCTGCGACGACGGCTCCCGGGATGCAAGTGCGGAATTGGCGGAGGCTTTTATTGACAGACACGGCCTGCGGGAGAGCTGGAAGCTGTATCGGAATCAGGAGCGGAAGGGATACCCGGGGAATTTTTATTATGCCATGGGATTGTGCCGCGGGGACATCGTCTTCCTGGCGGACCAGGATGACATTTGGGCTGCCGGGAAGATGGAGCTTATGTGCGGGATTCTGGAAACGCATCCCGACGCAAAATGCGTGTGCTGTAAATTCGGCCTGATTGACGGCGCGGGAAAGGATATTCATTCCCTGATGCAGCCTGCCGTCAGCCATGGCACCGGCAGGGTCAGGACAGTCTCCATTGCGGACGTCTTCTATAAATGCGAGTGGCCGGGGATGGTGCTGGCATACCGGAGGGAATGGTACCGGAAGCGGATGGGGGACAGACAGACGGTAGAAAACATCCGCATTCCCCATGATTTCCTGGTCTGCGCCCTGGCGGCGGAGGCGCATGGCTTCCTGCAGACAGACAGCGAGCTGGCATATCACAGGCGGCATGACAGCAACGCGGGAGGGGAGGAACACCGCCTGGGCAGGCTTCTGAACCGGGAACGGAAACTGGGAGAAATCGAAACCTACAACCGGCTTCTGGACGCTTTTCGGGAGGAGGGAATTCTATCTTCCCGGGAGGCAGGGAAGGCGTTGGAAGACAAGAGAATCGTCATGGGAGAGCGGTATGAGGCGCTGCTCTCCCGACGGATTACCAGAGTGTTGGCCAATGCCTGGCGGCGGCGCGGAATGGTGAGACCTGCCACTGTGATTTGTGATGTGATATTGTGCCTGGGGAGAGCGCCGGGGGTGTAGATGGGGACCGGCGCCGCCCGTAAGCCGTCAGCTTCATCGGCTGCCCGTAAGTGCCATGCTGCCGGCTTTTTCGGCTGCCCGTAAGTGCTGTTAGCCGGCTTTTCGGCCGCCTACCGCTTCTGCCGTCTGGAAATCAGAAGGCATCCCGTTATGCCGATTGCGCCGGGAATGATGGATTCCAGGGTCATATACAGATAAGAGAGTTTCAGCGTATCAAAGCTAGCCATGAAATATAGCCACAGGTCATAGTTTATAGCCAGGAAAATCCCCGTTATGTTCAGGCACAGCAGCAGGTGGCAGTTCCGCTCCTGTCTCACCGTACACCACAGGTTATAGAGGAAGAAGGCAAGCTGGGCGGCAAAAGCGGCTGCAAGCTGCCACCTCAGGATAGGGCCTACTTTCATTAATTCTATCCCGAAAATGGTTTCAACGCCCGGCCTAAGCTGCATGGTGAGATATAGATAAATCAGGAAAAAGTAAACATCCAGTACAATGGAGAACCCTCCCAACAGATAAGCCTTTTTTCCGGGAGACTGCCTTTCCCTGCGTCCCGTGCAGGACACAAGTACAACAAGGATACAGATGGTTTCCAGCACCCAGGGACGGCTGAACATGACATAGTTTGCGTTTTGGGCAAGGAACAGCTCGATGCCGTAGTATAACAGAAACAACAGGATTCCGTAATTCACCACGCGCTGAAAGTTCAGGTTCCGCTTTATCTTTTTCAGCCCGTCAAGCCCTTTCTGCTCCAGTTTTTCCCCGGAGAGAGCGCTGTTTCGAAGGCGGGCCGCAATCAGGCGGCATTCCCCGCATTCCTCCAGATGGGACTCCACACACGCTTTTGTGGCCTGGGAGCATACCTCGTCCACATAGGACGGGATTAGATCTCTGATGATGTCGCAATTCATTTTTTCCATAGTGATACCTCCTCTGTCAAGATTAGTTTTGCGCGGTAAAATGTAACTCTTGCCCAGTTCTCGCTCCTTCCAAGAACCCGGCCGATTTCCCGGTAGGACAGGCCGCCAAGCACTCGCAGCTCCACGGTTTTCCGAGTCTCGGGAGGGAGTTTCTGCAGCCGTTCCCACACGTCTGCCAGTTCCACCCGTGCCAGGGCATGTTGTTCGGTGTCCTGCCCGGATTCCAGTGTCTCGTCCAGTTCTTCCAGCCGGGCCCGGTTGGTTTTGGACCAGTGCTGATAGAGCAGGTGCTTTGCAATCTGGCACAGCCAGGTGGAGAGCTTGCAGCTTTTGTCGTAGCCGTCCAGGCACTCCAGGGCCTTTAAAAAGGTTTCCTGCATCAGGTCCTGAGCCAGTTCCCTGTCGTGGCATTTTGCGTACAGGAACTGAAATACAATCTGTGAATACTGCTGGTATATTTCATTCATATGTTCCTCCTCTCTGACTCTTATATCCGTTTTCCGGAGGTTTCGTTACAGATTATTTTGCTGATTTTGCGTTTGACGGGGGAATGGGAACCCGTTGGGAATGGGACGGGATAATTTCTGCTGCCATCATTATATACGGCGTGCCCGGGAAAGGCAAGGGGCTATCCCGGAAGGAAGATGCATGGAACAGGATGCTTTATGGCGGCTGTTTATTCCGGAGAAGGGCTTTTGGGGAAGGCGCCGTTTTGGATGATGGGGATATCCGGTCCGGGGTGCCGGGTCCCGCGCGGAATCCGGATTCCGGTTTTGGAATTATGGACATACTTTGTCTTCGGCAGGCATAGAATAAAACAATTCAGACGAAAAGTGCTGGAGTGTTGCCGTAAAATTCTGCAAGCTTGGGGAGGTTTCGTGTGTTTGAACAGTGCAGCGTGGTGGAAACCATAGAGAAATTGAAAAGCGACGGGCAGTCGGGCTTAAGTGTGCGGGAAGCGGGGGAGCGCCTGCGGCGGGACGGGAGGAACGAAATGAAGGCTCCCCGGAAGAAGACAATCGTGGAGTCATTTCTGGAGCAGCTCAATGATCCGCTGATTTACGTACTCATTGTGGCGGCGGTGGTATCCGTGCTGCTTCGGGAAATCAGCGATGCGGCCATAATCGGTGTGGTGGTGGCAATGAACGCCGTGGTGGGGATGCTCCAGGAGGGAAAGGCCAGGAAAGCGCTGGATTCCCTGAAAAAGCTTGCCAGTCCCAAGGCGTATGTCATCCGGGAGGGGAGACATTTGGAGGTGCCGGCGGCAGAGCTTGTGAGAGGGGATTTGGTCTGCCTGGAAGCAGGCTGTCAGGTGCCGGCGGACATGCGGCTGGTGGATTCCTTTAACCTGAAAATTGAAGAATCGGCTCTGACGGGAGAGTCTCTTCCCATAGAGAAGAATGCGGGATTCGTGGGCGCGGCAGGAAGGGAAATGCCCCTGGGGGACAGGAAAAACATGGCATACATGTCAACCATTGTCACTTACGGGCGGGCAAGGGGTGTAGTCACGGCCACCGGCATGGATACGGAGCTGGGGCGGATTGCAGCCATGATTACCGAGGCCGGGGAAGAGTCCACTCCGCTGCAGAAGCGCCTGGGCGAACTGGGAAAGATCCTAAGCTTCTTAAGCCTGCTTCTGTGTGCCGCCCTGTTTGCCATTGCGGTGCTGCAGCACAGAAACGTGCCGGAGATGCTGATTACGGCCATATCCCTGGCGGTGGCGGCGGTGCCGGAGGGCCTGCCGGCGGTGGTGACCATCTGCCTGGCGCTGAGCGTTACCCGGATGGTGAGGGTCAATACCATTGTACGCAGGCTTCCTTCCGTGGAAACCCTGGGTGCCGTCAGTGTAGTCTGCTCAGACAAGACGGGAACGCTTACCCGGAACCGCATGACGGTGGAAAAGTGCTGGGTGGGGAGCAGGATGCGGACGGGAGCGGAATGCAGTCCGTCTCTATACGGGGATTTTTATAAGGGAATGGTTTTGTGCAACGACGCTTCCATAGAGCAGGGCGCAAGGAGCGGCGACCCCACGGAGCTGGCGCTGCTGGATCTGGCAGAGAGCCACGGAGTCCGGAAATCGGAGCTGGAACGGCTGATGCCCAGAGTGAATGAGCTGCCCTTCGACTCGGACAGGAAGATGATGACGACACTGCACGGAAACGGCGGCGGGGCGGTTTTTCACCCGGGAAATGCAGGGCTGGAGGAACAGGGCAGATTTTCATCCCCGGGCAGGAGACGGGGAGAGCTACATGCTGCGGAAGCGCCGGCTGCCGCGGCGGGATTTCCCGGTACATATGGTCCGGAACGGAATAAGGCCGGATTCTGGGGCGGCACGGAACACAATTCTGGGAGCGGCGCCGGTAAGAGGATGGTATCTTACACAAAGGGGGCACCGGACGAGGTTCTGAAACGGTGTACCATGATATTGTCGGAGAACGGCCCGGTGAGGCTGAATGACTATCACAGAAGGCAGCTGCAGGCCGCGCTGGAGGAGATGTCAGGCGACGCGCTGCGCACGCTGGCGGTTGCCATGAGGACGGAAGACGGGGCAGCGGCGGGCCGGAGAAGTGCCGTGGGGGCGGGAAGTGCCGCTATGGGAAAGCAAAGTACCATGGGGGGCGGGTCCCCCGGGGTAAAGGAAGAGAACCTGGTTTTCCTGGGGATGGTGGGCATGCGCGACCCGGCCAGGCCGGAGGCGGCCAGGGCAGTGGCGGACTTTAAGACTGCAGGCGTGAAGACCGTGATGATTACCGGCGATCATGTGGATACGGCTTTTGCCATCGCCAGGCAGCTGGGGATTGCGGACAGCCGCAGGCAGTGTATGACGGGCGGGGAACTGACGGCTCTTTCGGAACAGGAATTCCGGGAGCAAATCGACGACTTGTGTGTCTTCGCAAGGGTTTCTCCTGCCCAGAAGGTACGCATTGTGGAGGGCTTCCAACAGCGGGGCGGGATAGTGGCGATGACCGGGGACGGCGTCAACGACGCACCTTCCCTGAAAAAGGCGGATATCGGCATTGCCATGGGAAAGAACGGTACGGATGTGGCCAGGCAGGCCTCGGACATGATATTGACGGACGACAACTTTGCCACCATACGGCGGGCAATCGAGGAAGGGCGGGGGGTTTACGAAAATATCAGGAAATCGGTTATCTTTCTGCTGTCCTCCAACCTGGGAGAGATTATCACCATGTTTCTGGCAGTGGCCTGCGGCATGGCATCCCCGCTGAAGTCCAGCCATATCCTCTGGATTAACCTGATTACGGATTCGCTTCCCGCCCTGGCGCTTGGGGTGGATAAGAACGATGGAGCCGGCCTGATGAGACAGCCTCCCAGGAAGGCTGACGAGAGCCTGTTTGCCAGGGGCGGGTTTGCCTGTACCTGCCTTTACGGCATGTTGATTGCGGCCGTGAGCCTGACGGCGTTTCTGATGCTGCCCTGTGCGCTGCTGCGTGTGAACGGGTTGGCGGTGAATCTGGGGAACCTGTCCGTGCTGCTTCAGGACGGTTCCGTGCTTGCCAGGGCGCAGACCTATGCGTTTACGGTATTGGGGATGTCCCAGCTGTTCCATGCGGTGGGAATGCGGGATACCCAGAAATCAGTCTTTCGAATGAATCATCTGGAAAACAGGCTGATGCTGCTGGCCTGCGGACTGGGGTTCCTGCTGCAGTTTGCGGTGACGGAGGTGTCTTTTCTGATCAGGGCCTTCGGGACGTCGCCGTTGTCCGGGCGGGAGTGGCTGCGTCTGAGCCTTCTGGCCGCAGCGCCGCTGTTTGCCCATGAAGTGATTGCGCTCTGTTCCCGAAGGGGAAGTCGTTAGCAGTGTAAAATTGGTAGAAATACACAAATATTCATCCGAATATATTCGAATTTTATTAAATTTTAATATATTTTAAGCGCGGAAAAACAAATTTTTCGACAATTAAATATTCCATTTTACAGAAGAGTGTGATATAATATGATAAATTAAAGATACTATACATTTGAATGGCCATTGCATTTGGTCTGTTTGTAAGCAGGGCGCTGTAGGCATCGTTTTTGATGTGTAGAAGAAATGAAAATCAGACAGAGGTGACAATATGGTCAAGAAAGAAATGATAGCCATGCTGTTGGCCGGAGGGCAGGGCAGCCGCCTGGGTGTACTTACATCCAAAGTGGCAAAGCCTGCCGTAGCTTTTGGCGGGAAGTATCGCATAATCGATTTTCCGCTTTCCAACTGCATTAATTCAGGCGTGGATACAGTGGGGGTTTTGACCCAATACCAGCCGCTGCGCCTGAACAGCCATATCGGAATCGGAATTCCATGGGATCTGGACCGCAATATCGGCGGTGTCACTGTGCTGCCGCCCTACGAGAGGCTTTCCAGCAGCGAGTGGTACACGGGTACGGCCAATGCCATTTACCAGAATCTGGAATACATGGAGAGTTATCGCCCTGAATATGTATTGATTTTATCCGGTGATCACATCTATAAGATGGATTACGAGATTATGTTGGATTTTCATAAGGAGAGCGGTGCGGAAGTGACCATAGCGGTGATGCCGGTGCCCATGGAGGAAGCCGGCCGGTTCGGCATTATGACCGTGGACGAGCGGAACCGCATCCTGAAGTTTGAGGAGAAGCCGGCGTGTCCGCAGAGCAATCTGGCCAGTATGGGAATCTATATCTTTAATTGGAAGACGCTGAAGAGAGCGCTGCTTACCATGGCGGGACAGCCTGCCCTGGATTTCGGGAAGCATATTATTCCCTATTGCCATCGGAAGGGAACCCCCATGTATGCCTACGAATTTACGGGATACTGGAAGGACGTAGGGACGCTGCAGTCCTATTGGGAAGCCAATATGGAGCTGATCGACATCGTACCGGAGTTTAATCTATATGAAGAATACTGGAAGGTTTACACCAAGAGCGAGATTCAACCGCCGCAGTATTTTTCCTGTGACAGCGTGGTGGAGCGCAGCATCATCGGCGAGGGGACGGATGTCTTCGGCAAGGTGTACAATTCCGTCATAGGCTGCGGGGTTACCATAGGGAAGGACACGGTGGTGCGTGATTCCATCATTATGAATAACACGCAGATTGGGAATCAGTGTGAACTGTATAAGGCGATTGTGGCGGAGGAGGTCCGGCTGGGAAACCATGTGCGCCTGGGAATCGGGGAAGAGGCGGAGAATGATACCGCCCCTCATATTTATAATCGCGGAATCGTTACGGTGGGTGAGCGGAGCGTGATTCCCAACGGCATCACCGTGGGAAAGAATTCGGTTATCTTCGGCGTCACCACCGGGGCGGATTACCAGGATTGTGCTCTTCCGGGCGGCAAGACTTTGATTAAGGCAGGTGAGCAGCTATGAGAGCAATCGGAATCATTTTAGCCGGCGGCAATAACCGGCGGATGGGGGAGCTGTCGCGAAATCGGGCGGTCTGTGCGATGCCGGTGGCAGGCAGCTACCGCAGCATTGATTTTACCTTAAGCAATATGTCCAATTCCCATATCCAGAGGGTGGCGGTGCTGACTCAGTACAATGCCAGCAGCCTGAATGAGCATCTCAGTTCGTCCAAGTGGTGGGATTTCGGGCGCAAGCAGGGCGGGCTGTATACCTTTACGCCGGTGGTGACTGCGCAGAACAGCAACTGGTACAGGGGGACGGCGGATGCCATTTTTCAGAACCTGAATTTCCTGAAAAACAGCCATGAACCGTATGTGGTGCTTGCTTCCGGGGACGGGGTGTACAAGCTGGATTTCAATAAGATGCTGGCGTATCATATTGAGAAGAAGGCGGATATTACGGTAGCCTGCCGTGAGATGGAAGAAGGCGCGAACCTGGAGCGTTTCGGCACAATCAGGATGAATGAGGAAAGCCGTATAGAGGAGTTTGAGGAAAAGCCCCTGCGGGCCAAATCCAATGTGATTTCCTGCGGCATTTATATTCTGCGCCGCCGCCAGCTGATTGAGATGGTGGAGAAGTGCGCGGAGGAGGACAGATATGATTTTGTGCGGGATATTTTAATCCGCTATAAGGATGTAAGGAGGATTTTCGGTTATCAGTTAAGGGATTACTGGAGAAATATCGCCTCGGTGGAGGATTACTACGGCACCAATATGGACTTCCTGAAGCCGGAGGTGAGGAATTATTTCTTTAAGCAGTACCCGGACATCTATTCCAGGGTTGACGACCTGGCTCCCGCGAAATACAATGTGGGTGCCAGGGTGAGGAACAGCCTGATTTCCAGCGGCTGTATCGTGAACGGCCTGGCGGAGAATTCCGTGATATTTAAAAAAAGCTATATAGGAAACAACTGTTGTGTGAAAAATTCAATCATACTGAATGATGTGTATATCGGCGACAACACATGCATTGAAAACTGTATTGTGGAGAGCCACAGCACCATTCGGGCAGATTCCCACTATGTGGGTGAGGGTGGTCATATCCGCATTGTACTGGAGCGGAATGAAAGATATACAATGTAACACGGGGCGGTCTTAGATTCCTGAATAAGGGGGTTTTGCAGATGCAGGTTACAGATGTACGCGTACGCAAAATTGCGAAGGAAGGCAGGATGAAGGCTGTTGTATCGATTACCTTGGATGATGAATTTGTAGTACATGACATTAAGGTAATCGAGGGAGACAAGGGTTTATTCATCGCAATGCCCAGCAAGAGGACGGCAGATGGGGAATATAAGGACATTGCCCATCCCATCAATTCCTCTGCCAGAGATGCAATCCAGAAGGTGATTCTGGAAAGCTACGAGAAGGCTCTGTTGGAGCCGGACGGGGAATAGGACGTGACAGCATTGGTATTGACATTAGAATCCCCCAAAAGCCATGGCGAAAAAGCCATGGCTTTTTTTGGACAAATTTGTTTATTTCATGGCAGCGGTAAAGGACAATCCATATTCGTTTTTAAAGGGGAAATTGGTGCTTCAGCTACTTGACACCCGGAAGGTAAAGCATTATGATAAGGTAACATGTGGCAGATATTGTAAAGCCTGAGGGAAATTGCCCGTATACCGGTTTCTAAAAAAGCGATAAAGGAGGTAAACAGCAGCTAAATGAAGGAAACAATCAGGCAAAGGCTGGCAAAAGCCGCAAAAACAGGGAAGAGGGCGGTCATTGCCATAGTCGCGGCGGCCGTATTGCTGGGCAGTACATGCTACGCCGAAGCGGCAGGCATAGAAGACGTTTTTGACGAACACTACTATGCGGATATGTACCCGGACCTGAAGGCCGCATTCGGCTATGACAGGGCGTCTCTGTTAAGGCATTTCAAAAGATTTGGGCTTTCAGAGGGCCGGGTAATGAACGAGATGATTGATGTAGTTAAGTACAGGGAGATGTACCAGGATCTCCAGGATGCGTTTGGGGACGACTGGGATGCCTATATTGAGCATTATCTTGTCTACGGAGCCTTTGAACACAGGGACAGCGGCACCGGCTTTGACCCCGTGGATTATCTCGGAAGGTACGAGGATTTGAAGGAGGCCTTTGGGGATGACATACTGGCTGCCTACAGGCATTACAGGGAGTACGGGAAGAAGGAAGGCAGGGAGGCAAGGAGCGAGGCCGTGGTGAGAGCCGAACAAGGATGGGCGATGGAATACGAGGAAGAGGACGATGATGAGGAGCCTGCACCTACGGAAGTGCCTGTACCCACAGAGGAACCTGCACCTACGGAAGCGCCTGTGCCTACGGAGGAACCCGCGCCCACGGAGGAGCCTTCAACGCCGGGGACGGAGGAATTTGTGATTCAGAGTGTGGAGGTTATGGGCAGCGGCCGTATCCGGGTCACCTTGAACCGGAAGACGGAACAGCCGCTTGCGCTGGAGGCGTTCAGCATCATATGCAACAGCGGCGGTTCCGACATGACGATTCTGTCCGTGTCTACCGAGGACAATATGGTTTATGACCTGTCAACGACCTATTACAGGGATCAGGAATACGATTTACAGATTACCCTTGCCGACGGTACGGCAATATCCAAGGTGTTTACCTACAGGACGGACTGCGCGCAGATCGCGGGCATTAACGCTGTCCGCACCAGTGCAACTGAGGCCACGATTACCTACAATTCCAACGAACCGGGTTATTTTTATTATGTTCTGAGGGAAAACGGGCAGAGTGTGGCGCGTGCGGAGGCTTCTCTGGTGGAAGTCAGCGAAGCGGCGGAACCTACGGAAGCGGATGTTATCAGTGAGGGTATCAAAACGGAGATGAAGCAGCATGTGAATGCAATCACTGTAACCGGCCTGTCCGACGGCATGTCCTATACCATGTATTATGTGGCCGTCAATACGGAGGGGGCATCCACGCTGGTACACAGCCTTTCCATTGGCAGCAATGTCCATGAGGAGACGGCGGGTGCGATCAAGGGAGCCAAGGCGTTTGCGGAGAGGCTGAACGACAGCGAATTTCTCTATGGTTTTGAGGTAGAGCTGGAAGCCGCTACTTCGGAGGCACTGTCCCTGGAGCAGTTTCATATAAGCTGCCCGCTGAACGAGACAGAACTGGGAGAAGTCAGGACCTCGGACAACAAGACTTACCGTGTGTATATGAAGAGGGGAACCATACCCAAGGGCAATAATACCTATACCATATTGATCAATATGAAGGACGGGACACAGCTGAAAGGTACGTGCTATCTGGATTTGGAGGCGCCTCAGGTCAGCATTTGGGGATTTGAGTGGACAGATACGAATACGGTGAAGGTCACTGTGAACTCCAACGAAGCGGGCTATCTCTATTATGCGATTCAGGATACGGTAGAGGGAGAGGGTACCATCGAAGGCAAGGATCCCTCTCAGATTTATGCCAACGGAACGAGAATCGAGATGGGATACGGTAAAAATTATATCACCGTCCAGGGCGTCCGTGAGGGGCAATGGTTCTGCTGTGCCTCGGAGGACAACATGGAAAACAGGGAGGATTTTTATACCTACGAGAAAATTCCCCCGTATACCGCCCCGGATCCGGACGAGGATAAATGGCCCCAGATAAGCAGTGTGACAGTCTTGAGCGATAAGTCGCTGAAGGTGGTATTCGACAAATCGCTGGATGGGTTTTACTATGAGAATAATGAAACACAGATCAGCGGGCTTAGCGGAAAACCAGGGATTAGCAAAACTGAAGGATCCGAGGGAGGTTTGGAAAACAATGTGCTGAACCTGTCTATATACAATGGTATTACCATACCTGAAGGCAAGCATACTCTGACAATTGTTCTATATGAGCTTGATGAGGAAGACTATATTATTGAGACAAAACGCAAGGAATTAACTTATGATTTCACCAGGTAGGGCATGACTACAGGCTCATTTACAATCTGTCCCATGGAGGCGGCAATTTGACTTGGAGGGGCCGTTTTCCGGCTTTGGAGATAAAAAGCGGCGCGGCATGAAAAGCTGCCGAATCATTGGCTTTTGCGGAAGGATATCGGAAAAGGCACGATATCTTCCTGCAGAAGCCTTTTTATACACGCGGAAATCCCTTCAACCGATTTAGGCACGGAAACGGTTATGCCGGAATATTTTCGCAACGGTTCAGACAGGGCGCTGAATTGTTACATATTTTCAACGGAAAAACTGAAGGGGATTACTTGACACATTCCGGGTTTGATTGTAGATTGTAATAGGGAGATCCCGAAGGGCGAAGCCATGGCGGCTTCTGCGGTTTTGCAGGGGGCTGCGGTATGTCGCTGCTGCCGCCCTGCAGGCGTTGGCGGGATTGTTAACAGCGTAAGGACAGGAGTATAAAAATGTATATTATAGCAGGACTGGGAAATCCGGGCAGAGAATATGAGAATACAAGGCATAACGTTGGCTTCTGCGTCCTGGAGAAGCTGGCGGAGGAGGAGAATATCTCCGTTCTGGAGAAAAGGCATAGGGCAATCATCGGAAAGGGGATGGTGTCCGGGCAGAAATGCATTTTGGCCAAGCCTCAGACATATATGAATCTAAGCGGCGAGAGCATACGGGAGCTGGTGAATTTTTATAAGGTGGACGAGGAGGCGGAGCTTATTGTCATTTCCGACGACATCAGCCTGGAACCGGGGCAGATACGCATCCGCAAGAAAGGCAGCGCAGGCGGGCATAATGGGTTGAAGAACATCATAGCCGTTCTGGGGCATGATACTTTTATCCGGGTAAAAATGGGAGTGGGAGAGAAGCCTGCGGGATGGGATCTGGCGGACTATGTGCTGGGCCGGTTTTCTGCGAAGGACAGGGAGTCCGTGGACGAGGCGGCGGAGAGGGCTGCAGATGCCATCCGCATGATAATTGCGGAGGGTCCGGACGCAGCCATGAACCGGTATAACGCATCTCCAAAGGGAGGCAGCGTCCCGAAGAAGGAGAAGAAAGCGGTGCAGGGAGGCAGGGCTGCCGAAAGCGCGGAAGTGCATAAGGGAGAGAGCAGGAAACCGGAAGCGGGCGTGCCGCAGGGCGGGGAGAGCAGAGCCGTTGAAAGCGCGGAAGTGCATAAGGGAGAGCGCAGGGAACCGGAAGTGAGCGTGCCGCAGGGCGGGGAGAGCAGGAACGTCGAAGGCAGGCGTATATGACGAAGGGGAGCAGAAACCCAAGGGACAGCGCTTCCCAGTGAAATCTTGGCAAAAGGGCAAATTTGACTCCGGTATGTCCGGGTTAGGAGGCAGACAATGCAGGCATTACTGGCGCCGCTTCAGGAGCTGGCGGAATACGGCAATATCAGGGAGGTTATCAGGAAACGGGCGGGAAAACCGGAGAGCCAGGGGGCGGTGGCGGCTGTTACCGGATGTGTGGACTCTCAGAAGCTGCATATGGTTTATGGGCTGGGAGACGGCTTTCGGATTAAGGTTATCGTGACTTACAGCGATATAAAAGCAAAGGAAATTTTTGAGGAATACAAGTTTTATGACAAGAATGTCATGTTGTATCCCGCTAAGGACCTGATTTTTTTCCAGGCGGATATCCACGGAAACCAGTTGGTGAAGGAGCGCGTGAAGGTGCTGCGCAGGCTGATGGAGCGCAAGCCTGTCACCATTGTCACTACCTACGCGGCGCTGATGACGCCTCAGGCCATGTGGGACAGGGAGCGGGATGTCATCGATGTGGAGAGAAGGGGGACCCTGGAGGAGGGCAGCCTGAGCAGGCGGCTGGTAGCCATGGGTTATGAGAAAAGCTACCAGGTGGAAAGTCCCGGACAATTTTCCGTGCGGGGCGGAATCGTGGATATCTATGACCTGACGGAGGAGAATCCCTACCGAATCGAGCTGTGGGGGGATGAGGTGGACTCTATCCGCAGCTTCGATGTCTTAAGCCAGCGCTCTATCGAGAACCTGGAGAGCATCAGCATCTTCCCGGCCACGGAGTTTGTGCTGGAGGAAGACAGAATCCGCGGAGGCTTGAAAAGGCTGGAAGAGGAAGGGAAGAAGCAGGAGAAGGCATTTCGCACGTCCTTCCGCACGGAGGAAGCTCACCGGATAGCCGTCCAGGTGAAGGAACTGAGGGAACAGCTGGTGGAATTCCGGGCACAGGTGAATTTAGAGGGGTATATCCGGTATTTCTGTGAGGATACGGTGACACTGCCGGAATTGCTGGTGCGGATTGCGCGGGGAGGAGACGTGGGTTCCAAAAGCGGCGCGGCCTCAGGCGGGGGAAATGTCCGAGGCACGGGAGCAAATGCCGGTCCCGTTTTTTTCATAGACGAGCCAAACCGCGTCAGGGAGCAGGCGGAGGCGGTGGAACTGGAATTTCGGGAGAGCATGGTCCAGCGGGCGGAGAAGGGGTATATCCTGCCCGGCCAGATGGACATTCTTTACAGCGGGGAACAGGTGGCTGCGGCACTGCTTTCCGGAAGCGTCATTACCCTGTCCACGATGGACACCAGGGGTTACTTCAAGGCAGATTTGCGCACAGACGCATCCTCCCGGAATGTGGCACCTTACAACAACAGCTTTGAGTCGCTGGTGAAGGATTTGAAACTCTTCCGCAGAAACGGCTACAGGGTGCTGCTTTTGTCCGGTTCCCGGATGCGGGCAAAGCGCCTTGCGGAGGATTTGCGGGACCAGGAGATTTCGGCGGTGTACACGGAGGATCCCTTAAGGGAGGTGCTTCCCGGGGAGGTGCTTACCTATTACGGCCACGTAAACAAGGGCTTCGAGTATCCGCTGCTTAAGTTCGTGGTACTCTCGGAGACGGACATTTTCGGCGCGGAGAAAAAGAAGAAGAAATCGAAGAAGCTTTACCAGGGGCAGAAGATAAAAGATTTCAACGAGCTGAAGGTAGGGGACTACGTGGTGCATGAGAGCCACGGCCTGGGCATTTACCAGGGTATCGACAAGGTGGAGATGGAGGGTGTGGTCAAGGACTATATCAAGATAGAGTACCGTGACGGAGGAAACCTCTACGTCCTTGCCACCGGGCTGGATGTCATCCAGAAATACGCTTCCGCGGATGCCAGGAAGCCGAAACTGAACAAGCTGGGTTCCAGGGAATGGGAGCGTACCAAGACGAAGGTACGCAGTGCCGTCAATGAAGTGGCAAACGATTTGGTGGAACTCTATGCCCTGCGCCAGCAAAGCCAGGGGCATGCCTTTGAGAAGGACACGGTGTGGCAGCGGGAATTTGAGGAGATGTTTCCCTTTGAGGAGACGGAGGATCAGCTGACCGCCATTCAGGACACCAAAGCGGATATGGAGAGTACGAAAATCATGGACAGGCTGATTTGCGGCGACGTGGGCTACGGCAAGACGGAGATTGCCATCCGGGCTGCTTTCAAGGCCGTGCAGGAGGGCAAGCAGGTGGTGTATCTGGTGCCTACCACCATTCTGGCCCAGCAGCATTATACCACCTTTGTCCAGCGTATGAAGGATTATCCGATCCGGGTGGAGCTGATGAGCCGTTTCAGGACGCCCGGAGAAATCAGGAAGACGGTTACGGATTTGCTGAAAGGCCAGGTGGATATTGTCATCGGCACCCACCGGGTATTGTCCGCGGACGTGCAGTTCAAGGACCTGGGACTGTTGATTATTGACGAGGAACAGCGGTTCGGCGTGACCCACAAGGAAAAGATTAAGAAATTGAAGGAAAATGTGGATGTGCTGACGCTGACGGCAACGCCCATTCCCAGGACCCTCCATATGAGCCTGATTGGCATTCGGGATATGAGCATCCTGGAGGAACCGCCGGAGGACAGGCAGCCCATACAGACATTTGTGTGCGAATACAATGAGGAACTGGTGCGGGAGGCCATCTCCAGGGAGCTGGTGCGGGGAGGGCAGGTTTACTATGTGTACAACAGGGTAAACAATATTGCGGATATTTCGGCACAGATTGCCGGCCTGGTGCCGGAGGCTGCGGTGTCTTATGCCCACGGGCAGATGAAAGAGCATGAGCTGGAAAAGATTATGTTTGATTTCATCAATGGAGAGATTGACGTACTGGTGTCCACCACCATTATTGAGACAGGGCTGGATATCTCCAATGTAAATACCATGATTATCCATGACTCCGACAATTTCGGCCTGTCCCAGCTCTATCAGCTGCGGGGCAGGGTAGGCCGTTCCAATCGGACAGCCTATGCCTTCCTGATGTATAAGCGGGACAAGATGCTTAAGGAGGTGGCCGAAAAGCGCCTTGCCGCCATCAAGGAATTTACGGAACTGGGCAGCGGTTTTAAGATCGCCATGCGGGATTTGGAGATCAGGGGCGCGGGGAACCTCCTGGGGGTACGCCAGCACGGGCATATGGAGGCAGTGGGGTATGATTTGTACTGCAAGATGCTGAACGAGGCTGTGCAGACGCTGAAGGGAGGCAAGGCGCCCAAGGATTTTGCCACTGTTATCGATCTGGATGTGGACGCGTTCATTCCGCCCTCCTATATTGTCAACGAGGTGCAGAAGCTGGATATCTACAAGCGGATTGCGGGCATTGAGAACAGTAAGGAGCGGGACGATATGAAGGATGAATTGCTGGACCGCTTTGGGGAAATTCCCAAATCCGTGGACAATCTGCTCCGCATCGCGCTGATACGGGTGGCGGCCCATAAGCTGTATGTGACGGACGTGAAGGGAAAAAACGAAAAAATTTCCGTCACCTTCCGCCCGGACGCGGACCTTGACCCGGCCAGGGTTCCGGAATTATTGAAAAAGTACGGCAAAGACCTTGCCTTCACGGCCTACGGCAAGCCGTTCCTCACATGCAAGTATAAGAAAACGGGGCTGGTGGAGAAAGACGCGGAGCTGCTCCTTGGCAAAACGGAGGAACTCCTGGAGGAAATGAAGATACTACAGGAAGCAGGTGCAGCTTCCTGTAGTTGAATGCGGCGCAAAGAGAGCGCCTTTTATCGGCCGAACAAGTGTTTTGAGGGAGTTTTATTGCCCTTAAAATATGATATCTTCTGTTCAGAACAGAAAACAAATCTGATTTTGAACAGGAGGTAATCGATATGAAAGGCTATCACACATCGGAAGGATACATGGGACTGGTGGAAGGCAGATATGTTTTGTTTGCCAGCGAGGCGGATTACAGGGAATATATGGAAGATTGAACCCGAATGATAATACAGCGGCACCGAAAGCCGGCTGTCCAGGGCATTTCCGCAGGTTCAGCGCCATGACTGCATATTTTGGGCTTTTTATTTTTATGTGGCAAATGTGGCGATAAGATGGTATAATGACCTTACTGCAGGCAGGAAACGGCCGAATGGCCATCAGACCATGAACGATGCTGTGTTCATGGTATATAATGACCTTATTCCGGGCAGGAAACGGACAGGGGAGAGCAAGGAAGGGAGAAAAGTAGGAAATGCCTTTTGAATATGGTTTTTATGAGCTGGCCTTGATATTTCTTTTCTGGGGAATCGCCGGCTGGATAGTCGAGGGGATTGATATGCGGATAGAGGCAGGGGAATTCCAGAACAGGGGATTTTTACATATGCCGTTTTGCCCGATCTACGGCGTGGGCATGGCGCTGGGTTCTGTGGGCCTGAATGACGTGAAGGATTCTTATCTGATTTTGTTTGTATTCGGAGTGGTTTTCTGCTCCGTGGTGGAATATATCGTGGGCGGAATCCTGGAAAAGCTTTTCCACTCCAAATGGTGGGACTATTCCCATATGCGTTATAATATCAAGGGAAGGGTATGCCTGAGGAATGCCGTGCTTTTCGGGTTCGGAGCTATTGTGGTGTTCCGCTTTGTGGAACCGATGGTGGAAAGGGCCATTGTCCGGATTCCGCCGGATATGAGGGTTGTGATAACCGTGGCCTTTGGCATTGCCTTTTGCATAGACCTGGTAGCTTCCGCCAGGAGGGCGTGGGCGTACCGGGAAAATCAGGAAGGCGACGAACTCCTGCTGCTGTTTAAGGCGCACAGATAGCAGGCGGGGCAGTGCAGCGTCAGGCCTTATTTAAGGCTGCATATCAAACACGCCGGTTAAGGTTTCCGGAATTTTATTGGAATCCGAACCGGCTTTTTTATTCGGGAAATCTCTGCGGGCGGGAGACCTTTCAAAGCAGTGTCCGATGGGGTGTTCGGAAGTAGGGGGAAGGCGGCCCGTTTAGACAGATTTGCCGGGAACGGCGGTGGGCGCCGGAAATGGACGGGAACGGAAAATCAGGTAAACAAAACGTATACGAAAGGACAACGAAAGAGAAATTATGGAGCATATACGAAATAAGAAGCAAAATATATCGCCTTCCCATACAAAAGATATGACTGAGGGAAATCCCTATTCTCTTATGCTGGGATTTGCCATGCCCATATTTTTAAGCCAGGTATTTCAGCAGCTCTACAATACGGCGGATGCCTTTATTGTGGGGCAGAACCTGGGAACCAACGCGCTGGCGGCGGTAACCTCCTCGGGCACGCTGATCTTTCTGATGATCAGCTTTTTTGCGGGGATTGCCATGGGGGCCGGAGTGGTGATTTCGCGTTATTTCGGTGCGGGGGATGAGGCGCTCGTATCTCGTGCCATCCATACGGTGCTGGCGTTCGGCCTGGCTGCCGGCGTGCTGCTGACGGCGGTGGGCGTGGCGCTGACGCCCACGTTTCTGGTCTGGATGCAGACGGACCCGGAGGTGCTGCCGGAAGCAATCTCGTATTTCAGATACTATTTTCTGGGATCTCTGGCGCTGGTGCTGTATAATGTCTGCCGCAGCATCATGAACGCTCTGGGGGACAGCAGGCGTCCGCTGCATTATCTGATTTTTTCTTCCGTATTAAATGTGGTGCTGGATGTATTGTTCCTGGCAGTGTTTCATTGGGGCGTGTGGTCTGCTGCCGTGGCTACGGTGATTTCCCAGGCGGCAAGCGTGGTTCTCTGCATGCGCCATCTTATGCGCAGGGGGAATATATTCACTGTAGAGTGGAGGAAGATACGGTTTCACGGTGATATGCTGAGGGAAATCATTCACAACGGGCTTCCGTCAGGCGTACAGAATTCCGTGATTGCCTTTGCCAATGTCATTGTGCAGTCACAGATTAACTCTTTCGGAAAGCTGGCTATGGCTGCTTACGGCACCCATGCCAAGATTGAGGGCTTTGCATTCCTGCCAATCACCAGCTTCAATATGGCCAGTACGACCTTTATCAGCCAGAACCTGGGCGCCAGGCAGTACGACAGGGCGAAGAAGGGGGCGCGTTTCAGCATTCTGTCCGCAATGGTGCTGGCGGAAGCGATCGGTGTGTTCTGCTATGTTTTTGCACCCAGGCTGATAGGGCTGTTTGACTCCAACCCCGGCGTTATTGAACTGGGTGTCCGCCAGGCACGCACGGTATCTCTGTTCTTCTGCCTGCTGGCATTTTCTCATGCGGTAGCAGCCGTCTGCCGAGGGGCGGGAAAGGCGTTCGTGCCTATGTGTGTCATGCTGGCAATCTGGTGTGTGGTGCGGATTATTTACATCATCACAGTGATGAAGCTGACCGGTGAAATCGGCTATATCTACTGGGCATATCCGCTGACATGGGGAATCAGTTCCGTCATTTATTTTGTTTATTACCGATGCAGTGACTGGGTGCATGGTTTTGATAATCCCCAACCTTCCCACAGGACGCAGCGAGACGGAAAATGACGAAAAAATGCCGCACAGACGCTTTTCAGGCATCCGTGCGGCAATCTGCAGCCTTGGGAAAATACGCTGCAATTTACTGGAACAGCTTCACTACCATGGAATCCTGATTCATCTGCTTCTTCAGCATCAGGGTCCTGTATTCGCTCAGCAGGTCCTCTTTCTTCTTTTCGGAAATTGCTTTCGGCATATCCAGATCTTCAATACGGCTTCTGGAACTGAGCTGCTCAAGGCGCATGGCCGTATTATTGTTGTAAGTATGTTCCAGGCGATTGGTGGAAGCGCCCAGGTTTCCTCTCTGTCTGGACACGATGTTCATGGCATTGTCGATGGCGTCCAGGCTGAAATCGCCCTTCGTCACATCGAAATCAGCAATGCCGAGAGCCTCCAGCGTAGAATTTGCCATGCCGATCCGCATGCCGCTTCCGTCGGGGTTGGTAGCCAGGTGCATATCGGCCATGCTTCCGTCCAGAAGCTTCTGCTCGTTGAGGGAAGTAGTCTTGGACATGGACTGAATGCCTTCCTTCAGCTGGTTGATCTCGTCCTGGTAATATGCCCTGTCCGAAGACGACGAAGTACCGTTCATGGAACGCAGGGCAAGGTCGCGAATGCGCTGCAGATAATCCATCACGCCGCCCAAGGCGCTGTCGGCTACATTCAATACCCCAATGCCTTCCTGTGCATTCTGGCTACCCACGCGCAGGCCGGTCTCTTCTTTCCGCATTTTCTGTCCGATGGCAAGACCTGCCGCATCGTCTGCCGCGGTATTGATCCGCCTGCCGCTGGAAATATGGGAATAGGAATGAAAGATTCCGCTGCCGGCAGAAATCGTATTCATATAATCACCTCCTGTTAAAGCCGTTGAGAATCCTCTCCTGGATTCTAATATAGAACTTTGATAATAGAACCCGTTCTTTGGTTCTAATATAGAACTTTGGTAATAGAACCTGTTCTTTGGTTCTAATATAGAACTTTGATAATAGAACCTGTTCTTTGGTTCTATTATATAATCTCACTTCCATTATTTCAACAGATTCTTGTAAGTCCAAATAAAATTTATAGAAATTTTATGGTTTGATTCCCGGCAGCCCAGGCAAATTTTATCAGGAAAGCCCGTACACACACTTGACGCTTTTCAAAACATACCTTATAATGAAGTGAAGCATCCAATATATGGGTTCATTGCCCGGACAGGAGCATTTATGATAAAGAGCATGACCGGTTTCGGCAGATGTGAAATCGCCGAGAACAGCAGAAAATTCACGGCGGAGATAAAGTCCGTCAATCACCGATACCTTGATGTGAACATCAAAATGCCGAAGGCGCTGAATTATTTTGAATCGGCTGTCCGCAGTGAGCTGAAGAAGTACATTTCACGCGGCAAGGTTGACGTGTATATATCCTACGAGGATTTCTCGGAGAAGAATTCCGCCGTACATTACAACAGGGAGCTTGCGGCGGAATATTTGAAATATCTGCGGGGAATGGCGGATGAATTTGAACTGGAGGATGATATCAGGGTATCCATTCTTGCCAGGTTTCCGGAAGTATTTACCATGGAAGAGACCGGTGCGGACCAGGAAGCGCTGTGGAAGGAACTGCAGAGGGCAGTGTCCGGGGCTGCGGAAATGTTTGTGGGGACCCGTGTGGAGGAAGGCCGGCATCTGCGCGAGGATCTGCTGGAGAAGCTTGACGGAATGAACCGGATGGTAGATTTTATTTCGGAACGTTCTCCCATGATTGTGTCGGAATACCGCAGGAAGCTGCAGGAACGTGTGAAGGAGCTTCTGGCGGACGTCCATGTGGACGAGAACAGGCTGGTGACGGAGGTTACCATATTTGCGGATAAGGTGTGTGTGGATGAGGAGATAGTGAGGCTCCGCAGCCATATTGAGACTACCAGGAGTACCCTTCAGGCAGGCGGTGCCATTGGCAGGAAGCTTGACTTCATCGCCCAGGAGATGAACCGGGAGGCCAATACGATTCTGTCCAAGGCTAATGACCTGGAGACATCCAATTATGCCATTGAGCTGAAGACCGAGATCGAGAAGGTACGTGAACAGATTCAGAATATAGAATAGGAGTCCGGACAGTATGCTGATCCATATTGGTTTCGGTAACATTGTGAATACGGAGAAAATAATTGCCATTGTCAGTCCGGAGTCCGCGCCCATCAAGAGGCTGGTGCAGGGAGCAAAGGAGAAGGGGCTTGCCATTGACGCCACGCAGGGACGGAAAACGAAGTCAGTGCTGATCATGGACGGCAGCCAGGTGGTGCTGTCTGCGCTTCTGCCCGAGACCGTTGCGGGGAGGGTACAGGACGGCACAGAGTATGCGGAGGAAAAATAACATGGAAAAAAAGGGAATTCTGATTGTGATTTCCGGTTTTTCGGGCGCAGGAAAGGGTACACTGGTAAGAGAACTTCTGGACAGGTATGATGAGTACGCGCTGTCGGTTTCCATGACAACCCGGGAACCCAGGCCCGGAGAGCGGGACGGTGTGGAGTATTTTTTTACGGACAGGGCGCATTTTGAGGAAACCATTGCCAGGGACGGGCTGGTGGAATATGCGCAATACTGTGATAATTATTACGGTACACCGAGGGCATATGTGGAGGAGCAACTGTCGGCGGGAAGAAACGTTATCCTGGAGATTGAGATACAGGGCGCGCTGAAGATCAAGAAGAAATTTCCGGAGAGCCTGCTTCTTTTTGTGACGCCGCCAAGCGCTGCGGAACTGGACCGGAGGCTGCGGGGAAGGGGAACGGAAAGTGAAGAGGTAATCGCACGGCGCCTGGCACGCGCGGCGGAGGAATCGGAAGGCATGGAGGCCTATGATTATATAGTTGTGAATGACAGGCTGGAGGAATGTGCGGAGGAGATTCACATGCTGGTGGAAGCTGCCCGCAGGGCTCCGGTGAGGAGAGGGCAATTTATGAAAGAAATCAGAGAGGAATTGAGTGATTTCGTGAAAGGAGTGCAGGGTTAATGTTACATCCGTCTTATTCAGATTTGATGAAAGTAGTGAACAGTGAAGTGGAGCAGGGAGAGGCTCCGATTGTAAACAGCCGTTATTCCATTGTTATGGCTACCTCCAGAAGGGCAAGGCAGCTGATTGGCGGTGATGATGCCATGATAGCCGGCAAGGAGAAAAAGCCGCTGTCTGTGGCAGTGGAAGAGCTGAACCAGGGTAAGATTAAGATACTGGGCGGTGAATGATGGGGTGAAAAGGTAGCTGGTGACATGCCAGCTATTTTCGCATACCCGGAAAACTGCCAACAAGCGAAAGAACTTGCCGACGGAACGGGAAACAGACGTTTTTTTCGCACTGAACCGGGCTGGCAGGATTTGCCGCGGTAGGAAGCAAAGCTTCCAGGGAGGTAGAGTTTACATTATTATGAATATTATGTTTGTGTCGCTGGGTTGTGACAAGAATCTGGTGGATACGGAAATGATGCTGGGACTTCTGCAGAAAAAAGGATATACCTTTACGGACGACGAGCGGGCGGCGGATGTTATCGTGGTTAACACATGCTGTTTCATAGGGGATGCCAAGGAAGAAAGCATTCAGACGTTGCTGGAAATGGCGGAGCTGAAGAAGGAGGGCAGGCTGAAAGCACTGATAGCTGCCGGCTGTCTGGCCCAGCGGTATCAGAAGGAAATCAGGGAAGAAATTCCCGAGGTGGACGCGCTGGTGGGAACCATGGCAATCGGGGAGATAGCGGAGGCCGTGGAGGAGGCCCTGGCAGGGGGCGGTGGGAACCATTACCGCGACCTTGGCGCAGCGCCGGAGGCGTACCGGGACAGGGTGGTAACCACAGGGGGACATTATGCCTGCCTGAAGATTGCCGAAGGCTGCGGCAAGCACTGCACCTATTGCATTATTCCGAAAGTCCGGGGAGAGTACAGGAGTATACCGATGGAGGAGCTGGTGGAGCAGGCGCGGAAGCTTGCCGAAGGCGGAGTCAGGGAGCTGATCCTTGTGGCGCAGGAGACGACACTGTACGGCGTTGACTTGTATGGAAAAAAGTGTCTCCCGGAACTTCTGGAGAGGCTTGCAGGTATTCAGGATATCAGGTGGATCCGGATTTTGTACTGCTATCCGGAGGAAATCACGGAGGAGCTGATTGAGACAATAGCCAGGGAGCCGAAGGTATGCCATTATCTGGACATTCCCATCCAGCATGCTTCGGACGGTGTGCTGAAGCGCATGGGCAGGCATACCACCCAGGCGCAGCTGCGGGGCATCATTGAAGGCTTAAGGGAACGGATACCTGACATCTGCCTGCGGACCACGTTGATCAGCGGTTTTCCGGGAGAAACACAGGAAGATTTTGAGGAATTGTACCGCTTTGTCAATGAGATGGAATTTGACAGACTGGGGGTATTCACCTATTCCAGAGAGGAAGATACGCCGGCTGCGGATATGCCGGATCAGGTGGATGAGGCGACAAAGCAAAGCAGGCGGGAGGAACTGATGGAGCTGCAGCAGGCGGTTGCCTTCGAGAAGGCGGAAGAGATGGTCGGACAGGTTGTTGAGTCCATGATAGAAGGCAAGGCGGCGGATGAGGACGTCTATGTAGCCAGGACTTACCGGGACGCGCCGGATGTGGACGGCTACCTGTTCATAAATACAGGCGCATGCCTGAACAGCGGGGATTTTGTGAAGGTGCTTGTGACGGATTCCAATGAATATGACCTGGTCGGTGAGATAGTGGAGGAGTTTTCATGAAAAATATGAATTTACCCAACAAGTTGACAATATTCCGTATGATCCTGATTGTGCCGTTTGTCCTTCTGCTCTTGAGAGGGAACGGCGGATGGTTTGGACAATTGTCCGAAGAGACGGGGAAGCTGGTGGATTACATTGCGCTGGCAATTTTTGTCATTGCCAGCCTGACGGATCTGATTGACGGCAAGATTGCCAGAAAATACAATCTGGTGACCAATTTCGGCAAGTTCATGGACCCTCTGGCAGACAAGCTGCTGGTCAGTGCGGCCATGATTGCGCTGGTGGAATTGAACAGGATTCCGGCTTGGGTTGTGATTATCATCATCAGCAGGGAATTTATCATCAGCGGATTCCGGCTGGTGGCGTCAGACAATAATGTAGTCATTGCGGCAGGTTACTGGGGGAAATTTAAGACCGTATTCCAGATGGTGATGGTATGCCTGATGATTGCGGACATTCCCGGGCTGCAGGTCCTGACGAATGTGATCATGTGGATTGCGCTGGCGCTGACAATCATTTCCATGGTTGATTATCTGCTGAAAAATAAGGATGTAATGCGGGAGCAGAAATAAGGAAACCGGGCAAAGGAAGCCGTTTTCCTGTTTTGGCGAATACTGCCGTGAGGAACGAGGGTGATTATGAAAGTTGAATTGATATGTGTGGGAACGGAACTTCTGCTGGGCAGTATTGTGAATACCAATGCCGCCTATCTGGCGGAGAAATGTGCGGCGCTGGGGCTTTCCTGCTATTTTCAGACCGTGGTGGGGGACAATGAAGAGCGGCTTTCACAGGTTTTGAAGACGGCGATGGAACGTTCCGATATCGTGATTTTATCCGGTGGCCTCGGGCCCACAGAGGATGATCTGACCAAGGAGACGGCCGCGAAGGTCTGCGGGAGGGAATTAAAGCTCCATGAACCCAGTAAAAGGGCAATCGAAGCGTTTTTTGCGGACAAAGGGCTGGTACCCACGGACAACAACTGGAAGCAGGCGGTATTGCCGGAAGGTGCCGTGGTACTGGTGAACCATAACGGCACGGCTCCCGGGGTTATCATGGAGACGGAAAGCGCCAGGGTGATTTTACTTCCCGGACCTCCGGGGGAGCTGCAGCCCATGTTTGAAGAAAGTGTGGCTCCTTATCTGGCGGCGCTGACTTCCCAGGTAATCTGCTCCCAGACCGTGAAAATATGCGGCGTGGGAGAGAGCAGGGCAGAGACAATGGTGAAGGACCTGATTGACGTGCAGACCAACCCTACCATTGCGACCTATGCGAAAACAGGGGAAGTCCACATCCGTGTCACCGCAGGCGCAGAGGATAGGAAATCCGCCTTGAAACTGATCAAACCCATGGTGAAGGAGCTGAAGAACCGCTTCGGAAATCATATTTATACCACGGAAGAAGAGACTACGCTGGAAAAGGCCGTGGCGGATTTGGCTTTGGCGAACAGGCTGACAATTACCTGTGCGGAATCCTGTACCGGAGGCATGCTTTCCGCCAGGCTGGTTAACGTACCCGGGATTTCCGAGGTATATAAGTCGGGAGTAGTGACATATGCCAACAAGGCAAAGCGCAGGCTTCTTGGAGTAAAGAAAAGTACGCTTCAGAAACATGGCGCCGTCAGCGAAAAGACTGCGGAAGAGATGGCAAAGGGAGCGGCGGTGATGTTCAAGGCCGATGTGGCGGTAGCCGTCACCGGCATTGCGGGACCGGACGGAGGGAGTGCCGAAAAGCCGGTGGGTCTGGTCTATATTGCCTGCCATGTCAAGGGAAAGACTACAGTACGTGAATATCGTTTTTCGGGAAATCGGCAGAAAATAAGGGAATCGGCGGTTTCGGCTGCCCTGTCTTTAATGAGGGAGTGCATTCTGGTATACTACAGTAAGGTAACATTTGGAAAAGGGGAGTAATGTCCCCTTTTTCCGTTGTGCGGCTTCGATACCGTTTCGTAACAGTTCAGACTGGGCGCTGAACTGTTACACCGTTTTGCCGGTATCACAGCGGGATGACAGATTTTTGTTGTCAAATCCGGAGAAATATGATATGCTGTCTCTATCTGATACTTCGCATGTATGTAATTCTTGCATTCCGGCATTTCGCCACTAAGTTCAGAGATAATTTACGGGCAGGGAGGTGAGATGCCTTTGAGGGAGTTTTATGACACTTGAAATGTGATATTATGCTGAAACATAAGGGAAGTGCTTCGGTGTATGCCCCCGGTTGCGCACCGGTGTACAGATTAAGGCAGCATGCCGAAACATAAGGTAAAAATACCTGCAAAATAACGGTTGACAAATGCGAACAAATGTTTTATTCTTGTAAAAGACAGAACATTTGTTCCTTGGGAAGAAGGAGATTATAATATGGAAAAAGATGAAAAACTGAAAGCGTTGGATGCGGCTATCGGCCACATTGAGAAGCAGTTCGGAAAAGGGGCGGTTATGAAGCTGGGAGACCCCAGCGCCCAGATGAATGTGGAGACGATTCCCACCGGCTCATTGAGCCTTGATATTGCGTTGGGACTGGGCGGTATACCCAGGGGCAGGATTATTGAGATATACGGGCCGGAATCCAGCGGTAAGACCACGGTGACGCTGCATATGGTGGCGGAAGTGCAGAAGATGGGCGGCATTGCCGGTTTCATTGACGCGGAGCACGCGCTGGATCCCGTGTATGCAAGGAACATAGGGGTGGATATTGATAACCTTTACATTTCCCAGCCGGATAACGGTGAGCAGGCGTTGGAGATTGCGGAGACCATGGTCAGATCCGGCGCCATAGATATCGTAGTGGTGGACTCCGTGGCGGCGCTGGTGCCGAAGGCGGAAATTGACGGGGATATGGGTGACAGCCATGTGGGACTGCAGGCCCGCCTGATGTCACAGGCGCTGCGGAAGCTTACGGCAGTCATCAGCAGATCCAACTGCGTGGTGGTATTCATTAACCAGCTCCGTGAGAAAGTCGGTGTCATGTTCGGAAATCCCGAGACAACCACAGGAGGGCGTGCGCTGAAATTTTACTCTTCCGTGCGCCTTGACGTAAGGAAGATTGAAGTCCTGAAGCAGGGCGGCGACATGATCGGCAACCGCACGCGTGTAAAGGTGGTAAAGAATAAGGTGGCGCCGCCTTTTAAGGAAGCGGAATTCGACATCATGTTCGGCCAGGGGATTTCCAGAGAGGGAGATATCCTGGATCTGGCAGCGGAGCTGAATATCATTGCGAAGTCCGGTGCATGGTATGCCTATGAGGGCAATAAGATCGGACAGGGACGTGAGAATGCAAAGCAGTATCTGCGGGATAATGCGGAAATATGGAAGTCAATTGAGGAAAAGGTGCGTGCGCATTACGGTTTTAAGGCCAGCGCTGACCTGGCGGCAGATTCGGGTGTAAAACCTATTTTGAAATCAGAGTCAAAGTCAAAGTCCGGAGGCAGGGGGAAGGCAAAGGCAGAAGCCAAACAGGAGGCTGAAGCCATACCGGTATCGGAAGTGAGTCCGGAAGAGACTGCCGGTGCAGATACTGCAGAGACGTAACCGAAAACGGCAATGCTGTACAGCGCCCTGGAACAGGCTGCCGGGCGCTGCTGCAGCGGACTTTGGTAACCTGGAATGGAAGCGGCGTGTACAGAGTACACAATCAGGGACGCGATGAAATAGGCGGCCGGGGTACTGCTGCAGCGCATTGCGGAATTAAGAATGAGAAGGGTATATGAAGGTAACAGAGATAGAAGCGGTATCGAAATCCCGTGCCAAAGTATATATTGACGAAAAATTTGCATTTGTACTTTATAAAGGGGAATTGCGTTCTTTTCAAATCAGAGAAGGCGAAGAAGTCAGCGAAGAGGATTACCGGAACATTTTGGAGGAGGTGCTGCCCAAACGTGCAAAACGCCGCGCCATGAATCTTCTGAAATCCAGGGAATATACAGTAAGACAGCTTCATGATAAACTCCGTGACGGCGGCTATCCCGAGAAAAGTATAGAACAGGCGCTGGACTATGTGGCAGGCTTTCACTATACGGACGATTTGCGCTATGCCGCAGCTTTTATACGAAATCACGAAGGGAACAGAAGCCGCAGGCGGATAGAGCAGGACTTGCTGGGGAGAGGAATAGACAGGGCCGTTTTGGAACAGGCATGGGCGGCATGGGAAGAAGAGGGCGGCAGCCAGGATGAGGATGCCATGATCCGGGAACTGCTGGAGAAAAAAGGTTTTGACCAGGATACCGCGGACCAGAAGGAGCGGCAGCGGATGTATGGATTTCTGATGAGAAGGGGCTTTTCTGCAGAACTGGTGCGAAGAGCCGTTCTTTCGGGCAGAAGCTGCTGTTGGGACTAAAGTTGGGGAGATAAATGCCGGGTTTCGCAGGAAATCTTCTATTTTGTACAAATAGCACAATAAACTACACAATGTCACAGAAATATTTTTGCAAAATATGACTCATCTACTTGACAATATGTTAATTTGAGTTTAGAATAAGTCTGTTGTGTATTGCTTGTTAGAATGTTTTCATTACATACATTCTAAAAGCCGCAGGACAGAGGTGTCGGGCGGTAAAGTGTACAATGAAAATAGAATAAGGAGGTGCCCCTGTAGATGCTTGAGATAATTATCACCGCAATTATATCTGTGGCAGTAACCGCAGTTGTGACCGCATATATTGTTTCAAACTACCAGAAGAAGACAACGGAAGCAACCATCGGCAACGCGCAGGACAAGGCAAGGGAAATTATCGATGAAGCTCTCAAGGAAGCGGAATCCAAAAAGCGTGAAGCGCTCCTGGAAGTAAAGGAAGAGTCCATCCGTACCAAGAACGAATTGGACAAGGAGATCAAGGAGCGTAGAGCGGAGGTACAGCGTTCCGAACGCAGGATTCAGCAGAAAGAAGAAAACATCGATAAAAAGACAGAAGCTCTTGAAAGGCGTGAGACGAATCTGACGGCAAAGGAAGAGGCTTTGAACAAAGTAAAAGTCGAAATTTCCAAGCTGAATGAGCAGCGATTGCAGGAACTGGAGCGAATTTCCGGATTAACCTCTGAACAGGCAAAAGACTACTTATTGAAAATTGTTGAGGATGAAGTAAAACATGAATCGGCCATGATTATCAAGGAAATAGAGAGTCGGGCCAAAGAAGAAGCAGACAAAAAGGCGAGGGATTATGTAGTGTCCGCTATTCAGAGATGTGCAGCAGACCATGTCTCAGAGACTACGATCTCCGTCGTACAGCTGCCGAACGATGAGATGAAGGGAAGGATTATAGGACGGGAAGGACGGAATATCCGTACCCTTGAAACGATGACAGGTGTGGATCTGATCATTGACGACACACCGGAAGCAGTCATCCTGTCCGGGTTTGACCCGATTCGTCGCGAGGTGGCGAGAATTGCACTTGAAAAGCTGATTGTGGACGGACGTATCCACCCTGCCCGTATTGAGGAGATGGTGGAGAAAGCCCAGAAAGAAGTAGAGATCATGATCAAGGAAGAGGGAGAAGCCGCTACACTGGAGGTCGGTGTACATGGTATTCATCCTGAACTTGTCAGGCTGCTGGGTAAAATGAAGTTCAGGACCAGCTACGGACAGAATGCATTGAAGCATTCCATAGAAGTGGCGCAGCTGTCAGGTCTGCTGGCTGCAGAACTTGGATTGGATGTAAGGATTGCAAAGCGTGCCGGACTGCTCCATGACATTGGTAAGTCTGTTGACCATGAAATGGAAGGTTCGCATATACAGCTCGGTGTGGAACTTTGTAGAAGGTACAAGGAGAATGCTACCGTGATCAACGCCGTGGAATCCCACCATGGCGATGTGGAGCCGACTTCACTGATTGCATGCATTGTACAGGCAGCCGATACCATATCTGCTGCAAGGCCGGGCGCAAGAAGGGAAACGCTGGAGACTTATACCAGCAGATTGACTAAATTAGAGGAAATAACAAACAATTTCAAAGGAGTAGACAAGTCTTTTGCTATTCAGGCAGGACGGGAAGTCCGTGTAATGGTAGTGCCGGAGCAGATTACGGATGCAGATATGGTTTTGCTGGCGCGTGATATTTCCAAGCAGATTGAAGCTGAATTGGAGTATCCCGGACAGATCAAGGTAAATGTAATCCGTGAGAGCCGTGTAATTGATTACGCAAAATAGTGAAAAATGAAATGAAACGCCGTACGCGAGTGCGGCGTTTTTAAATGCAGAATAATCGTGGCCTCTATGCATTTTCACTAATTGGGAAGGCGCTTTTTTGATAAATTTGTAAATTTACCACTTGTGTGCAGGAGAATTTTATAGTATGATATTGCAAGTGCATGATTGTATACGATTATACAAGGATAACGCAGGTGTTGTCCCTGCTGTACGTTTTTCGGACCATGATATTTTAGGGATGTATTTGCTTTTAATTTCATGGTGGAGTGGTACCCCGGAGAGAGGAAAGACGGCAGAATATCCGGATATGAGAAGGAACTTTACTTTTGCAGCATGCCCGCAGACTAGAAAGAAGCGCCGGTTAACGTGCGTACGAGATGGAGGATGAAATGAAGACATATCAGGAACTGAGTAAAGAAGAATTACTGTCATTGAAGGCGCAGTTGGAAAAAGACTTTGAAGATGCAAAAGGAAAAGGGCTGAAACTGGATATGTCCCGAGGTAAGCCTTCTGTGGCTCAGCTGGATATGGGTATGGATATTTTTGACGTATTGAACTCCGGAAGCGATCTGACAAGTATGGAAGGCGTTGATGTCCGCAATTACGGCGTGCTGGACGGCATATTGGAGGCGAAGAACCTGATGGCAGACATCATGGGCGTTACTGCCGAACATGTGATTGTATATGGCAATGCCAGCCTGAATGTAATGTTTGATGCCGTTTCCAGTGCCGTGACTCACGGAGTTATGGGCAACACACCCTGGTGTAAGCTGGACAAGGTAAAGTTTCTCTGCCCCGTTCCCGGATATGACAGGCATTTTGCCATTACGCAGCATTTTGGCATTGAAATGATTAATGTACCCATGACACCTCAGGGACCGGATATGGATATGGTGGAAAAGCTTGTATCTGAGGATGAAAGCATCAAGGGTATCTGGTGTGTGCCCAAGTATTCCAATCCTCAGGGGTACACGTATTCCGATGAGACGGTGAGGAGATTTGCGAATCTGAAGCCTGCGGCTAAGGACTTCCGTATTTTCTGGGATAATGCCTACTCTGTGCATCATCTCTATGACGAGGAGGAGCGGCAGGATAGAATCCTGGAGATTTTGAGCGAGTGCGAGAAGGCGGGGAATCCCGATATGGTATATGAATTTGCCTCTACTTCCAAGATCAGCTTTTCCGGTGCAGGAGTGGCGGCTATCGCTACATCCAAAGGAAACCTGGAGTATATCAAGAAGGCCCTTGCCATCCAAACCATCGGCCATGACAAGATTAACCAGCTTCGGCATGTGCGTTATTTTAAGAATTTTGACGGTGTAAAGGCGCATATGAGGAAGCATGCGGCTTTGATGCGGCCGAAGTTTGAGGCGATACTGGATGTATTGGAGAGGGAGCTTGACGGCACGGGAATCGGACAATGGACAAAACCGAACGGCGGATATTTTATTTCGTTTGAAGCAATGGAAGGATGTGCGAAAGCGATTGCGGCCAAATGTAAGGAAGCCGGTGTTACCCTGACCGGGGCCGGGGCGACCTACCCTTATGGAAAAGACCCCAAAGACAGCAATATCCGGATTGCGCCGACCTATCCTGCTCCGGATGAACTGGCGTTGGCGACGGATGTATTTGTGCTGTGTGTGAAGCTGGTCAGCATAGAGAAGCTGTTGGAAAATAAAACCGCATAGTGTGAAGATCGGCCGCATAAGATGGAGTGGTATCACTTTTGGAAGGGCGGTGCGGCGGATGCGGTTAAACTTTAGAGGTTTGAAGACAGGGAATAATACATTTCTGACATTATTCTGTGCAGGACTGGTTGCGGGAATACTTGTGATAAATATGGGAAAGAGCATTTTGCTGGGAGATGGAGGCATGTTTGATGAATCCACTCTGTACCATCTGAAATATATGACGGTGGACAGCAATGCTCTTTTTTGTTATGTTTTCAGAAAAAGGCTTATCCGTATTCTGGGGCTGGCAGTCCTGTCCACTACATACCTGGGGCTGGTGGCCTGTATGGGAGCGTCTTTATGGTACGGGTTTTCGGCGGGGGCATTTTTGACGACACTGGCCATACGCTATGGCATTAAGGGAATCCTGCTGGCGGTGATCAGTATGTTTCCGCAGTATCTTATCTATGTACCGGTGATACTGGCGCTGCTGTTCTGGTGTGTGGAACTTTTCCGGGGGATTTATGTTCGGGGAGAATACAGTGCGGCCGACAGGGGATTTTTAGTGAAAAAAACAGGAAGGCTTCTGCTTCTCATACTTGTATTGGTAATCGGATGCCTTATGGAGGCATATATGAATCCTTATTTACTGATGGGATTTCTGAAAATTTTCTGATTTTGAACGGAAGTCGGTATAAAGAATATGTGACGGACGCATAATATCCGTAAATGAACGTAGATGATGTGGGCTGAAACGCGCAGGAAAATTTGCTTGCCTGTAGGCTTTCCATGCCGGAACTGCTGTCTGCCATCAAAGGGCAAATGGAATGGCATATGTGCTTCAGCGCATAGAGGGGTATAAAATGGATGATATGGTACGGGCTGTATTCCTGGCATTGACAGGGGTGAGTTATGGGCTGCTGGCTGCTGCGGGGGTCTTTACGGTTTTAGCTGCGGTAGGGCTGGTTCCCCGTTTTGCAGGTAAGACGCATACGGCGGAGTATGTACTGGTTTACGAAGAAATGGTTATTTTCGGTACGCTGACAGGCGGTGTGCTGAGCATTTTTTCCCGGTACTGCCAGTTCGGCGCCTGGTGGCAGAGGCATTTTCCCGGATACGGGCAGCTGCTGCAGGGGATCGGGGCTGTCTGGCAGCTGGTATTTGGGCTTTTTGCCGGAATGTTTATCGGATGTCTGGCGTTGGCAATTGCGGAGATGTTGGACAGTATCCCCATTCTCACGCGGCGTATTTCCTTTCGGCATGGATTGGGACTGGCTATTATCAGCATGGCGGCAGGGAAGATATGCGGTTCTATCCTGTATTTCTGGACGGAACTGCATCGAACGGTGGCTTGATGCGGGAGCTGGGATTTTGCGTTTTACTTGAAATAAGGCAGGGGTTTTATGGGAAATACGACGGTTTATCTGAAATGTGACAGAAATGTGGAAGTGCAGTCAGAGGATGTGTTTATGACGGACGTAGGTTCTCTGCGCTGTGCGGACCCGGCAGCTGCCGCAAAGCTGAAAGCGCTGAAGGTACATCATTTTGGCAGGCAGGACACGAAGCGCTGTGTCATCAGCACTTTGAAGCTGGTGGAACTGATGGAGGAAGCCTGCCCCAATATCAGCGTGCAGATTGTTGGAGAGCCGGATGTGCTGGTGGAGTGGGTCAGCGTGGACAGGCATAAGGGCTGGCAGCAGTGGACAAAATGTGCGTTGGTATGCCTGGTGAGTTTTTTCGGTACGGCATTTACTATTATGGCGTATCACAATGATGTAGGCATAAATGATGTTTTCACGGAAATATACCGGATGGTGATGAACAGAGAGCCGCAGGGATTAAATATACTGGAAGTGTCCTATTCCATAGGCCTGGCGGCGGGGATTATTATTTTCTTCAACCATGTGGGAGGCAGGCGGCTCACGAAGGATCCCACCCCGATTGAGGTTGCCATGCGCAACTATGAGGAGGACGTGGACAAGGCATTGATTGCGACTGCCGGGAGAGAAGGCCTGGAAGAAGATTAAATCTATCGGAAACAGTGACGCACATCTGCCGGAAAACATTTTTTAGACAGGCTTTGGCACACCAATGCATTCATTCCCGTGTAATCGGTGCCTGATGCCCGCACCGGGACAAGGCGGAGGCGGGAGGCGACGCGCATGCCTGCCGACGGCAACGCAGTGTTGGGGTGAAGGGCGTGTGCTGATCGTCGGAGGATGAATGCAACGGGGGACTGGAATCGATGTAACAGTTCAGACAGGACGCTGAACTGTTACGAATCGATTGCAACGGAAAGAAAAGAGGGAAAGTTATGGAAGAGACAAGCAGCGAAAAGAAACAGCAGCAGAAAGCATATGAACAGTATGTCAAAGCAGTGACGCCCACGCATAATCTGTGGCTTCAGATGCTGAAGGCTTTTATCGTGGGCGGCATTATCTGCTGCATCGGGCAGGGGATATTAAATTATGCGGGCAGCCTGGGGCTGGACAAGCAGACAGCAGGCAGCTGGTGTTCCCTTCTGCTGGTGCTGGCATCCGTGGTGCTTACCGGATTCGGAATTTATCCGAGAATCGCAAAATGGGGAGGCGCAGGGGCCCTGGTACCCATCACGGGTTTTGCCAACTCAGTGGCGGCGCCGGCCATCGAGTACAAGGCAGAGGGGCAGGTGTTCGGGATCGGGTGCAAGATTTTTACCATTGCGGGGCCTGTGATTCTGTATGGGATATTCGCCAGCTGGCTGCTGGGGGTGGTGTATTGGATTGGGAAGATGGCAGGAGTCTTTTGACGGAAATCACAGAAATTTATAGAAGCAAAATTTGTATTATGAGCAGGGTGGTGAGTTTCTGGAACTCGCTAACCTGCTTTTGTTTGCCAATCAGTTGAAGTACGTTCCACTTCGTAGCCGGAGCATAACGCCTGACGATGACTTCAAAGGCGGCAAAGGCAAAAGGGGCAGAAAGGAAACAACGCATGGACACAAGTAGTCTCATGGAGCAGATATTAAGTAAAGATAATCTCAAAGCGGTATATCTGCAAGTCGTCAGGAACAAAGGAGCGGCAGGTGTGGACGGAATGGCTGTCGAAGAACTTGGCGCATATCTTTCGGAAAACGGCGAAAACATCAGGGAACAGCTGCGGACACGGAAATATAAACTGCAGCCAGTCCGCAGGGTGGAGATACTGGTTCATATGCCCCTTTTCAATGTTGGCAATCTGCTTTACAGATACATGGCTCAGATCTGAAAGCTTCTGTTGTGTCAGGTCTTTTTTCTTTCGGGCTTCCCGCATTTTTGCCCCAAAGTGGTCAAATCATCAATCGGCATAATCATTCACCTCAAGTATATTGTATCGTGCTGATTTAGACAAAGGAATAACCTTATTATGCTGACTGATGGGTATGATTATACCGATTTTTCACAAGGAACCTCTTGGCACACTTGCATTGTTCGAGCAAGAGAACTATAATGTGTTTTGTGGAGGTGTGAAATGAATTATATGACATTAAAAGAGGCCGCTGAGAAATGGGGCGTATCATCTCGTAGAGTAAATTATTATTGCGCTGATGACCGTATCCCTGGCGCTGTGAAGATGGCTACTGTCTGGCTGATACCAAAAGAGGCAGAAAAGCCGGTTGACCGGCGATATAAGAAATGAGGTGACATTTTTGATACACATAGCAATATGCGACGATGAAAAAGGCTTTGTTGCATACTTGAATGGATTGCTGAATCAATACGCCGCTGAAACCGGCAAGGAAATAAAGGTAACTGCTTATTACGATGGCATGGAACTGATTGAAAAGTATGATACCACCATTGATCTGATTTTCCTTGACATTCAGATGCGGCTGGTAGACGGTCTGCGAGCTGCCGAGCGTGTCCGGCAGATGGATGAGAAAGTCGGCATTATTTTTTTGACTACCCTCACCCAATATGGTTTAGAGGGATATAAATATCAAGCCGCCAACTATATTATCAAGCCGATAAAATATGTCCGCCTGAAAGCAGAAATGGATTCGTGGGTAAAGAAACATAGGAAAGATGATAGCCCCGCTATGGTAATTTCCAACGATACAGGGAGATATAAGGTATTTCTAAAATCGCTCCGCTATGTAGAAACCTTTAACCGCAATTTGCTCTTACATACAGAGCAGGAAAATATTATCTGTTACAAGAGCATGAAAGAGATGGAACAAGCGCTGCAAGGCAAAGGTTTTATCCGCTGCCACACCAGCTACATTGTAAATTTATTTTATGTAAAGGGTGTGAATAAGCTGGAACTTGAATTGATTACTGGTGAGATTATCCCCATCAGCCAGCCGAAGCGCAAGGAGTTTATGGAACGTTTGGCTGATTATTGGGGGGATATGCTGTAATGTGGCTTTATGATTTGTTGGACATCGTGGCAACAATAACAGAAGCGGCTATTTTTTATGTAATGACTTTGTGTTTCTGTAAGACTTGCCGATTTCAAAAAGTGATCAGCAGAATTATCCCACCGGTTGTTTATGCAATGGCGGTTATTGTTATGACCTTTTTTGTGGATATGGGGGCACATCGTCTTTTTGTGTTGCTGGCTTTGCTTTTAGGATTAACGCTTCTGTGTTATGAAGTGTCGTTCCATCGGGCGCTGATTGTCGCGGAACTATCCTATCTATTGATAATACCATTTACGGAGTCAGTTGGGCTTTCTATTATGGATTTTGTTTATCACGGCGATATAATGACACAAGTGGATGGAACAGCTATTATTAAATGGCAGATATATGTCTTTATCATGCTGCTGAGGTTATTGTTTTTGATGGTTACCTACCGCTTATTAAAGAATTTCAAATATGATATTCAGGCAAAAGATGCCGCTATTGTATCTATCAGTTTTCTTTTGGTTTTCTGTGTATCATTTGCAAGCACTTATGGGTATCTGAATTTGAGGACAGCCGATACATCATTATTGGACTTAATTACATCTGTACTCTGTGTAGTTTTTATTGTGCAATTTTTGTATTCCAGAAATGTGTCCTATCTCCGGGAGCAGGGGCAGCGGGACAAAATGCAGATTGCCCAGCTGCAGCAGCAATTTGCTTACTATCAAGAAAAAATGAAAGATGAAGAACGGGTCCGCTCTATCTACCATGACCTGAAAAACCACTTGCTTGTAATGGAAAGCAGCCAGAACACAAAAGAAACACGCCGGATGGCGGAAACGCTGCGCTCCCAAATTGCGGCCTACGAGGACTATGTGCATACGGGAAATGAATTTCTGGACATCATTCTGAAAGATAAGGCGGCAAAGGCTCATGAAAAACAGATTGATTTTTCCGCTATGGTTGACTTTCACGGGATCGGCTTCATGGAGCCGCTGGACATCAGCACCATTTTCGGCAACGCCATTGACAACGCGATAGAGGCCAGCGAAAATCTGCCGGAGTCCAAGCGTCTGATTACTGTTAAGGCCGAGCGTGTCCGGGATATGCTGCTTATCACCATAGAAAACAATATGTCGCCAGGCAACCATCTCACAGAGGGGACCACAAAGAAAGACTGCTTTGTGCATGGCTTCGGTATTCCCAACATCAAAAGAGCCGTAGAGAAATACGGCGGCCAGTGCAGCTTCCAACAGGAAGAAAGAACCTATCGGTTGAATATCCTGATCCCATGCCCTTAATTGAACGACGCCGTTTCTTCGTGAAGCGGCTTTTTTTCTGTCCTTATTTTCGGGGGAGCTTTAGTTTTTTCATCGTAGATATTAGATTACGCATTTTCCATTGTGCCTATCTTTTGCCCGGATATAATGAAAGCGAATCCAGAAAAACAAAGCGAGGTCATGGTATATGAGTATTTTAAGCACGAAACAACTGACGAAACAATACGGCGGCGAGCCGAACATTGTCAAGGCACTGGACGGCGTAAGCATTTCCATTGAGCCGGGTGAATTTGTTGCCATCATCGGCACATCCGGCAGCGGAAAATCTACCCTGCTGAATATGCTGGGCGGCTTAGACCGCCCCACTTCCGGGACGGTCAAGGTAGATAACTATGAGCTGGGCAAGCTCAAAGACGAGGACTTGACCGTATTTCGCCGCCAGCGGATCGGCTTCATTTTCCAGAACTATAATCTTGTTCCTGTCTTGAATGTGTATGAAAACATCGTCATGCCTATTCAACTTGACGGAAAGAAGCCCGATCAGAAGTTCATCCAGGAAATAGTTGCCCTGCTGGGCCTGGGAAAGAAGCTTTTGCATATGCCAAACACTCTTTCCGGCGGACAGCAGCAGCGCGTGGCGATTGCCAGAGCATTAGCCAGCAAACCAGCTATTATCCTGGCCGATGAACCTACCGGCAATCTGGACAGCAAGACCAGCGATGAGGTAATCGAGCTTTTAAAAGTCACCAGCAAGAAATTCCATCAGACCATCGTAATGATAACCCATAACCCGGAGATTGCGGAACAGGCTGACCGCACCATCCGTATTGAAGATGGAAAAATCACAGAGTGAAGGCGGTGATACCATGAAAAAGCAAAAATCCATCATTCGCACTCTGACCAGCCGCAGCTTTCAGTCGAACAAAACCAGGAATCTTGTTGCCATTCTCGCTATTGTACTGACAACATTGATGTTTACGTCTTTGTTCGTCCTCTCGCAGAGCATGGTTAAAAATTTGCAGGATATGAATTTCCAACAGGCCGGGCATGACAGCCATTTAAGCTCCAGCACTTTGACTGATGAAGAAATGGAGAAGATCGTCACCCATGAAGCGGTTCGGGATTTTGGAAAAAGCATTGTAATCGGTATTGCCGAAAATGAGGAATTAACTGGTAGGCAGATTGAAATCCGCTATGCGGATGAAAATTATGCCGTTTCTGCTTTCTCCATGCCAACAGAGGGAACATTGCCGGTTAATGAAAATGAAATTGCGCTGGACACGATCACCCTTGATAAATTGGGCCTGCCCCATGAATTAGGACAGGAAATTACCCTGAAATGGCGAAAAGACTTAAACAGCGGAGAATATACCATAAGCAATTTTATCTTGTCTGGCTGTTGGGATGGAAATTCCGCTGCTATGGCAAGTATGGCCTGGGTATCAGAAGCCTTTGTTCATAGGGAATGTGCTGGCGTCGATCAGGCGGCACAGTTGGAAAATGGGCAGGTTTTTGGTACGGGGATGCTCCACCTGAACCTTTACAGCGACAAAAATCCGGAACAGGCAGCGGAGCAGATTTTAATGGATACTGGCCTATCCCATGTATCCCTTTCCCCCAACATAGCTTATGACGCCACCATGAACCAAAACATCATCCGTGAAATTATCCCTATGGCAATCAGTATGGTATTGGTCTTTGCCAGCGGTTATCTGATTATTTATAATATTTTCCAGATTTCTGTTGCAGGTGACATTCGTTTTTATGGCAGGCTGAAAACTCTGGGGACAACGAAAAAGCAGCTAAAGAAAATCATTTACGGGCAGGCTGACCGCCTGTCGCTGATCGGTATTCCTATCGGGCTTGTGATCGGGTATCTGCTGGGGGCTGTGTTAGTGCCGGTAATGATAACCGGCGTGACGGGAGAAGCGAAAACGGCTGTCAATCCTTATATTTTCGTTGGCGCTGCGCTGTTTGCCTATGTGACTGTATTGATCTCCTGCATGAAGCCCGCTAAAATTGCTGGCAGGGTTTCTCCAATGGAGGCGCTACGCTACACCGATACAGGAACAAATAGCAAACGGAAAATTAAGAAAAGTACGATTGGTGCAAGTATCCCGAAAATGGCGCTGGCAAACTTAGGACGGAACAAGAAGCGTACCGTTACTGTGATTTGCTCCCTGACGCTGGGGTTGGTGCTGCTTTCCTGCATTTATGCAAAAAGCGCCAGCTTTGATATTGATAAATACATGAGCCAGACAGTAATCAGTGATTTTGAGGTAGAGGACAGTTCCATTTCTTCCACCTTTGGGACTTATAACTCCTACGGCACAACCATTTCCTCAGAGCTGGTACAGAACATTGAGGAACTTTCCGGGCTGGAAGCCACAGGGCGTTTGTATTCGCAGGTTTTTACCCATCAGGTCGGGGACTCTGCCCTTGAAAATATCCAGACCTATTACAATGCAGATGACAGGCTGGCCTACATCGAAGCAACGGACACCGGATTAGCAGCATCCTATCACGATATGATTAACAGCGGAGAATGTACTTCTATTTTGTACGGCATTGATGGTCTAATACTGGACACCTTTGCACAGGATGGCCGAATATTGGATGGCATCTTTGATAAAGAGAAATTTTTGTCTGGGGGCTATGTAATTATGGAAGCGGCTACCGGCGCGGAAGATGCAGAGAAAGAAACACAGCCGACTTATTCTGTTGGTGACATGGTAGAACTGAACGGACAGCAATATGAGGTCATGGCGATTGTGATGGATATAGCCACAATTACTGAGGGTGTGAACAGCAGTATACAGGATTTTCTTTCGTTCTATCTTCCGGCAGATGCTTTCCGGATGATGTACCCGGACAATACCCTGCGAAAGCTGTTCTTTGATGTGTCTGAGGAACACCAGCCGAAGGCGGAAACGATGCTGATTGAATATCGGAACAATGTGGATAAAAGCCTGAACTTCACTTCAAAATCTACTCTTATTGAACATTACGAAGATCAGACACGGGCAAATACCGTGATGGGATTTGCAATCAGCCTTATCATTGCATTTGTAGGTATTTTGAATTTTGTCAACTCTATGGTAACGGCGATCGTTTCCCGCCAGAAGGAGTTTGCCATGATACAGAGCGTGGGCATGACGAAGCGGCAGCTTCGCAGTATGCTGATTGACGAGGGCCTTTATTATGCGGTCAGTACGCTCTTTGTATCTTATATCCTAAGCGCTTTCGGTGTCCTTGTTGGAGTGCGGATGATGGTAGCCGGTGACTGGACAGCGACTTTCCATTTCACACTCCTGCCCCTTGTAGTCTGCACACCGATTTTGATTGTCTTTGCAGTCCTGATTCCATATATCTGTTTTAAGAATTTGGAGAAGCAAAGTATTGTAGAACGGCTTCGGCTTGAGTAACAGGGGATTTTAGCAATAGTAACAGTCTGCAGGACGACGGCAAAAGAAAAAAGCCGTCGTACAGCAAACACATTTTCACGCGCCTATAAAGCGGCGGCTTTGAGAAATCAAGGCCGCCATTTCTTTGTATGACGGGCATGCCCGTGTTCTGTGGTGAAAGTCCACT
>OFFP01000138.1_pt1 | contig 58090 bp, 39 predicted proteins | sample 1521431 | NCBI WGS metagenome assembly OFFP01 (sample SAMEA3504104, study PRJEB24116) | mouse gut metagenome | biome: mouse gut; feature: mouse-associated habitat; material: faeces | place: Denmark | collected 2011
ACTGCGGCTTTGTCTTTCAGCAGATTTACCTTCTGGACGGCATGAGCGTCATGGACAATGTACTGGCCGCAGGCCTGCTCCTTGACCGGGACAAAAAGGCACTGGCGCGCCGGGCCGGAGAATTGTTTGCGGCAGTGGGAATATCGCAGGAGACACAGAAGAAATTCCCCTCCCAGCTTTCCGGCGGCGAGGCCCAGCGTGTGGGAATCGTCCGTGCCCTGATCAACCGGCCGGAAATTCTTTTCGCGGACGAACCCACCGGCGCCCTGAACTCCCAGACCGGACTGGATGTTCTGGACACCCTCACCAGGTTCAACCGCCAGGGACAGAGTGTGGTCATGGTGACACATGACATGCGTTCCGCCCGCCGGGGCAACCGGATTTTATATTTAAAAGATGGCATTATCCTGGGAGAATGCAGCCTGGGACAATATGAACATGGCGACCGGAAAAGGCATGAAGCACTCTCCGCCTTTCTGGAAGAAATGGGCTGGTAACTTTTGGAAATATCCTGATGCCTGCGGCCCAAATTCGCAGGTTACGGAAGCGTATGGGAGGTTTGTATGAAAAAATATTTTCTTCTTGCGGGATCCAGCCTCAGAAAGGCCAAAGGGCAGATGATCGCCATCATTGTGCTGATTCTGCTGGCATCCGCAATGCTCAATATATGGCTGATGCTTGCCATGGATTACAGGCAGAATTTCGACCGCTGCCATGACAGTCTGAACGCGGAGCATGTGTCTCTTCTGATTGACAAAGCTCCCGGGGAAATTTCACCCTGTCTGGAGCGGCTTTTAAACAGCCACAGCCAGATAACGGATTACCGTATCGATACTGCCCTGGGCATGACAGGCTCCTTTGCCTATCATGATGGCGAAATGAATGCTAATTTCGTCATCATGGAAAAAGATGCTGCCCTGGCCCGTTCCATCGGTCGGGTGGAAATGGTGGAGGAAGGCACCGCCGCCAGCGGCGTCTATCTTCCCATGCTCTATAAAACAGAGGATATCGCGGTGGGAAATTCTGTTGCCATCACCATCGGCAATCTCACCATGGACTATACGGTATGCGGATTTTTTAACAGCGTCATGACTGGCTCCCACAATTGCGGCATGTGCGCGCTGCTTCTCACAAAAGATAAATACCGGGAACTGGAAGAAACCGGATATGTCCCCCAGTCCTCCCTGGTGTCCGTGAGAATCAGCGACAGCTCAGAGAGCCAGGACATGGAAGCCATGCTGAACAATGCAGTCTCCACGGAGCTGCCCAATGTGCGCAGCGTCAGTAATTCCTATACCCAGGTTTCACAATCCCGTTATATTTCCCAGATGATCTGCTCCGGTATCGTCAGCGCCACGGCTTTCTTCATATTGCTGGTAGCCCTGGTGGTGATTGTGTCCAACATCGTCAACTACATTCAGGAAAATATGAAAAACCTGGGGGCATTAAAAGCCTGCGGATACACGGGCAGACAGCTGACCGCCTCACTGCAGCTGCAGTTTTCGGGTGTGTCCCTGGCAGCCTCACTGGCCGGGGTCCTGCTTTCCTACGGATTGTTTCCCGCCGTCAATGCCATGATGATCTCCCAGACGGGAATCCCCTACCAGGTCCGTTTTCTGCCCCTGCCCCTGCTGCTTACACTTCTGATCTCGGAAGGGGCCGTCATACTGGCAGTCCTGTTTTCCTCCCGCAAAATCCGGAAAACAGAGGCCATCACGGCGCTGCGCCAGGGAATGAAAACTCATTCTTTCAGGCGTAACCCCATTCCCCTTGAGGGAACGGCTTTTCCACTTTCCTTTGCCCTCTCCCTGAAGACCACCTTTTCCGGCATCCGGCAGAATGTCACCATCTGCGTTACCATGCTGGTGCTCTCGCTCTTTGTGGTATTTTCAGGTCTGATGACGGAAAATATGATCCGGGATATGACGCCTTTCCTGAATCTCATTGTGGGTGAGACGGCAGACAGCTGTATCAGCATCAGCCTGGAAACCGAGCAGGAATTCCTGCGGAAAATGAATGCCGATGACCGGGTGGAAAAGGTTTATCTCTACCATTCCCTGGAGGTGCGGCATGTGGGAGGGGTCGGTCTCATGGCCACCATCTGCGACGACTTTTCCAGGGTAAACAATGAAAAGGTCTGCATAGAAGGCCGTTTCCCCAAATATGACAACGAAGTGGCCATCGCCGCAAAATATGCGGCGGAAAACAAGATTCGGATCGGAGAGCAAATGACCCTTACCGCAGGAGGAAAAGAGGACGTCTACCTTGTCTGCGGTTATACACAGATCTCCAACAACCTGGGCAAGGACTGTCTGCTCACAAGGGCCGGATTTGAAAAGCTGGGCATCCTGGAGTCTCCAATCTACTATCTGAACCTGGCAGACCATGTGGATATTGATGATTTTAACCAGGAGGTCTCTGCCTGGCCGGAGCTTCAGGTATTTCTCACCCTGAATATATTTTCCATTGTGACCGGCTCCGCCAGCGTCTATCTGACGATGATGAAGGTCATTGTGGCGGCCATCCTGGCCCTGGGACTGATTATCATCCTTTTGGTGCTCTATCTGCTTGTGCGCACCATGCTGAACAATAAAAAACGGGATTTCGGCATTCTGAAAGCCCTGGGCTTTACCACAAAGCAGCTGATTCTGCAGACAGCCCTCAGTTTTATGCCCGCGGTCATCTGCTCCGTGATTCTGGGAATAATGGGCTGTTCCCTGGTGATCAATCCCCTTACGGCATTGTTCCTCAACGGTATCGGGATTGTAAAATGTACCTTCACCGTGCCCACAGGTTTCAACATTCTGGCGGGAGCAGGAATCATCCTGTTTACCTTTGGAGTCACCTGCCTGCTGTCCCTGAAAATCAGGAAATTTGCTCCCAGGGCGCTGCTTGCCGGGGAATAAACCTCCGGACGGGCCTTTACGCGCCGCCGGATGCCCGGCACCGGCAAAAAATCATCTGTCCGCCGCCCTGTCTCTCCGGGAAAAGGCACATCCGCAGTAATCCTGGCGATACAGGCCGTACTGGCCGGAGAGTTCCACAGAACGCCTGTATCCCTCCTTTTTCTTGAAATCGGAGGGAAGCCATTTTATACCGTACTCTCCTGCCAGGGCCTGTCCGATTTCGTTCAGCTTCCGGGCATTCTTCAGGGGACTGATGGTGAGGGTGGTTGCAAAATAGTCAAAGCCTCCCTCCGCACCCCTTTCCGCCGTCTCCCGCAGCCGTAGTTCATAGCAGCCAAAGCACCTTTCCCCACCCTCGGGACAGTCCTCCAGCCCTTCTGCCATCTCAAAGAAACGCCCGGGCTCGTAATCTCCCTCCTCCACGGAAATGGGATACCCCTTATGCTCCTCATTATAGACGGCTATGAGTCTTTTCTGCTCCTGCGCCCGCCTCCGGTACTCCTCTGTCCCGGAGATGTTGGGATTATAATAAAATACGGTAATTCGGAAGTATTTGCACAAATACTCCAGCACGTAACTGCTGCAGGGCGCACAGCAGCTATGTAAAAACAGTGCGGGTGCCAAATGTTCCCCCGCACCCGCCATCCCGTTTATGATCTTTTCCAGTTCCTTCTGGTAATTTACCTGGTTCATACGAATCCTCCCTGCCCTGATACGGCAGTTCATCCTTTTGTCCCGCCGGGGCCTCCTGCTGCATCCTCAGGCTGCCACCGCATCCTCGTACCGTTTCCCGGCCTTGCGCCAGTTGATCAGGGAAAACCACCCTTCCACATAATCCGCCCTTCTGTTCTGATACTGGAGATAATAGGCATGCTCCCAGATATCCACCAGCAGAACCGGAATGTAATCCTCCAGATCCGGCACGTCCTGATTGGCAGTCTGCACAATGGAAAGTTTTCCGTCCCGGTCCGTCACCAGCCATGCCCAGCCCGAGCCGAATTTGCTTACCGCCGCCTGCTTCATCTGCTCTTTCCACTGTCTGTAGGAACCGAAATCCCTGTCGATGGCTTCTGCCAGGGCTCCCGAAGGCTCCTGTCCCACCGGACTTTTCAGGGAATCGAAATACAGTTCATGATTGTACACTCCGCCGCCATTGTTGCGCACCGCCGTCTTTACCGCCGCAGGCAGACGGTTGATGTCGGTCAGCAGCTCTGTCAGGCTCTTCTTCTGCAGCTCCGGATAATCCGCCAGGGCCGCGTTCAGGTTGTCCACATAAGTCTTGTAATGCTTGTCGTGGTGGAATGTCAGCGTCTCTTCATCCAGTACCGGAATCAGGGCGTCATACTCATAGGGCAGGGGACGTACTACAAAGGGATAGGTTTCAGCTTTCATATACTCCTCACATTTCTGCGCCGCACTTTATTGAGTTTCGCAATTCCCGGAAGGCGCTTCCCTGCATCCTGCAGCGCGCGGACGCAAAATCATTCCGGTTTTCCTGATTAGTATATGTCAGATTCTTCCTTTTATTCATAGTCAGGCACTTTGGCATTCCCCTGCGCAGCCCCATCCTAAAACGCCTCAAGCAGCCCTGCCACGCCCTTTTCCTCATAAATCTTCTTATAGTATGCCACCTCGTCCCCGATTAACTCATCGATGACACGCATGCCCAGCAGCTCCACCGGGGCTTTATCATCCGTCAAGATAGTACCGCCGGACTCATAAGGCGTCAGACTGCCCTGGGTCCGCTCCATCATGGCATACAGCTCCTCATCCTCCAGATCCTGCCGCCCGGACTCAAAACGGTCCAGCATGTTTTTATTGTCCGAGGCAAACAGTTCCCGATTGGTGGAACCTGCCACCTCCGCCGTATATACCTCACCGAACACGAAAGAAATGGTGTCTGCCAGGTATTGGTTGATGCTGCCCTCGCCGCTGCCCCGCATGTTCATATTCACCACCATGACGCCGTTCTCCGCCAGATGGGCTTTCACCAGGTAGAAAAATTCCACCGAAGACATCTGAAACGGAATGGTAATGTCCTGGTAAGCATCCACCATAATGACATCATATTTCTCATCCACCGCGTTCAGGAACGCCCTGCCGTCATAGGTAACCACAGGCACATCCTCCGGCAAATGGAAAAATTCCCGGGAAAGGGCCGTAATCTCCTCGTCAATCTCCACACCTGCAATCTCCATGTCCCCGAAATACTTCCTGCACTGGGTGGCATAGGTACCCGTACCCATGCCCAGAATCAGCACCCTGCAGTCCTCCGGGGCCTTTCCCTCCACCATCAGCGGCGCGGCCATGGCATAATCGTAGTACATGCCCGTGAGTCCCTGTTCCTTCATGTAAATGGACTGGACGCCGAACAGTACATTGGTGGAAAGAATGACACTTCTGTCATTTTCTTTTACCTGGAGATAATTGTACACGGACTCCCCCTCATAGGCCAGATTATCTTCCCAGAAGGCAAAGCTGTCCGAATATCCCAGAACACAGCACACCAGATAGCACAGAAGGGCAGTCACCGGCTTTGCCATTCCATGGCGGTTCTTTTTCCCGGCATTCCCGCCTTCTACCTCTGCCCTGTCTCCCGCAGTCCCCCCATTCTGTGTGCAGGAAACCCTATCCTTATCCTGTTTTGCGGCTTCTGTTACAGCCCTGCCTCCTCTGCCTGTTCCTCCCCGTTCTGACCGGCTTCGTGCCACACTGATAAAATAAGCAAATGCCAGGGCCAGAAGGATTCCTGCAAAAATCAGGAAGGTGACGGAAGTCCCCACCGAAGGAATGGTCACAAAGGTAGGCACAAAAGTTCCGATGATACTGCCGATGGTATTAAAGGCCCCCAGCGTACCCACTACCTTCCCGCTTTCCTCCAGATTGCCCACAGAGTACTTCGCCAGGGAGGGCGTCACCGTTCCCAGCAGAAACAGCGGAAACACGAAAATCACCATACAGGCCGCAAAAGCCGCAGCAATCAGAAAGTTACTGCTCACGGAAAAGATCAGCAGCGCCGAGATTCCCACCACAATGTATTTCCCCACCGCCGGAATCGCCGCAATCCACACCCCGGCGACCAGCATCCTGGTATACAGCTTCCCGGGGTCCGGATCCTTATCCGCACTGCGCCCTCCGTAGATATTTCCCAATGCCATGGCGATCATAATGGTGCCGATGATGATAGTCCACACAATCTGCGACGAACTGAAGTAGGGCGCCAGAAGCCTGCTGGCCCCAAGCTCCACCGCCATCACGGACATGCCGGCAAAAAACTCCGTCAGGTACAGAAAAAACTTGTTCTTCAATATTTTAGGCGTATTTATCATACTCATCATTTACTCTCCCTGCAACCGCAATCCATATCCGTCCTGCAGCAGGCAAATCACACTCCGGTATGCCGCCTCGATTACCTGCGGCAAAATGGAGTACACCGAATTTTCTATCTGCATGACAGGTTTCCCGCTTCCGGGCTTACAGCCGCGCCACATCCACCAGCGTCAGCCCCTTTCCCGCATTCTCAAGACTGGTCACAAGGGCCCTGGCGGTATCCAGCGACGTCAGGCAGTTAACGCCCGTCTCAATGGCGGTACGCCGGATCAGGAAGCCGTCCCTGGACTTGTCCCTCCCCTGGGTGGGCGTATCAATGACCAGATCTATCCTGTGGCCCAAAATCAAATCCATCACAGTGGGGGATTCCTGTGAAATCTTGTTCACCTTCCTGGCTTTTACGCCCGCCTCATTCAGGGCAGCCGCGGTACTTCTGGTGGCGTAGATGGTATACCCAAGCTTTGCAAAACGCCGTCCGATCTCGATGGCTTCCCCCTTGTCCGCATCCTTCACGGTAATGATCATATTCTTATGCCGGGGCAGATTTACGCCTGCTCCCAAAAATGCCTTGTACAGCGCCTCATGGAACTCCTTCGCGATTCCAAGGCACTCTCCCGTAGACTTCATCTCCGGACCCAGGCTGATCTCCGCCCCCCGGATTTTCTCGAAGGAGAACACCGGCATCTTAATGGCGTAATACGCCGCCTCCGGCTGCAGCCCCGGCGTATATCCAAGCTCTCTGATGGTTTTCCCCAAAATGACTTCCGTGGCCAGATCTACGATGGGAATCCCTGTCACCTTGCTGATATAGGGCACCGTGCGGGAAGAGCGGGGATTCACCTCTATGACATATACGTCCTCCCCTATGGCGATAAACTGAATATTGATCAATCCCTTCACATGCAGGGCTTTCGCCAGCCTTTTGGTATATTCGGCAATTTTATCCTTCACCAGTTTGCCGATGGTATGGGCGGGATAAACGGATATACTGTCCCCGGAATGCACGCCTGTCCGTTCAATATGTTCCATAATACCGGGTATCAGGATGTCCGTACCGTCACACACGGCATCCACCTCGATTTCCTTTCCCTGTAGATACTTGTCCACAAGAATCGGGTGGTCCTGGGCAATCCGGTTGATAATTTCCATAAATTCCTCGATTTCCCGGTCGGAAATGGCGATCTGCATTCCCTGTCCCCCCAGCACATAGGAGGGCCGCACCAGGACAGGATAGCCTAAGCGGTTTGCTACGGCTTTTGCCTCCTCCGCGGTGTACACCGTACCGCCTGCTGCCCGGGGAATGCCCGTTTCCTCCAGAATCTTGTCGAAAAGCTCCCGGTCCTCCGCGGCGTCCACGTCCTCCGCTTTGGTGCCCAGGATGGGAACCCCCATCTTCATCAGGCTCTCCGTGAGCTTGATGGCGGTCTGTCCACCGAACTGCACCACCGCACCGTCCGGTTTCTCGATTTCCACGACGGATTCCACGTCCTCCGGCGTCAGGGGTTCGAAATACAGCTTATCCGCAATATCAAAGTCCGTACTCACGGTCTCCGGATTGTTATTGATGATAATGGTCTCATAGCCCGCCTTGGAAAACGCCCAGGTGGCGTGGACGGAGCAGTAGTCAAATTCGATGCCCTGCCCGATACGGATGGGTCCGGAACCCAGGACGAGAATTTTCTTATGATAGGTACTTTTGACCTGGCTGACTTCCCCCGCACCAACCTCACATTCTCCACCATACACAGAATAATAGTAGGGAGTGGACGCCGCAAACTCCGCCGCACAGGTATCCACCATTTTATAAACCGCCCGGATACCGTTTTCCTTTCGAAGCGCTTTGATCTCCGCTCCGCTCCTCCCTGTAAGCCGGGCGATCACATTGTCCGGAAATTCAATCCGCTTGGCCTCCTTCAGCAGTTGAGGTGTCAGCTCCTGTGTCTTCAGCGCTTCCTCCATTTCCACCAGGATAGCAATTTTATCAATAAACCAAGTATCAATCATCGTGATTTCATGTATTCCCTGATAGGAAATGCCTTTTCGAATGGCTTCCGCAATCATCCAGATTCTCCGGTCGTCCGCCACCTTCAGCCTGCTCTTCAGCTCTTCCGGACCCAAATCACTGAAATCATAGGAAAGCAGGCAGTCCGCATGCTGTTCCAGGGAACGGATGGCCTTCATCAAGGCTCCCTCAAAATTATCACAGATACTCATAACCTCACCGGTGGCCTTCATCTGGGTAGTAAGCGTACGCTTTGCCGTAATAAACTTATCAAAAGGCAGTCTCGGTATCTTCACCACGCAGTAATCCAGTGTGGGTTCGAAACTGGCATAAGTCTTCTGCGTGATGGCATTTTTGATCTCATCCAGGGTGTAACCCAAAGCAATCTTTGCCGCCACCTTGGCGATTGGGTAGCCTGTGGCCTTGGAAGCCAGGGCAGAGGACCTGCTCACCCTGGGATTCACCTCGATGACACAGTACTCAAAGCTGGTGGGATGCAGCGCGAACTGCACATTGCAGCCGCCGGTAATCTGCAGCTCGTTTATGATATTCAGCGCGGATGTCCGCAGCATCTGGTATTCCTTGTCGCTCAAAGTCTGGGACGGCGCCACCACAATGCTGTCTCCCGTATGCACACCCACAGGGTCTATATTTTCCATGTTGCAGACAGTGATGCAGTTCCCTGCACTGTCCCGCATGACTTCATACTCGATCTCCTTCCATCCTGCGATACATCGCTCCACCAGTACCTGTCCCACCCGGGAAAGCCGCAGACCGTTTTCCAGGATCTCCTCCAGTTCCACCTGAGTACGGGCAATCCCGCCGCCGGAACCGCCCAAAGTATAGGCAGGCCGCAGTACCACCGGATAACCGATGGCATTGGTAAATTCCACACCGTCCTTTACGGTCTCTACCACCTTTGAAGCCGCACAGGGCTCTCCGATGCGTTCCATCAGATCCTTGAACTCCTGCCGCCCTTCCGCATTGCGGATGGTGGCAGCTGTGGTTCCCAGAAGAGTCACACCATGGGATTTTAGAAATCCGGATTCCTCCAGTTCCATCCCCAGGTTCAGCCCTGCCTGTCCCCCAAGGGTGGGCAGAATGCTGTCCGGTTTTTCTTTCTCTATGATCTGTTCCAGCACCTGTACGGTCAGGGGCTCGATATATACCTTGTCCGCAATGTCCCTGTCCGTCATGATGGTAGCAGGATTGGAATTCACCAGGATAACTTCCACCCCCTCCTCCTTCAGAGAGCGGCAGGCCTGAGTGCCCGCATAGTCGAATTCCGCTGCCTGTCCGATAACTATCGGTCCGGACCCGATGACCATGACTCGTTTTACATTTGGATTCTTAGGCATGGGACGCACCTCCTTTCCCGTTTTCTCTTCCAATATCTACCTGCTTTTCCGTCTCGGCATCCCTGCTCCTTCTCATTCTGTCAATAAATCTGTCAAAAAGATACCTGGAGTCCTGCGGCCCAGGACACGCCTCCGGATGGTACTGCACCGTGAAGATTTGTTTCCCTGTGTAGGAAAGGCCCTCGTTGGTGCCGTCGTTCACGTTGACAAAGGCCGGAACCGCCACATTCGGGTCCACTTTGTCCATGTCCACCACATAGCCGTGATTCTGTGAAGAAATATACACCCTTCCGTCATGCAGATCCTTCACCGGATGATTTCCGCCTCGGTGGCCGTATTTCATTTTATACGTATCCGCCCCGGTAGCCAGTGCCATCAGCTGATGTCCCAGACAGATGGCAAAAATGGGGATATCCGTATCATAGAGCTTTTTGATTTCCTTTATGATGGATACACATTCCTTGGGATCTCCCGGGCCGTTGCTCAGCATGATGCCGTCAGGAGCGGAAGTGATAATCTCCGCCGCCGGGGTAAAAGCCGGATACACCGTCACCTCACAGCCCCGTTCCGCCAGGGAACGGGCAATATTGGCCTTGGCCCCTAAATCCAGAAGCGCCACCCTTAAACCTGCGCCGTTTAACGCCCTCACCAGAGTTGGCCTGGGCTCCCGAACCCCCTTTTCATATGCCTCTCTGTCAAAGCGTGCAGAACCTGACAGCGGTCCGTTTTCCTCCAGGCTGACAGAAGGTTTCACCACATATTTTTCCCTGCAGGTCACCTTCTCCACCACCTTCCCTGTAGTGTAAGCTTTCAGCTTCGGCAGAATCTCCGCCGTATTCGAATATTCCCGGGTGGTAATCATCCCGTTCATGGTCCCCTTCTCACGAAGGATCCTGGTCAGCGCCCTGGTGTCGATCCCGGCGATGCCGGGCACATTATGTTCTTCGAGAAACTGCTGCAGAGTCATATCACAGCGGAAATTACTGGAAACACGGGAAAGCTCCCTTACGATAAAACCATCCGGCCAGGGCTTTGAAGATTCCATGTCGTCCCTGCAGATACCGTAATTGCCAATCAGAGGATAGGTCATGCAGACTGCCTGTCCCGCATAGGACGGGTCCGTCAGCACCTCCAAATACCCGGCCATGGATGTGTTAAACACGATTTCACTGATGATCTCCCTGTGTGCGCCTATGTGAATCCCCTCAAACACAGTGCCGTCTTCCAAAATCAAAAACGCCTTCATAACCTCTCTCCCATCTCCCGCTCCGGTCACACGCGAAATTCCGTATTGCGTTCCTCCGCTGTTTATCCGCCGAAGGGGCGCATCCTCCGCACCGGTCGGGCATCTCATACCCATTCCAATCCAATCGCTCCCGAAACATTCGCATTATTATAGCACAGAAAACAAAACCCGGCAATATGTAAACCTGCTCAAATCCAAATCAAATCCAAAAAGCGTAACAGTTCAGACAGGGCGCTGAATTGTTACGAGAATGCACACAAAACGCGAAAAGAATGCGTTTTGGCGCCCGCAGGTCTCGCAAAATTGCACAGAGCGCAATTTTGACTTCGCGAGAGGGGCTGTCTGAACTGTTACAAAAAGCGTCATCCGAGACGGCAGGCCCGGCAATTGTACAAAGTTTTCATTGCGTTTCCGCGGTATTGATGATATGATACCAGGGTCAAAAGGTCATACGTGGCATGCCTGCCTGTCAATACCGGCTTTGGGTATCACAACGTTCATAATACCTTTTGACCACTATATCACGATATTGTCTTATTTTAAAACCGTATAAATGCAGGAGGATACCATTTATGATTCATGTCTCACTTTCCGGTACCGATTTAAAATTCAACGAAGCCAATCTGCACTTTTCCATGACCCGGAACAGCGGCGAATGGAGCTGGACACAGGACTATGTCCCCCTGTTCACCGCCGGCTCGGAGGAAATCCCCTTTCAAAGCGCCGCTTCCGTCTCCCATGAGGTGAAGGAAAACGGGCTTGGAAAGGGTATCCTCTCCCGCTATGAAGGCTTTGCCTGGGACGGGAAAACTTCCGCCCTGTCATTTGCCACCTACACCTGGATTGAGGGCGCCACCGGGGATATCTTCTTTGAATGGATTCCCCTGCAGGAGTCCGATGCGGATATCAACGCCGTCCGCTGGCCTGGTCCCATGGCGTTTTCGGAAAAAAGGGCGGACTGGTATACGCTGCTGAACCAGCACCAGGGACTGCTCATCCCCAATACCTGGGAAACCGCCCTGGGGAAGCTGCCCTTTGACGGCCAGCTCTGTTCCGCCGCCAATTACATGCCCTGGTTCGGCCAGGTAAAGGCCGGCGAGGGTTATATCGCCATCTGCGAGCAGCCCTGGGACTGCGCCTTCTATGCGGAACATCCCGCCGGAGGACCCTACACCACAGCGGGCGTCCGCTGGCTGCCCAGCCTGGGAAAGATGCGCTACCGCAGAGTCATGCGCTACACCTTTTTGAACGATTGTGACTACAACGACATCTGCAAGGTATACCGCTCCTATGTGAAGGAAAAGGGCCTGTTCTGCAGCCTGAAGGAAAAAGCCGCCAAAGCCCCCAAAGTGGAACAGCTCATCGGCAGCCTCTTTCTGCACCGGGGCATTAAGAATCATGTGTGCGCGGAATCGGACATGCACGATCCGGAGCATCCCGGCAAATATGACCGGGTAGTCCCTTTCGGAACACGTTCGGCGGAAATCCGCGCCCTTCATGACCAGGGCTTCGAAAAGCTCTTCCTGCACCTGGACGGTTGGGGTGATCCGGGATATGACAATCAGCATCCGGACTACCTGCCCCCCTGTGAAGAGGCCGGCGGCTGGAGCGGAATGAAGGAACTGGCCGACACCATGCATGCGTGCGGTTATCTCTTCGGCATTCATGACCAGTACAGGGACTACTATTTCAACGGAAAAACCTTTGATGCCTCCTTCGGCTGCCTCCAGACGGACGGCAGTCTTCCGGAACATGCACATTGGGCCGGCGGCCGCCAGACCTATCTGTGCGCAACCCAGGCTCCCTATTATGTCAGACGCAACTTCCGGCAGCTGGCGGAACAGGGCATCGAGTTAGACTGTGCTTACCTGGATGTATTCACCTGCAATGAACCCGACGAATGCGCCAATCCCATGCACACCATGAGCCGCAGGGACTGCCTGGAGTTCCGGGGACAGTGTTTCGAATACCTGCTCTCCCAGGGCATCCTGCCCAGCTCCGAGGAGGTATCCGACTGGAGCATGCGGAGCCTGGTATTCTGCCATTACGCGCCCTACCGGTTTATGATGTACAAGCCCGGCACCCCGCAGAATGGCATCCCTGTTCCGCTGTTCAACCTGGTGTACCACGACTGCGTAATCATTCCCTGGATGATGGACAAAATGGACGCCCGAAACGACTACATGCTCTATGCCCTGCTCAACGGCGGCGCTCCCTATCTCATCAGAGACGGCGCATATCCGGGCGTAGACGGTTCCTTTGAACCGGAATTTACCTTTACCGAAAGGGAAGCCTATGAGAGATGCCGTGTGGTATCCGGGCTCCACGAGCGGGTTGCCGCCTGTGAAATGGTCTCCCATAAGCTCCTTACGCCGGACGGAAAACGGCAGGAAACGGTGTTCGGCGACGGCACCAGAGTACGAATCGATCTGGATACACAGCTGTATGAGGTCGATCATGCATAACCAAAATTCATAAAAAGTTATGAAACAAAACGCGAAGCTTCCGAACTCCTCAGATGAGATTTCATCGAGTTCGTAACTTCGCGTTTTAATGGAGTAGACGGGAGTCGAACCCGTGTCCAAAAGCCCATTCCCTGTCCTTCTACTATCGTAGTCCGTTATCCCGGCCGGTCTTACTCCGGCCTGTTCCCTCCTGCGGCAGACAACGAACGATCTGCCTGATTCGGTAGCTTCATCATACGCCCGCGCGGGCAAAGCTTAGCGCGCGTCGTTTCTCACATCGTCGATGCCCGGATTCCGGAGTGTGAGTGCCCCGGAGCGGACAAGCCGCCTGAGGCGGCGTCACCAGCTGCGATTAGGCAGCCAGTGCGTACTGATAATTATCTTCAGCGTTTAGTTTAGGTTTGCGGTTAACGTGCCGCAACGGATAGCTTCTCCAGCTGCAAGACCCCTGTCGAAACCTTTACTACCCCATACTTCCTTATGCATATCCAGTATATGCGCTTTTTGCCTGATTGTCAACTGCTAAGTTTTTTCCAGGCTATTTATCTTTTCCCGCCGCCCTTCCCTGTCCGCCCACCGCGGCATTTCTTCTGTCCCTCTCCTACAGGCACTCCTAGAGGTTCTTAACCTTAAATTCCCGCTGCGTCTCCCGCCTCTGGTCCTTCTTTGCAATGTCCTGGCGCTTGTCATAGAGTTTCTTACCTCTTGCCAGCCCCACTTCCGTCTTGACCCTGCCGTCCTTGAAATAAACCTGCAGCGGCACCAGGGTGTATCCCTTTTCTGCTACCTTCCCCGCCAGCTTGTTAATTTCGTACTTGTGCATCAGCAGTTTCTTGACCCGCAGGGGATCTTTATTGAAAATATTTCCCTTTTCGTATGGACTGACATGCATGCCGTAAACAAAGATTTCCCCGTTTTCAATTCGTATAAAAGCTTCTTTGATACTGCATTTGCCCATGCGCATGGATTTCACTTCCGTACCGTGAAGCGCAATGCCCGCCTCATATGTCTCGTCTATAAAATAGTCATGAAATGCCTTCTTATTGTTGGCAATCAGCTTTTGCGGCGCCTTTGCCATGTCTATACCCTCCTATTCCAGTCCCGCCGGCCTGCTGCGTTGATTCCGATTCCGCCGGTGCAACCTAATATCCGCTTCAGCAGGCCTGCTGCTTTAATTCAATTTTTTATTCCGGTTCTTCTTCCGATATCGCGAAATCTACGGTACGGTTAAACCTGTCGCATCCGATCACGCATACCTTCACCGGCATGCCCAGTTTATAGCTTTTCCCGGTGGCCTGCCCGATCATTTCATAAGTGCTTTCGTTATAGTAAAAATAATCACCCGGAAGCCTGGAGATATGAATCAGCCCCTCCACGGTATTTGGCAGTTCGACATACAGCCCCCAGGCGGTAATGCCGGAAACCACGCCCTCATAGATTTCTCCGATCCGCTCCTCCATATATTCCACTTTTTTGAGCTTGTCTGTCTCCCGCTCCGCTTCGTCGGCGCGGCGCTCCGTCTCGGAGGAATGCTTTGCCACCTCCGGCAGAATTTCCCTGTAATGGGCAGTCCGCTCCTCCCCCAGCCTTCCCCTCAGCTGTTCCTTGATAATCCTGTGAATCTGCAGATCCGGGTATCTGCGGATGGGCGAGGTAAAATGGCAGTAATAAGGACACGCCAGGCCGAAATGCCCGCTGCATTCCACGCTGTATTTTGCCTGCTTCATACTGCGCAGGGCCAGCCGGCTGATCAGGGGTTCCTCCGGCGTACCGGCTATCTTGGCCAGCAGCTTCTGGATTTCCTTTGGATGAACCTCCTCCCCCGATGTCCTCTGCCCGCTCCTGCCCACAGCCTTCATATAATATCCGAAATTATAAATAAACGCCGCCAGCTTCTGAATCTTTTCCCCGTCCGGTACGTCGTGTACTCGGTAGACAAAGGGCTGCTCCATCCAGTAAAAATGCTGCGCAACCGTCTCATTGGCGGCCAGCATAAAGTCCTCAATGATATCCGTGGCCACATTCCGCTCATAAGGCCTTATGTCAACGGGATGCCCTTCTCTGTCCAGCGATATCTTGCACTCCGGAAAATCAAAGTCAATGGAACCCCTTTTGCGACGCTTTTCCCGCAGGATGGCCGCCAGCTTTTCCATGTCCCGAAACATGGGCAGCAGCCCGCTGTACTCCCTGTATTCTTCCTGATTTACAGCTGTCTCATCCTCCAGGAGCGCCTTTACCGCCGTGTAAGACATACGCTTATTGACCCGGATTACTGATTCGCAGATATCATAATCTACAATCTCGCCTTTCAGGTCCACCGTCATCAGGCAGCTCAGCGCCAGCCTTTCCACTCCCTCATTCAGGGAACAGATCCCGTTGGAAAGGGCATGGGGCAGCATGGGAATCACCCTGTCCACCAGGTAAACACTGGTCCCCCGCTTCAAGGCCTCCCTGTCCAGGGCAGAATTCTCCTGAACATAATTTGTCACGTCTGCAATGTGAACTCCCAGGCAGTATTTTTCCCCATCAAAGGTGACGCTCACAGCATCGTCCAAATCCTTGGCATCCTCGCCGTCAATGGTCACCATTTCCACATCCCGCAGATCCCTGCGGCCGGCCATGTCTGCCTGGGATACCTCCTGAGACACCCGTTCCACCTGGTTCATAATCTTGACGGAAAATTCCATTGGCAGCTCATATCCCCGCACAATGGACAGGATGTCCACCCCAGGATCGTTCACATGCCCCAGGATTTCCGCTACTTTCCCTTCCGGACTCCTCTTGTCCGATCCGTAATCCGTAATCTCCACTACCACTTTGTGGCCGCTCATGGCGCCCTTGGAGCGCTCCCGGGGCACAAAAATATCCCGGGGCAGTCTGGCGTTATCCGGTACTACAAATCCGTAGTTCTCCCGGCTTCCGTCGTAGGTACCCACCACCTGTCTGATCCCACGGGCTATAATCCGTACTACCTTTGCCTCCTGCCGCCTGCTCTCCTGCTCCGGAAGCAGCGCCACTTCCACCGTATCCTTATGGTAAGCTCCGTTTGTCTGCTCCTCCGGAATATATAAATCTTCCTCTCTGCCTTCAATCTCCACGAATCCAAAGCCCCTGGCATTGCCGATAAAGGTACCCGTCAAAAGGTGCCCGTCGGATTTCACATATTTTCCTTTGGATGTGAGCATCAGCTTTCCTTCCGCCAGAAGTTCCCGCAAAACCGCCCGCAGCTCTTCCCTGTCCTCCCTGGACACCTGAAGAAACACTGCCAGTTCCTTTTCTTTCATGGGAACGTATATCGGGTCCTTTACCAGATCGCAGATTACTTTTTTCCTGGCTTGCAATGATTTTTTACGCTCTATATTCTCCATATCCCTCCTGATTCCGCAGAAACCCCAGTACCGAAATTCCCCTCTGACAAATCGAAAAAAGACACTCCTGCCGTATCACAAGGGTGTCTAATCAACAACCCCGCTGCAAGCAACGGGGCATGTGACCCTCGCGGCATCCGCCAAATGGATACTGGCGCATTGCCCGCGGGAATCAATGAACTGAATACACCGGCAAAACCGGAACCTGAGCCGTCTTAAAATACACTCAGATTCAGGACTACCGCCAAAACCATGAACAGTAATGCCAGTACTTTGGTAATCTTCACCAGCTGGCCTTCCATGGAACGTCCCTTGTTCTTGCCCCAATAAGTCTCTGCCGCGCCGCTGATAGCGCCCAGACCTGCGGATTTCCCCTCCTGCATCAGCACCAGCACCACAAGCGCAATGCAAACCAATATAAATAGAATGGTAAGTACTATCTTTAATGCTGCCATATCGCACCTCCTGAATAAGCCCCTCTTGACCTTTCTTTACAACAAACTAGAGTCTATGTTACCATAAAAAAACGGAAAAAACAAGGCTTTCTCAAAAATTTCCTTTAAATATCAGGCAAATATGGAGTTACCGCGAAAAAAGGCCGCATCCGCTACCCTCTGCATTTCCGAAGTAGTGAACACGGCCCTTATGACTAGGGCGGCAAATGCTTCCGTCACACATTGCCCGCGGCAGTCAGCTCATGAACTCCTCTGCCAGATAAAAGAGAATATCCAGCTGAGCACAAAAAAACAAATCCCCACAATCAACATATGCGCAACCGGCTTTTGTCTTTCGCCCTTTTTCTGTTTATACTCGTAAAAGTCCCTGTAACGCGGGTTTCGGGCATTCCGGCGAAAAACGTCGAAAATGTGTATAAACCCGAAAGCAAGCATATCAAACGTTCCGCTGCCCGAGGCAAATACCAGGACGCCAATTCCCCCAACCAGAGCGGCGGAAGCAATGCACGCATCCGAGAGCAGCCGGAAGATATCAGGTATTCCCACGGTCCAGAATTCGTTTGAGACAAGAATCCCAAGGGATATCAGCAGTCCGGCACCCAAGCTGCCCAGTATCGGTTTCCACCTGCCCCCCCTCTTCATCGCCCGTCTGCCATTTCTGCCTTGTACTTCTCAAATTCGGCGTTATTGCAGGAAATCAAATGTCCGGGTGCAATTTCCCGTATCACCGGCTTGTCAACCGAATAATCGTGTTCCGCAATCGGATTGTAAACGATACGCGTCCTTCCCTTCTCAAATTCCGGATCGGGAAGCGGAATGGACGAGAGCAGCGACTTTGTGTACGGATGCAGCGGATGCGCAAACAGTTCATCCGAAGAAGCAAGCTCGACTATTTTACCGTAATACATTACCGCAATGGTATCCGAGAAGTACTTTACCACCGACAGGTCATGCGCGATAAACAGGATTGTCAGCCCCAGGCGATTGCGCAAATCATTCAGCAGGTTGATTACCTGCGCCTGAATGGAAACGTCCAGCGCGGAAATCGGCTCGTCGGCTATAATGAAATCAGGGTTCAGGATGATGGCCCTGGCAATACCGATACGCTGGCGCTGGCCCCCCGAAAATTCATGGGGATACCGCCCCGCGTGTTCAGGCACCAATCCCACCAGATCCAGCATCTTGTACACCATCTCGTCTATATACTTCTGATTCCGCACACCGCGGATTACCAGTCCCTCGGCAATAATGTCCTTTACCGTCATACGCGGATCAAGAGAGGCAATGGGATCCTGAAAAATCATCTGCATCTTATTCATGATGCGGTCCTTTTTAGCAAGGCGGAGGTCTTCTTTATACTGTGCCTCAAGCTGCGTGCGTATATTCAGCGCCTGGCTGTATGGATCCTTCTTTGCCGCATCCGAATTCTCCGCACCGATGACCTCGGACATCTCTCCGCTTATGTCGATGGCTGTTCTGCCCTTCTCCACTTCCCCCATGATGCCTTTCACCGCACGCAGGAGGTTTTCAGCTGCCGTTCCCCCACGCTCCTTGTCGGTGCATTTGTCAAAAGCATCCTTCACCCGCCCAAGGCATGGTTCATAAAGCTGTGTAACCCTCTTAACCTGTTCCTCGGCATATTTCTGATTGCAGCGCTTATGGTCTTCCTTTGCCGCCCTGATATTTTCATTCTGGGCGGTAATGATCCGGTTAAGCTCTTTTTCCGCCTGTTCAAGACGTTTCTGCCCCTTCTGGCGCGCATCCGGGCTTCCGTCGGCTTTCATCTGCGCCTTGATCTCGGCCGTCTCTTTGCGGTAGTTTTCCTTCGCGCTTCGAATTGCGTCCTTATAGGAGCGGATACCCGCAGCGATACGCTGCCCCTTGAAAATAATATTTCCGGACGTGATATCATACAGCCGGATTATGGATCGTCCGGTAGTGGTCTTACCGCAGCCGCTCTCTCCCACCAGGCCGAATACCTCGCCCTTATGGATTTCAAAATTCACATCGTCAACGGCCTTGAGTTCGTTGGCAGGCCCCATTTTGAAGTATTGGCAAAGGTGCTCCACCTTCAGCAAAACTTCGTTTTTTTTCATATTGTCGTTTTGCATTAATCAGCACCCCTTTCCCCTGCTTTTTCTTTCATGCGTTCGATACGTTCCAGCACAACCTTCGGCGGATCCACTTTCGGAGCGTTGGGATGCAGAAGCCAGGTGGCTGCCTGATGACTGTCCGAAATCCGAAACATCGGAGGTTCCTGCTCAAAATCAATCTTTAAAGCGTACTTGTTCCGCTTTGCAAACGCATCTCCCTTGGGAGGATAAATCATATTCGGCGGCGTTCCGGGAATCGCCTCCAAAGTTTCCTTCGTATCAAGATCCGGCATGGAGGAAAGCAGCGCCCATGTATAAGGATGGGCGGGAGCATAAAATACGTCTTTCGCGGTACCCATTTCCACGATTTTTCCGGCATACATCACGGCTACCCTGTCAGCCATATTGGCAACCACACCCAAATCGTGAGTGATAAATATAACCGAAAGCTTACGCTCCTCCTTGACCTTATTGATCAGTTCAAGAATCTGGGACTGTATCGTCACGTCAAGGGCTGTGGTGGGTTCGTCGCAAATCAGGACATCCGGATTTGCGGACAGGGCGATGGCAATTACAATTCGCTGACGCATACCGCCTGAAAATTCGAAGGGATACTGGTGGTATCTTTTGCGCGGTTCGGAAATGCCTACCTCTTCCAAAAGCTTAATCGCACGGTTCTTTGCCATACGACGGGTAACCTTAAAAGCAACTGCCGAGGCCTTTTCCTTAAAATATGCAATCAGGCCCAATACCTTCGCGTCATAATCCGTTTGAGCCATGGCTTTGATACTGCGCTCCAGCTCACTGCGGGTACGGCTGATTATACTGACAATATCCTGGCGCAGGGTATCCAGATCCACCAAATCCTTCTCCGCCACCGTATACTCCGGCTTATTGCCCTTCGCTGCCTGTCTGGCATAATTCTCAGCCTGTTTCGCATAACGCTTTTCCTCATCCGCATTGCGGACAATGCCGTCGAAATAGACATTAATAGCCATATTCAGGCTTGAGGCAAAGGTATAAAGTACGTTGTTTTTGTCAGTGTCAAGACGGTTAATGGAGCGTCCCACCGCGTCCGTAAGCGCCTTTGCCGTCTCGAATGCCTCTTTCTTCTGCATATCCGGATTGCGGAAAAAGTCAACCTTACCGTCAATCAGCGAAATGGCCGCCTGCATGTTGGCAGTTGATTTCTCATTGGAATAGCGGACGCCCTCCTTGGCCACGGAAAGGAATTCCCGCATAAAATGCTCATCCAGATATTTCTGCAGGTATTCGTTCAGCTCCCGGATCTCAAGCTCCGGAAGCGGCTGGTTTGCGAAAACCGCATAGTATCCCATTGCAAAGAAATTCGGCTTGGTATAGCCTGCCGCTTCCTCCAGGATTGCCTTCACCTGAGAAAGCTTTTCGGAAATGGCTGCCCAGTCGGCATCACTTGCCGTATCCTGTCTCTCACCGCGGTTAAAGAGCTGGCGGAAAAAGCTGCCCAACCGCTGTGAAAACGGAATCTTTATCAGGAGCTTAAGCTCTCCGAGAATGGCCGCCAGCTCCTCTGCCCGGCTGTGAACCACATAGCGCTCACGGGTATGGTATGACAGCTTGACAATTTCCGCAATATCGCGGCGCAGGTTCTTGTACGCATGCTTCTCTATGCGGAAGATAAGGTCCCCTACCTCGTCCAGCACATCGTCCATAGCCTCACGGGCCTTATTATAAGCATATTCAAATTCAAGATTTTTATAGACAAATTTGTTAAAATCCTGACAGACCTTTTTGTTCTCGGCTTTTAAGCTGCTGCCCCGTGCCTGGTCCATACACTGGTTGAGCATCTCCAGCTTCTCATTGAAGGCCGCCCTGCTCTCCTTCCGGGCAACCTTTCCCTTTATGAGCGTAGCCTCCGTCATCTGCTTTCCCACACGCATAATGGGATTCAGGCTGGACATGGGATCCTGGAAGATCATGGCGATCTTGTCGCCCCGCAGCCTGTGGAATTCCTCCTCCGGAATCTTCATCAGATCACGGCCGTCATAGATGATTTCACCGGCCTCCTTGATGGCATTCCCGGCAAGGATCCCCATGATGGCACGGTTGGTCACTGACTTTCCGGAGCCGCTCTCACCTACCAGCGCCAGAGTCTCTCCCTTGTACAGGTCAAAATTAATACCGCGGACAGCCTGTACCTTACCGCCGTCCGTGCGGAAGGATATCTTCAGATTATTCACTGATAATTTAATTTCTCTACTGTCCATATCAGCCCTCCGTACCACGTAAACTAGGATTAAATGCGTCTCTCAGTCCGTTTCCGAACAGATTGAAGGAAAGCATCAGCAGCGCCAGGAATATTGAGGGGAACATCGCCACAAAAGGCGCCGTTGCCAGGGATGCCTGCCCCGCCGCAATCAGGGTACCCACGCTGGTAATGTTTCCCGTCGCCAGATTGATGATTCCAAGATAAGACAGGCTGGTCTCGGAATAAATCATGAAGGGAATCACCAGTGCAAAATCGGTAACCAGCGTACCGATGGCATTGGGGAAAATATGCTTGAACATCAACCGTTTGTCCGAAGCCCCCAGCGTCCGTGCGGAAAGCACATATTCCTGGTTCTTGAAGCGGTAAAACTGCATTCTCGTCCGGCGCCCCATGCCGATCCACCCCAGGAGGAAGAACGTAATAAACAGCGCCAGTGCCTGGCTGGCAGTACCCATATGAAGCTTCAGCAGCGTAATGACAATCATGGTGGGAACCGCGCCAAGAATGTCCGTGATGCGCTCCATCACCAAGTCAAGACGGCCGCCGTAGTATCCGGCGATAGAACCGTATATCGCACCTACAATCAGATTGCTCACTGCCACTATGATGGCGAATATGAACGAAAAGCGCGCACCCGAGGAAAGGCATGTAAGGATATCCTTGCCGGTACCGGTGGTTCCAAACAGGAAGCTGGGATTGCCGATCCCGTCATTCAGTATCTCGGAATGATAAAAGGTATAATACTCGTAATAGTTAACGCGGACCTGCACCCCGCTGGGCGTTACAAGGGCATAGCTGTAATAGCAGGTCTGTTCGTCCTCAAGGAAGCCTTCCTCCCCTTCCACCCGCAGGGAGTTGTACTGGTCCAGGCCAATCCCGTTCTCCATAATGCTGGCCGGATAGGAATTATAAACCGGAATGATGTTTCCATCATCGTCATACACAATCTGGGTCTTGCCCCCTTTTGCCTCCGTCTTATAATAAATGTTTCCGTCCGCCTCATAGTCTACGGAGGTAGGGCGGTCCCGCTTGGCCACCATGGGATAAATCACCTGGATACCGGTTTCATTCTGATACTCCTGCAATGCATAATATTCTTCCATGGAGAGATTTTTGTACACCACACCGTTCATATGATAGGTGTCCAGGCGGAAATGGTATTCACCGTCCTCCGTCAGTGTGTACTCCTGATTTTTCACGGCGTTATGGCCTGTTTCCTGGCCCATGGCATAATAGTAGGTAAAGGTTTTCAGGTTCGTCTGCAGCTCCTTGCAGCCGTCCCAGAAAGAGGTATTCTCAAACAGGCTGCATTTCGGCTGTGTATACGAGAAATAGGTATCAAAATACGAAACTTGATACTGGGTAAAAAAGGGCACGAAAATTGCAAACAGAACCATAATGAAAATCACAATCGCAGCAACGATGGCGCCTTTGTTTTTGGCGAAGCGGCGTAAAGCGTCTTCCAGATAGCCCACCGGTTTGGTCTCCGGTTTTTTATCATGGGATATATCCTCTGTCTGTGCGAACACAAATTTTTCCAACGGAATCGCATCATACACATTCGTTTTTTCCATATCACTTCGCCCCCATTCTAATTCTCGGATCAATGAATCCGTAGCTGATATCAACAACAATACCGCCCAGAAGTGACACAAGGATATAAAAACCCGACAGCATCATAAAGAAATCATAATCCAGGGAGTTTACGGAATCAAGATACAACCGCCCCACCCCTGGAACCGAGAACATACTCTCGATGATCAACGAGCCGCTCAGCACACTGATGAACTCGCTCAGGATGGACGGAAAGATAACCACCATGGAATTTCGCATGGCGTGACGCAGCGTAGCCTGTCCTCTCGTCAAGCCCTTGGTGCGGGCCAGCAGCATAAATTCGTTGGTCAGAACCTCGGAAAGCTCCGCCCGCGTATACCGGGCATAGCCTGCCACCGAACCCAGGCAGAGCGACAGAACCGGCGGCATCATGGACCGGAACATGCTCCAGGTAAAGTATTCATAGCCGGAATTCATTGTAGTAGGGAACAATCCGGCCCTGAAACAGAGAAAATACTGTATAAGAAGCCCCATAACAATAGCGGGCATTGATATCAAAAGGATAATAAAAATATTGATCAGCTGATCCTGCCATTTATTCTTTTTCAGCGCAGCCAGAATTCCCAGCCCAAGCCCGATGGGAACGCCGATAAATGTAGAATAAAGGTTGATCAGGACCGTCGGCGGTATTTTTTCTGCAAAAACATCCAAAACCGCACGTCCGCGATAGGAGGGGATATTGACCCCGATTCCGAAATCGCCCTTGAGAAAAATCTTTTTCAGGTAATTACCAAGCTGAATCATGATCGGCACACGTTCATAACTCCAAGTCTGTGTGGCGGGATCCATAACCGCATTTTGAATATATCCCCGTCCTTCCAGCTGGCGGACGATGACATTCGCATCCTGCCCCACTTGAACCGTGATGACAATCGGCAAAAGCTTTATCAAAACAAAACACATGAACATGATGATGGAGAATGTCATAATCATCAGTCCAAGCCTCTTCGATACATACTTAAACATATACATAGGCGATAGCTCCTGTCTTTTTGGTGGGTAAACGACAACTTAATTTCCGTAAGGTTAAAATTTGAGGCGGACGAAAAAGATCCGCCCGCCTCATCTCCGAGCTCAGTCAGCCGGCACTAAGGAAATGCCTGCACCGACAATTCCCAGATAATTACTCGACTTTCTTGTATTCAGCGCTCAGGTCATTGTTATTGGACTTAACATACTCAGCCCACGCCGCATCGTCATACATGGGACGCATATACTGAATGCCGCCGAACTCCTTAAAGAAATTGAACTCGTCAGTAATCTGCTCAAACTTCGCACTGTAAACAGTTGCTATGAAATCAGATGTCGTCATGACACCATAGTACTTATTGAGATATGTTTCCTCCAGCATGGAAAGCACCTGCAGCCGTACATCCGCGGGAGCAAAGCTGTCGCCCCAGTTATAGGTCTCGGTACATCCTCTGGACTCGGCGAGACCGTTCAGGCAGCAGTACCAGTTATAGATGGACATGGTAAGCTCCTGGCCTGCGCCGGGGTAATCACCCTCAGGCATGGTATACGTAAGCATCTCGGACTCCATATCCCACCATACGGCATACATCAGGCCTGCCGTGGGATCCATGTAGCACTGCAGGAAACCGCAGGGGTCAAATGCACCGCCGCTGAAGCCGACGGTAACAGCCAGGTCATAAGCGCCGCTCTTGAAGTCGGAAGCCCAGCTCTCGCCAAAGGAACCGTCGAAGATAACCTCCACCTTTCCTTCCAGGGAAGTACCCTGCACCAGTTCGTTGAAGAATTTCACCATATACTCGTTGGCACGGCGGGTATTCTCATTGTCAACACCAGACCCCTGCAGGATAGTGATTTTCTTGTTGGGATCATAACCGTACTTATCCGCGTTCTCGGTCAGTTCTTTATATGCGTTCTCGATCAGCTCCTTGGCAAGAGGGCGGTTCATGCCGTTCATAACCTCGTAAGCATCCTCATAGGTAGCATACTTGTTGGTGCCGTCCGTCCAAGTGCCGTCATCGTTCTGGGTAAACCCGTAAACCCGCAGCAAACCTTCCTGTGCCTGCTGTGTATATCTGTACACGCCGCCGTTCTCAATGTCATGATAGTAAGAGGGACCAAGCAGGCCATAGCAGGGCTGATGGGAAGCAAACAGGGTGGAGTTGAAATCATCTCTGTCAAGATACAGGGAGATTGCCTTCCTGAAATCCTGAATGGCCAGGATGCCGTTGTTGCGCCCCGAAGCCTTCAAAACGTCAAGGTTCGAATAGATCATGGTGCCGAAGGTACCGGTACCGGGAGCAAATTTCGTATATTTGGAATCGCGGTAGTCATCCTTGTGGTCAACATCCAGAACAATGCTGTCGATCTCGCCGCCCAGGAACTTGATCCACTGAGTGGCCACATCCGATACCTGCTCACAGAAGATCTTGTCAATCAGGAACTGGTTCTTGTACTCATCCATACCGTAACCATACCAGTTCTCGTTCTTAGCCAGTTCATAGGATTTACCGGCCTGGAAAGCACTCACCTTGTAAGGCCCCCAGCTGGCGCTGGTTTCAATGGAGGTATTGTAATTGGTGGTCCAGAGTTCAGCGCCCTGCTGCGGCTCCTGCTTGCAGGATTCATACAGATCTTCCTTCACAAGCGGCAGGCTTGAGAAGCTGTATGCCGCTTCATAAGAGAGGGAACCGTCCTCCTTCAGGCACTTAATGGGAGCATCCAGGCAGACAACCAACTCATAATCGCTGGGTGCGTAAAGGCCCACATCCTCAAAGGACATCTCCCCGTAGGTAGTCTCCAGAACCATGTACAAGGGAACGTTTTCCACCGGTTCATGGCCCCAGCCGTCCGTATCAATAAGCTTTGCAACAAGGGCAATGGTGTCATCCGTAACCGGCACACGGCCGTCTCCATCCGCCAGCTCCTGAAGTGCCGCGAAGGCATCCGGATCAAGGTAGTCGGCTGCAATGTCCGTCACGCTGTAGTTGCTGCACTGCTTCAGCGCCTGTGTCAGTGCAAACCTGACAACAGTACCGTCGGCCATTGCATATACGCCGTCATCGCCCTTTACGAGATCTGCCACGGTAACCCCCGGCTCCCCGGTAGCGCCGTTGTCGCTCCATACGGTCTGGCCCTGATACACATAATCGCGGGCACCCTTCACCATAATGTTGTTGTAGAATGTAGAAGCACGCATATTCTGGAACAGCGGATCCAGCTGCTGCTGCATGGTATAGACGAAGTCATGGGCATCAATGGCCGTGCCGTCCTCCCACTTCAGATCCTCTCTCAGGGTAATCTTCCAGGCGTAGCTTCCCATCTCCTTCTGCTCGTCGGTATACCCCCACTTTGCGTCCACTTCGGAAGTCACATCCTCCAGCTTCGTCGCTGCGGAATACATCACATCAAACTCACCCGGTACGATACCTTCCGCATTGATGGAGCCGTCATCATTGAACTTCTTGCCGTCCTCAAACTTGAAGTCATACGTAAAAAAGCTGGACCCCAGCCAGTCCATAATCTGGGCGTCGTTGGCATCCTCATAAGTCAACCCGTTCCAGTTGCTGGGCATGACGCTGGTATAAGTGCGATATGTAACTGTTCCGGATGCCGCAGGGGGAACATCCGCTTCTCCCTCATCGGACCCGCTGCTGCTTTCAGCAGGCGTAGATTCGCTGCCTTCAACGCTTTCGCTGCCACTGCTGCTGTTCGAAGGTTCATCTTCGCTGCCGCATGCCGCCATGGAAAGCACCATAGCCGAAGCAAGCAGCAAACTGATAACTTTCTTCTTCATAATTTTTCTCCTCTCACTAAATTTGCCACACATACTTTCACACTTTATTGCCATAAATTGTATAACTGCATAAAAAGGGATTGAATAATACCTTTATTCGCTCCCTCGTGAATACCTGTATACAATGCAGTGCCGTATGCAATTAACGTAGTATAGTATAAATTACAGTTTGTAAAATGTCAAGTTTTTTTCGATTTTTTCTTTTTTTGTCTTTTTTTACAGTGTTCGGCAGAGGTGAGAAACTTTCCCTTTTTGCCGGCATACAGTCACTTCCGAAAGATGCGCTGCGGGCCGCCTGTCCTGTTTCCTCAAAAACATATATGGAAGCATAAAAAATGGAAGCAAAGGGGGTTCGAACCCTTGGCCTCCCGCTAGTCAGGCGAACGCTCATCCCAGCTGAGCTATGCTTCCATGTGCTTTCGTATAACACAGATAATCCAAATTGGGAAAATGCTTTTTCAAATATTGGCAAAAGGTTTTTAAAGCCGGGGCGCCCGGCGGATCCCCCGGCTGCAATTCTTTCCCATAAAAAGCCTTCCGTTATCTCTTCAGCTGCACTTCATCCTCATACCGCTTCACTTCATCGTAGAAATCCCCGTCGGAAACCACGCCGCAGCGCTCACAGTACTCGTTCCACACGTCGCCGAAGGGCAGCATCTTCACGGCCTCCTGCCGTACCATCAGCTCTGTCATCCGGTTCTCGTCCTGCAGCTTTTTCAACGCTTCATTGGGCGTACACAATGCGGAAAGCAATGCCTTCTGCCAGCTGCGGAAGCCCATGGCCCACGCAGATACACGGTTGATGCCGGCATCGAAATAATCCAGCGCCATGTAAACCCTGTCCAGCCCGCCGCATCTGACGATTTCCTTCGCCATCTCCCTCGTCTCGTCGTCGAAGAGTACCACATGATCGCTGTCCCAGCGGATGGGCCTGGTGATATGCAGGGCAATCTCCGGATAGAAGCACAGCAGCGCCGGAATCTTGTCCGATACCACTTCGGTGGGATGATAATGCCCGTTGTCCATCAAGGGCAGGCAGCCTTCATGCGTGGCGGCAAAGCTTAACGTAAATTCCGCGCTTCCCGCCGTAAATGCCTCCACGCCGATGCCGAATACCTTGGACTCCACGCAGGGCTTTACCTTGCTCCTGTCAAAAGGCTCCGAGAGAATCTGTTCGATGGAATCCCTGTACCGCATCCTGGGTCCCATGCGGTCGGCAGGGATATCCTTATAGCCGTCGCCGGTCCAGATATTCATCACACAGGGAATGCCTGTCTCTTCCGCAAAATACCGGGAAATACGCACACATGCCTTACCGTGCTCTATCCAGAACTTCCTGGTCTCCTCATCGGGACTGGACAGCGTCAGCCCGTCTTTCACCTTATCATGGGAGAAAAAAGTGGGATTGAAATCAATTCCCATATTCCTCTCCCTGGCAAACTCCACCCATTTCGCAAAATGCTTCGGCTCGATTTTGTCACGGTCCACGAACTCACCGGGTTCAAAAATCGCATAGCTGGCATGGAGGTTCAGCTTTTTCTTACCGGGCATCAGGCGCAGGGCCATGTCCATGTCCTGCATCAGCTGTTCCGGCGTCTTCGCCCTGCCGGGATAGTCTCCGGTAGTCTGGATGCCGCCGGTCAGCGGACCGTCGTGGTCAAAGCCTGTCACGTCGTCCCCCTGCCAGCAATGAAGGGCTACCGGTGCCTCCATACATTTTACAATCGCCGTCTCCACATCCACACCGCAGGATGCGTAAATCTCCTTTGCGGATTCAAATCTTTCCTTTGCCGTCATTTTTCGTATCCTTTCTCATTCTGTTTCCATGTCACTGCTGCCGGCGATATCTCCCGCGCCGTTTTGAAGCTGCCTTCGTCCCGCATATACGAGATAAGCATCCGCCCGGCGCCGGGGAACGTCCCCGGAAGCCGCCCCCTATTCGTATATATGAATCGGGAAAGAGCGGAACACACAGCCCCGCGCGTCCTTCAGCCCCTCAAGCGCCCCTGCCGCGATCATCTGGGCCGCCACATTGCCCGCCGCCGTAGCTTCCGTCGGTCCCGCATACACCGGAATCCCTGTGGCTTCCGCGGTCAGGCGGTTCAGATATTCCGCGTTGGATCCGCCGCCCACGATATGGATACGCCCGTATTTGATCCCTGTCATGGACTCCAGCTCCTCCATGGTTTCGGCATAGCATTTTGCCAGGCTGTTATAGATAACGGAAGCCACCTCCGCCAATCCCTGGGGCACCTGCTGCCCGGATTCCTCACAGGCCCTGCGCACCTCTTCGGTCATATTGGCCGGCGCCAGGAAACGGTCGTCATTACAATCAACTATGGACGGAATATCACATTTCGAAGCCATCTCACAGATTTCCCCGAAGCCCAGATTCCCGCCGATTTCCTTCTTCACGGACTGTATCATCCACAGCCCCATAATATTCTTCAGATAGCGGAAACGATAATCGTAACCGCCCTCATTGGTCAGATTATTGGCCCTGCTCTCCGGCGAGCAGTCGGCCTCCGGCAGCTCCGTACCCATAAGGGACCAGGTGCCCGAACTGATATACAGTGCATTGTCGCTGTCCGTTGGCACCGCAATCACCGCGGAACCGGTATCATGGGCAGCCGGGACTACCACCTTACAGTCAAATCCCACTTCCCGCTGAACCTCCTCCGTCAGATGCCCAATCTCCGTGCCGGGGGTCACAACCTTACGGAAGATACGTTTCGGATATCCAAGCCTTTCAATCAGTTCCATATCCCAGTCCTTCGTAACGGGGCTGATCAGCTGACCGGTAGTGGCTTCCGTGTACTCCGTCACCGCCGTGCCGGAAAGCATGTAATGGAAATAATCCGGCATCATCAGCAGCGTCCGGGCCTGCTCCAGCTGCTCCGGCTTCTTCGTCTTCAGCGCCATCAGCTGGTAAATCGTGTTGAAAATCGCCTTCTGGATTCCGGTGCGGGCATACAGCTCATCCTCCGGGATAATCTTATATACCTCCTCATCCATTCCCCTGGTGCGGCTGTCCCTGTAAGCCACCGCGTTGCCGATACGGCGACCTTCCCCGTCCAGCAGCACAATGTCCACCCCCCAGGTATCCACGCCCACACTGACGGGTATCTTACCCAGTTCCCCGCACTTCTTCATGCCCAGCTTAATCTGCGCAAACAGCTCGTCCACGTCCCAGACCAGCTCTCCGTCCTTCTCCGCCGCCCCGTTGGGAAACCTGTGTACTTCCTCCAGCACCATTTTGCCGTCCTCCAGATGGGCCAGTATGTGGCGTCCGCTGGAAGCCCCGATATCAACCGCCAGATAATAGCCGGTTTCCGGTTCTGCCGTGTGATTCTTATCTGCCTCGTTCATCGCGTTCCTCTCCTTTCCTCCGGAACCATCCGTCCCCCTGCTCAAACCCGGGGCATCCGCCCGAACCGTTCCGTGAAACAGCCGGGTGCCGCAGACGGTTCCCTTATACACGCTCCGGTACACCAATGCATACATTCCCGGATAAACCGCGTTTGCCCTCCGCACCAGGACAAGGCGGATGCGGAAGATGATGCGGTGAACACGCCTGCCGATGACAACGCAGTACCGGGCAGACAGCGCGTGCTGATTGCGGGAGAATAAATGCAATGGTGTACAGGTATCCTAAACAGATTGTATCACACTTTCAAAAACAAAAAAAGGATTTTTTCACCTGTCCCGGGTTTTCTTCACGAAACCGCGGATTGCCTGCAGCGTCTCGCCGTATGGCTTGCCCTTGCCGAAGAGAAGCGTGGTCCCAAGCACAAATCCTCTCACGCCCCTGGGCGCAAATTCCCGGATTTTATCCTCTCCGCAGGCGCCGTCCCAGTAAATTTCAAAATCCATTTTATCCTTAAGGTCCAACAGCCTGTCGTACTTTTCTCCTACATAGGGCAGGAACATCTGGGCCGCGTTGCCGGGATTTACCGACATGACCAGGACCTTTTTCACAATGCGCAGCAGCATGCGGACATTCTCCACACTGGTTCCCGGATTGATGGCGATTCCGGGAACCAGGCCCGCATTGATGATTTTCTGCAGTGTGGTGGAGGGATGGTACTCCGCCTCCGGATGGATATAGACGGTGTCACCGGGATGCAGGCTGTTGATAAAAAGCTCGATGGTGTTGTTTGGATGCTCTACCATCAGGTGGACGTCCAGCGGCCTGTGCGCGGCACTGCGGATATAGCGCAGGTCGTTTAAGGACATCGCGTAGTTCGGAACATAATGCCCGTCCATAATGTCAATGTGGAAGGAATCGATGCCGCCTTCCTCCAGTTCCTTTACTTCACGCTCCAGGTGACCGAAATCGGCGCACATCATGGAGGCTGTCAATTCGAAATCCATTGTCGGTACCCCTTCCCTTGTTTTCAGTGTACTTCCACATTCTGTATCATGATCGGCTTTCCTGTCTGTTTATAGAGCCAGACAATGGAACTCCAGTCTCCGTAATAAGCGTCGCTTACGGCGATGGCCCGCTCCATGTTGGCGGAATCGTCGTAGATGCCGAATCCCGCCGCCCTGTAGCCGTCCACGATTTCCCTGTATTTCCGGTAAAGCTCCGGGCGCATGGAAGTCAGCGTGGCTTCCATCAGGGGATGGGGACGCCACAGAAGCGTGATCTCTTCTCTGTTTTCCTGAAAAATGCGGAGATTTTCCTTTATTTTCACCAGCATCGCCTCATCCTTTTTCAGAAATGTATCCACACTGGTATTATAAAAAATAACCTTCCTGCGGGTGCCGTCCTCCCTGACGATCAGTCTCTCCCATTCTTCGGGAAGCTCGAAGTCCTCGCTCCGCAGGCTGCATACCCTGTCCACCTTCGGGGAACCCAAGCCCAGGATTTTCTTCTCCCAGCGGGGACGTTCCTTCTCGCTTGTATATTTGGTCAATACATCCACATAAACCTGCCGCATGGACTCGGACTGCACAATCACGCAGTCGGCATTGACCACCCCCTCCGTAAGGCAGAAATGCTCCATTCTCCTGACGGACTCCTCATTGGCCGGATCGATATCTCCCAGGATAAAGTAGGGAATATAGACCAGCTTGTCCGTGTACTGCTTCAGGTTCTTCGCGTAAAAAAAGGGCAGCACACTGGTCACGTAGTTGCCGTCGTCATAGGGGTTGTGGATGAAAATCATATCCGGGTGACGGGACTCGAAGTCATAGGTGTCATAGCTTATGACCGGCACGTCCGGCGGGTATTCGTTTATCTCATAATGCATCTCCCTGACGGACCCGTCCGGATTTTTATCGTAATAAGGGATGGGAATCACCAGGGCGGTGCAGTCAGGATCCTCCGCCGCCGCCTTCCAGACAGACTCCAGGGAATCCCACATGGAAGCCTTATAAGGAAGAAACACCACCTCCCGCCGGGTGGGAATTTGGTGGCGGATGGCGGATTCGCACCGCGTTATCATTTTCTTCAGCTTTTTGGCGACCTGCCATATATTCACCGGGGTTCCCTGCTGCAGGTCCGTGTAGAGCCCGTAGACCTGTTCGCAGTAGGACTCCAGGCAGCGCACGGCCTCCGTGCCGTCGCCTTCCAGGCTGTCAATGAGGGTGCCTACGGAAATAGCCCCCTGCTGGCATTGCTCCAGAAGCGCCAGGGCGGAGGCTGATTGTTTCTTTTCGATGAATTTCGTCAGCTGGGCGTGGGCTTCTGTGAGCAGGGCCAGGGTTTCAAAGCATTGGGTTTTCTGGTATTCTCTCATATAATTAAGGTTCTCCTGCCTTTCCGGATTTTATTTATGCGGATGCCGGCCTGCGTGTGCCGCGATAACCGTTCCTGACATAAGTACCTTATTATAACACCTCGCCGCCCGATAGTAAATGGACAAAAAAGCTTCCCCATGATCTAAACCAGAAAACGAATTCCCGCATATGCTATTTTCAGCCTGTGGCTGTGATACATAAAGTAAAGTATCTCCAGATTTTCACCTGCATACCCAATGTATCGGTTTGGCATCTTCTTACCGTCAGGGTCATTTATTGCTTCTATCCTGAACAGGATCGGAAACAGCCACGCACAGTACTCGTACAATACATTTCATTTTGCCAGGATAATGTTGTAAGGAAACAGATATCCCTGTTTACATATATTCCTAAACGTTTTTTCGCATTCCAGATAAAGTTCATGCAGCGCCTGTAATACGGCTGTCCATTCACTGTTCATGCAAACACAGGCTGCAAATCCCGCTTCGCTTCCTGTCTTTGTCCCGGCTTCCCGCCTGCTTTCTATAACTACAATCTGGTAATGCACCCTTACTCCGCGTCCTCAATTTCTTTCCGCAGCATCTCTATTTCATCCTGAGAAAAGCTTGATATGATGGAGACAATCTCTTCTGTCGTATATTTTTTCCTAATCATCCTGATTACTGTCTGTTTCGCGTTTGTTCTAACTGCCTGCTGCTTTTCTTCCTCATGCTTTTTCGCCGCCTGCATCAATGCCTGCTGCTTTTCTTCCTCAAATATCTTCGCTACCTGTGTCATCTCAATCGCCCTCCTTATTCTATTAGCCGTCTCCATATCAATAACCTTATCCGCAAAAACCAGTATTCCCGCCAACGTAAAAAGCTGCTGTGTTCTGTCCTGAATCTGCGTCGCCAGCCTTACGGAATTTCGAATATGTGTTTCTTTGTCTTCTTTTTTCCGATAGGACAGCGGCAATATGATGAGCCTCATCAATTCCTCATCCTCCAGCAATTCATTCCTTTCCACTTTTTCTTTCAACCGGAGAAAAATACCGTCTGAATCCAGTTCTGAGAGAAATGCTGGTTCCAGGCTCACTTTAACTGCCCCAATATCATATTGAGCAGACACTTGCCCCCGTTTAATGTCTCCTGTATATATCACAATCATACGCAATTTGGGGCAGTCACTCTTCTCTTTTAAATAACGATTTGCGATTCCCGTCAAATAGTTGAGGTACTTTATCTTATCTTCCTTTTTATACTCGCTTTCATAATCCACTATGGCGATGCTGCCGTCAGCCAGTTCAAAAAGGTTATCCAGCCGAAGCTCATTTGCCTTAACTGTTGGTATATTGGTGGGCAATACCTGCTTAATCTCAGGCAGATCCAAACCATATACCTTAAAGGTCTTTCCTTTAAAATACTCGGCAAGCAATTTACTTGTAATATCCTTATTCTGATATGCTATCTCATCCTGACTCATACCATTCCCCTCCGTGCGGTTAAGTGTTCGGTGGTCCGTTCAATGCCCTTTCCTGCTCCCTCCCAGCTCATAGGGAGTCATTTGGTACACATAATAATTGAGCCAGTTGCTGTAGAGGTTATTGCTGTGGGAGCGCCACTGCAGCAGCGGTTTCTCATTCGGGTTATTGTCAGGATAATAATTGTACGGAATCTGGATGGACAGGCCTTTATTTAAATCCCTGATATACTCGTTGTTCAGCGAGTATCTGTCATACTCGGGATGGCCAGTGACAAAGATCTTCTTCCCTTCCTCCGCAATGGCAAGATATACACCGGCCTCCGGTGATTCCGCCAGCACAGTGAGTTCTTTGCAGGCATGGATAGCCTCCGCGGGCGTCTCGGTATGCCGGCTCTGGGGTGCCGGAAAAATATCGTCGAATCCTCTTACCAGCGGAATCTTCCGATTTCTGACCCTATGGTCATATACGCCGAACAGTTTCTGCGGGAGTTTATTCTTATCAATTCCGTAATAATGGTAAAATCCGGCCTGGGACGCCCAGCATATATGTAGGGTGGATGTGACATGACTCTCCGCCCAGTCAAAGATATCGCAGATTTCCTGCCAGTAATCCACCTCCTCAAAGGGAATATCCTCCACCGGTGCCCCTGTCACAATCATCCCGTCATAATTCCTGTCCTGTATCTCATCCCATGTGACATAAAATTTATTCAGATGGTTCGCCGACGTATTCTGGGATAAATGGCTCCTGGCATTCATAAAAGTGACATCCACCTGCAGGGGCGTGTTGGACAACGCCCGCAGCAGCTGCAGCTCTGTGTCCTGTTTCACCGGCATATTATTCAGAATCAGCACCTCCAACGGACGTATGTCCTGATGCATGGCGCGGAATTCATCCATGACAAATATATTTTCGTTTTCCAGAATTTCCTTTGCGGGCAAGTCCCGCTGCGTTTTAATCGGCATCTTTTTTCCTCCTGTTTCTAAAATCCACAGTTCTCCTACTCTGTATCCTCTGTGGTCAGGGAATTACTAACCGGGACAGTTTGTCCGGAGGCAGCATCCATATTATACTGCCTGACAAAATCCTCTTCAGACAGGACGGGAATTCCCAGCTCCCTGGCCTTCTTGTTCTTGGAAGAAGTCGAAGTCACATCATTGTTAATCAGGCAGGTGGTCTTGCCGGTGACACTTCCCGTCACTTTCCCGCCCTTTTGTTCAATCGCCTCCTTCAGCTCATTCCGGCTGGCAAACCTGCTCAGGGAACCTGTGATGACAAAACTCATGCCCGCCAGTGTCTGGCTGCCCTCCTCTATCTTCGGTATCTCAATCTGCAGTTCTTTCATCAGTGCGTCTATCTTTCGGAGATTGTCTTCATCCCGCATATAATTGACAAATGCGGTGGCAATGACCTCTCCCACCCCCTCTATGGCACTCAGACTCTCCACATCAGCTTTCTGCATTCGTTCCAGGTCGTAGTCAAAATACCTGCAGAGCATCTTCGCATTGGCTACGCCGATGTTGGCAATTCCCAGGCCGTATATCACCCTGGGCAAAGTGGTATTGCGGGCGCGGTTTATGCTTTCCGTCAGATTCTGATAGGACTTTTCCCCGAAGCCCTCCATTTCCACAATCTGTTCCCGGTATCTGTCCAGATGAAATAAGTCCGCAAATTCATTGACAAAACCCAAATCCACAAATTTTTCCAGAGTTGCCTCAGACAGTCCGTCGATGTTCATGGCATCTCTGCTGACAAATAATGTAAAGGACTTAATTTGCTTTGCCGCACACTTTTCATTGGTGCAGTACAGCGACTGAACGTCATTTACCTGACGGATTTCCGTTCTCTCCCCACATACCGGGCATACCTGCGGAATATCTACCAGCTTTCTTCCCCTTCTGTCTTCCTCCGCCTTAATACAGGCTTCCCCGGATTCCGGTACCGACTCCTCCCCTAACGCTTGCTGTACTGTAGCTTCTCCCGAACCGGGCGCTTCCTGTACTGCTGCTTCTCCCGAACCAGGCACATTCTCTCCTGTGGCTTCTCCCGAACCAGGCACATTCTCTCCTGTGGCTTCTCCCGAACCAGGCACACTCTCTCCTGTGGCTTCTCCCGAACCGGATGCTTCCTGCATCTGCCGCTCTCCGCCATCGCCAGGCATAGCCTGACCGGAAACCGCCTCTTCAAGTGCCTTCGCCGTCAGGTTCTCCGCAATCTGAGGGATAATCATATTTGCCTTATATACGGTAATCCTGTCTCCTATGCCCAGCTGCAGCGAACGCAGAATGCTGACATTATGGACAGAAGCACGGCTGACCGTAGTACCCTCCAGTTCCACCGGATCAAAAATTGCCACCGGATTAATCAGCCCCGTCCGGCTGGCGCTCCATTCAATCTCCCGCAACGTCGTCTCCCGCAGTTCATCCGCCCACTTGAAGGCGATGGCATTCCGGGGAAACTTTGCAGTCCGCCCCAGGGACTGACCGTATGCAATATCATTATATATCAGTACCAGCCCGTCTGATGGAATATCGTAATGCTCTATTTTTCCCTCAAACAGTGCAATGGTGTCTAAAATCGTACTCTCATCCACCAGGTAATGCTCCACCACCTCAAATCCCTGGCTCTCCAGAAAATCAAAGCTTCCCTCTACCAGGGTTTCGCTGTTCATCGCCCCCTCACTGCTTCCTGCGGCACTGACCAGGGCAAAGGCATAAAACCGTACATTCCTCCGGGCCGTTATCTCATTATTTAACTGGCGCACGGAACCGCTGCAAAGGTTTCTGGGATTTTTGTATTTAGCATCCGCATCCTCTATATCCGCATTGATTCTCTCAAAATCCGAATAACTGATTACCGCTTCACCGCGCAGCACCAGCTCGCCCTGAAAAGGAATGGCAAGCGGCAGATTCACAAACGTTTTCGCATTATTGGTAATCACCTCACCGATTTCGCCGTTCCCCCTGGTAACCGCCTTCTCCAGCTTTCCGCCGCGGTACGTCAATACGATAGTCAGCCCGTCCAGCTTCCAGCTCAAAACTGCCGGATGCTCCTGCAGCCAGTCACGCAGTTCCTCCCGGCTCTTGGTCTTGTCCAATGACAGCATAGGCGCCTCATGTTGCTCTTTGGGCAGTTCATCCACAGCCTCATACCCCACCTTCACCGTAGGGCTGTCCGCCATCACAATTCCCGTCTCCTTCTCCAGAGCCTCCAGTTCGTCGTACAGTTGGTCGTACTCACGGTTGCTCATGATTTCTCTGTTCTCCGCATAGTAAGCCCTGGAGGCTTTATTCAGAACTGCTGCCAGTTCTTTCATCCGTTCCATTTTACCTGATTTTTCAGCCTGCATATTACCTTCAACCATCCTTTTCTCTCTGCCGACAGGCCGCCGTTGGAAATCGTGCCGCAGCACTTCCATACCATGTCCGTATGGCTGCGGAGGCCGTCCCTTATTTAAAGCCATCTATTGTCATGCCCTTCAGTACCCTCTTCAGCCCTTCCCCGTCAGTCCGCAGTCCCTGTAAAGCCGCTCCACATCCGCGCTGCCAAGTTCACGGTATTCCCCCGGTTTCAGTTCTCCAAGCGTAACATGCATAACCCTGACGCGTTTCAGCCCTGTGACCGTGTAACCGCAGGCCATGCACATTCTCTTAATCTGCCGGTTTACGCCCTGCGTGAGTACTATCCTGAAAGTATATTTCCCCGTTTTTTCCACCGTACATTCTCTCGTCGTAAGGCCCAATTCCTTCAGGTAAACCCCCCGGGCCATCCGCTCCGCAAAATCCGCTCCGATTTCCCTGTCCACCTGAACCAGATACTCTTTCTCGTGACAGTTCACCCCTCTCATCATTGCCTGGATCAAATCACCGTCATTGGAAAGCAGCAGCAGCCCCTCCGAATCCTTATCCAGGCGTCCCGCATAGGTGACACGTTCAGGATACTTCACCACGTCCGATACCTTTGTCTCCGCATGCGGGTCGCGCTCCGTACAGGTCACGCCGGCAGGCTTGTAAAATGCCAGCACCACCGTTTTCCCCGGGGCATGCACCTTCTTTCCCCGCACCTGTATCTCGTCCTGCTCCGAAACCTGCATACCGGGTTCCGCCGGCTGCCCGTTCACGGCCACTGCCCCGCCGGCTATCAGCTTATCCGCATCTCTCCGGGAGCAGACGCCGCTATGGGCAAGATATTTATTCAATCTCATACGTTCCATTTTTCCCCGCTTCCCGCTCCTGCCCGTTTCAGTCTAAAGTTCATCCACATGACAAACCTTGGGGATGCCGTTCCCCTCCCGCAGCCCGGCCTTGGCCGTCATGTCTGCCATTTCATTATAATACACATTTGAATGGGCGGCTACCTTTGTAAAATCAATTGCGATACTTTCTCCCCACCGGCGCATGGAATCGGCATACTTGCGGGTCAGTTCCGTCCTGGAACGCCACGCCCCCGTCACCCATTTCTCTATCCCCTCATAGTCATACCGTATCTCAATCCTCGAAAAACCGCTCACCATGGCAGTCCTCACGGCATACATGGCCCCCAGCATTTCCCCTGTCACATTTCGCTGCTGCAGGGATTGGGCATTGTCTCCATTTCCATACCTTGTCCTAACCCTGCCGTCCGGCAAAATAAATACGCAGCCAAAGGCATATTTTTTCAGGGAATGATCATAGCTGCCGTCTACATAGGCAAGCAGGGTGCCCTCCGGCGGACACTCTTCCGGTTTTGCGTTTTCCTGCTGTTTTTCCGGTTCCTTCTCCACGCCGCCCTGCACTTTCCCGGCCAAATATTCTTCTGCGTCTTCTAGCTTTCCAAAACTCCGGTATTCGGCTCCGGGATACCCCTCCACCTCCGCCCTGCATGTATCCCAATCCATGAAAATACCGGTTTTACGTCCTTTTTTTACTGCATAATACTTCTTTGCCGCCATTGTCCCGCTCCCAAATCTTTTTGTTGAATATAACTATATCACATTCGGCTCATTTTATCCATATACAGAATACATCATATCAGAAATAACGTTTCACAGGCCGCGCCGCACTTATAAACGCTTCATTCCGCACACACTTACCCGCGGACGGCATATAGTAAAGATATCCAATATAAAAATCACAAAAAGGCTTGCAAAAATTCCAAAATTTCGTATCATGGTAATATACATAATTTTATGCGCCATGAAGCGCATGGGCGCAGATATATACGAGGAATTTCTGTATCGGCCCTTACCATGACTGCGGAATTGGCAAAGCGTTTCCTGTAGTCAAACACATCATTCCATTAATTCTAAAGAAAGATATGAGGATGCGAAATGGCAATTAAGAAACGAAAAGCAATACTAATGAAATCAGTCTCAGAACTGAAATCAGCCGATTACTCCCATGAGCCGGAGCTGAACGGCATCTATCAGCGACTGTTGAAAGGGAGAAAGCAGTTTGCGGATATTTTTGAAAAAAATATCAATGCCGTCATGCAGATCAGTTCCCTGGATCTGACCATGCAGCACCAGACAGAAAAAATCATAGAGATCTCCCAAAAGGTAACCAACGCTACGGAAGCCATTTTCGGTTCTTCCGTGGGGACTTCAAATAATCAGCAGGAAGAACTGACCAACACCATCGTCAAGGTTTCCGGCGCCACGGACGAAGTCTATCAGAAAATGGAAGCAGGCCAGAACGAACTGACCTCCATAAAGGAACTCTCCGAGCAAACCATCGCCATCTCCCGGGAAATGCAGAAGGATATGGACGAACTGGTAGATCTTGTTCAGCGTATCAGCAGCGTTATCTCCGGTATCGGTTCCATTTCCATGCAGACCAATCTGCTGGCCTTGAACGCCTCAGTGGAAGCGGCACGCGCCGGCGAAGCGGGAAAGGGATTTTCCGTAGTGGCGAACGAAATCAGGGAATTGTCCCAGGAGACGCAGAACCTGACCTCCAATATGGAATCCTTTGTCAAAAACATAAAGACCGCTTCCCAGAAAAGTGTCAATAGTTCCTCCCAGACCATTGAATCTCTGCTCACTATGACCGAGAAGATTAAAAATGTGTGGGAATTGAACAGCGAAAGCCAGCAGTACGTCTCCAAGGTAAATGAATCCATGAGTTCCATTGCCGCAGTCAGCGAGGAGATCAGCAGCTCCATGACGGAAATGCAGAACCAGCTGATGGAAAGCTCCGACTTCATGCGGAAGGTGGGAGAGGACTTATTTGATGCCGCAAAACCCGTAATCGGCATCGAGAAAACGTTGGACGACAGCATCAAGCAAATGGGAACCATGACTCAGGACGCATTCTTCCACCTGGAAAACGAGGAATTTGCCCAATATATGAAAAACGCCATTTCCTCTCATTCCACATGGCTGACTAACCTGAGAAAAATGGTGGACTCTCAGACGGTGATCCCTCTCCAGCTTGATTCCGCCAAGTGTGGTTTCGGGCACTTCTATTATGCAATGACACCAAGCATTCCCGGCGTGCTTCCGATTTGGAACGGTCTGGGACCCAAGCATCAGAAGTTCCATAAGTTCGGTGCCTCTGTCATCGATGCGATCCACAGCGGGAAATATTCGGATGCGGAGCAGATTTACTGGCAGGCGGAAACTTATTCCAGGGAGCTGATTGCCGATATGAAGCGGATCCTTCAGCTCACTATGGAAAACGGCGCATCATAAGCCCTGTTTCCTGTTTTAGTGCCGAATGTATTGTTCACGGCAGGCTGTTCCGCAACGACTGCAGAAGGCTGCCGTACATGATATTTCTCAATCGGGTAGGGGAACTTGTACCCCTACTCGCCTCGCGGCCCGTGCGCCGCTGAAGCGGCAGGCTTCCGGGTGCGGGGAACCGCCGCTTCAGCGGCAAAACTCCACTGCACGGGCCTGCACATAAAAAACGGGATGCCGCGGTAAGCATTTACACGGCATCCCTTATTTCTGTTTACTGCATTTCCGTACTGTCCGGCATTTCGCCCATATCTTTTCTTATACGATTCCCTGTGCGGTCATGGCTTCTGCAACCTTCAGGAATCCCGCAATGTTTGCCCCTGCTACATAATTGCCTTCCATTCCATATTTCTTCGCGGCATCATCCAGGCTGTGGAAAATATTAACCATGATGCCCTGAAGCTTGGAATCCACTTCTTCAAATGTCCAGCTGAGACGCTCGCTGTTCTGGCTCATCTCAAGGGCGGAAGTTGCCACGCCGCCAGCATTGGAAGCCTTGCCGGGGCAGAACAGAACGCCGTTTGCCTGGAAGTACTCTGTCGCCTCCATGGTGGTTGGCATATTCGCACCCTCTGCCACTGCGAAGCAGCCGTTTGCCACCAACGCCTTTGCGTCCTCCAGGTTCAATTCGTTCTGAGTTGCACAGGGAAGGGCGATATCGCATTTAACGGTCCATACATTGCTTCCTGCGGCGCACTGGTGGTACTGGGCACCGGGCCTTGCCGCCGCGTATTCGGTAAGCCTTGCACGCCTTACTTCCTTAACCTCTTTCAGCAGCGCCACATCGATTCCCTCCGGGTCATAAATCCATCCCGTGGAATCGGAACAGGTCACAGGCTTTCCGCCAAGCTGCTGTGCCTTCTGGATTGCGTAGATAGCTACATTGCCGGCACCGGACACTGCGATGGTCTTGCCGGCGATGTCCTTTCCATTGCATTTCAGCATTTCCGCAGTGAGATATAACAGGCCGTAGCCTGTTGCCTCTGTCCTGGCCAGTGAGCCGCCGTAAGTAAGCCCCTTACCGGTGAGAACGCCTTCATACAGCCCCGTCAGCCTCTTGTACTGGCCGTACATATAGCCGATTTCCCTTGCTCCGGTGCCGATATCGCCCGCCGGGACATCTGTATCAGCGCCGATATATTTATGAAGCTCCGTCATAAAGCTCTGGCAGAACGCCATCACCTCCCTGTCCGACTTGCCCTTGGGATCAAAATCACAACCGCCCTTGCCGCCGCCGATAGGAAGACCTGTAAGGGAATTCTTGAAAATCTGCTCGAAGCCCAGGAATTTGATGATACCGAGGTTAACGCTGGGATGCAGCCGCAGCCCTCCCTTGTAAGGCCCGATTGCGGAATTGAATTGTACACGGAAGCCGTTGTTTACCTGTACCTGGCCCTTGTCGTCCACCCAGGGAACGCGAAACAGGAGCTGTCTTTCAGGCGTTACCAGTCTCTCCAGCAATGCATCCTTACGGTACTTCTCCTCATTTGCCTCAATCACCACGCGAAGGGACTCCAAGACTTCCTTCACCGCCTGATGGAATTCGGGCTGTGCGGGATTCCTGGCAACTACCAGATCAAATACCTCATCAACATATGACATTTGTATGTCCTCCTTCTATAATAATATGTACGGGGCGCTGAACCCTGCCGCAGTCAGCCTCACAGAGTATTCACAAAATTCGCATATAGTGAAGGGGCACAGGATCCCGGCCCTGTGCCCCCTGACGCCATCGTCCTCATTTATTATACTCCAATTTCCGCAAAATCACAACACGCTTTCATGCACTAAACTGAAAAAGTTTTTCAGGCTTTTTTAGTCGAGTTGCACAAGCTTCTACAGATACTTTTTCAGGCTTTCAATATTTTTCTCCTCAAATCCGATCAGCTGCCTGGCCAGCGCAACCGAACCTCCCCCGGCCCTTTCGTTATGCTTCAGGGCTTTCTCCAGCCCTATGATGCCGTTGTTATTCTCCCTTATCATCAGTTCCGCAATATGCCCCAGGCTGGTATCCAGCAATGTATTATAATGAATCCCTGCCTTCAGAAGCGCATCCGACAGGGCGGTGCTCTGATAACGTTCCGCCTTTGCCTCCACCAGCTGCCTGGATGCTTCATTGTAGATTTCCGCATATTTCAGGGACTGCCTGGAAATCTGCAGGGCAAAGTCATCGTCATATACCTTTCCCGAAATGGTGTCTATTGCCTTCATGGCGTTTTCTGTATTTTTTTGAATCTCTCTGTATACGGCTGCTTCCTGTGATTTCATCATATTGATTCCGGTTCCATTTCCTGACTGTTTTTTATTTCGATTCCGTCCCTTTTCCTTCATTAGCAAAAAGAAACCTTCCATGGAGAAGCAATCTCTCTCCATAAAAGGTTTCCCGTCTTTTCCTGTTTTATTCCTGAAATCCGCAGATTACTTTTTCGGTGACACCCATCTGCCATCTGCAGCCCTTACTGCTGTGTGACATAATCCGCCTTTACATATCCCACTTTGCCGTCATAGATGACTTTGCACCAACCGTTTTCATTGCCCAGCAGCTCCAGGGAATCCCCTCCTACCATCAGGCCAAGCTGTTCTGCGTCCTCAGAAGCGGCGGCACGGATTTTAACATTCTCATTTGCAGTCACCGTCCCAACCACCTGCTGGCCGTCCGCACTTTCTTCCATATGAAGGTACTCCGACTTGATGTAGCCGTCGCCGCCTTCGAATACAATCTTGCTCCATCCGTTGAGGCGAACTTCCTGCACCTGCACTTTCTCGCCTCCGGCTACCTTGCCGAGTTTATCGGCCTGCTCGCTGTCGGAACTCCTGACGTTAACTGTGGTGGTGGCGGTGGCATAACGGGGTCCCATCTCTGCGGGCGCTTCCGGCTGTGCCTGGCCTTCTACGCCTTCCCCATTCTCTGCCGGGACATCGCCGCCCTGAGACTCACCTTCCGCAGGCTGTCCTTCTCCCTGGGTGCCCTCCCCGGGCTGTCCTTCTCCCTGGGAATCCGCAGGCTGCTCTCCCTCCCCGGGCTGTCCTTCGCCCTGAGGTTCTCCCCCTTCAGGCTGCGCTTCCGGATTCTGCTCCGCCAGCCTGACGCCGATCGCTGCATTCACCTGCTTGCCCAACTCTCCCATATACGTCAGAAGCTCCTGATGCTCCATTGCCAGCTCATTATATTCCACCGACACGCGGTTATTAAACTCTACCACATCATCCTGTCCGGAGATGGATCTGATATATTCCTTTTCCTCCTCCGTAAAATTCGCCTCATTCTTAATGTAAAGTCCGCCCTGTCCGTTATCGCACACATAAAATGTCTGCCAGCCGGGAACCTCCTGCTCCTCGTGGTTCAGGAAGCAAAGCCTGTAATATACGTAAACAACCGTGGTTTCCTCCGTCAGGCCGGGCTTGGTATAGATCTCCAGCGCCGGAATGGAACTCAGATACTTCGCCGTCTCTTCATAGCGCAACAGGTCATTCTCCGAAATCTCGTCATAGATAGAAGTCATCACGGCACTGTCCCCTGCCGCCATCGCATTGTAATACTGTAATATCAGTGTCCGTATGTCCTCGTCCTCGTTGACAGCCAACGGCGCTTCCTCGGGAGCAGGCGGTTCCGGTTCCGGCGTGGCTTCAGCCTGGACAACCGGCTCGTTCTCCCCCTCGGCACTCTCTTCCACAGACTCCGGGCCTTCCCCGCTGTCTTTCTGATTACCGGCATTCAATGCAAAAGACACTGTCAGCGCCACCGCTGCAATCAAAACAACAGGAAACAGAAACTTGGAATTTTTTACAATATAATCACGAATCGATGTCAATTTATCTCTCTGCATACTTGCACCTTCCTTTTCAATGTGGCTTCATGACCGCCCGTAATCCGGGTAATGTGACACAGCTTCCGGTCTCTCAATCACTCAGACATATCCTCGGCAGAATCCAATGCGATATCCCGCAGCGGATGACAGGGACGAATATCAAACAAGCTTTAGTAAGCGAAAGAGCCGCATGCGGCTCTTCGTACAAGGACATTATTAAAGCCAGAGTGATGTAAATGCATCCGACAGGAATCGAACCTGCATTAAAGGCGTCGGAGGCCTTCGTTCTATCCATTAGACTACGGATGCAAATATTACAAAATTGTTACATCACTCTGACTATAATATCATAAAAGCTGAAATATGTCTACCACAAATTCAAAGAAATTTCTAAAAAATAATTTTGACCTTCTTTTCGGCGAAATCATAATAGTAAAGGCAGTCTGAAAGGACCTCCTCCGGCGCTACCTGGGTTTCGTTAATCTCAACGATCATATTCTTGAAGTTCTCCGCCTCTCCCTTCCCGGTATCTGCCAAAAGTATCACTTCATGGACGGAACTGGGCAGAATATAAAAGCTGCTCCCTGCCTTTTCCGCCAATCCGGCCAGTACCTCCGGATAGAGCATGCATATCGCGCCCTGGGTCCGCTTTTCGTTGGTCAGCACCTTTATGGGAATCTCTTCACGAAAACCGCCCTCAGGTGCTTCCGCTGCCCCATCCTTCGCCAGCCCCTCCATGATATCCCTCATGGAACAGCATGTCCAGGGAAACAGCCGCGGCGTATTTTTCTGCGCCAGTCCCAGCAGCTCGGCGGTACAGGTGTCCCACATTTCCATATGGGAATTGTGGATGAGAATAGAACCCTCCCCTAACCTCTCACTCTGATACGCATAATAAAAACAAATCGCCAAATCAAGAAATTCTATATACGGCACGTCAGCAAGCAGTTCTTCATTTCCTTTCCTGCCTGTCAGCCGATAGCAAATCCTGTCTTTCACTTTTTCAAACGAACGAAAAAATTCCAGATCCACATTATCGTCAGGCGCACCCGCGGCATAAGCGTCAAGCATCTTCCGAATCAGCACACCAAAGGTACTTCCCCGCTCATAGGCTTCCAGAAAGGCATCCAGATAAATCGTGGGAGCTACGTTCTGCCCCTTAGACAGAATCAGCAACCCGTAATGAACAACGCCGTTATTCTTTCGCACCTTCTGTACTTCTACACGATAATCAGTACCAAGTTCCTTTTTTACAGCTTCACAAACCTTATCTGCAAACGCATTTATTTCCATACTTTCCTCTCTCTGCGCTGTCTGATGCTTCCTATTTTTTAATTGACGCAACAGCGCCTGCGTTCAGGTAACCGGCATTTCCGTCTCTCATCAGCCATCCGCAGGGCAGATCCGGCCTTTGAATACAGAAGTCTTACAAACTTCCGCCGCCTGACAGGTATGGAATATCCGTTAGAATTGCAGCCATTACACCCGGGAAAGATACTCGCCCGTCCTGGTGTCGATCTTAATCTTGTCCCCCTGGTTCACGAACAGAGGCACATTCACCTGCGCGCCTGTTTCCACTGTTGCAGGCTTGGACGCGCCGGTAGCGGTATCTCCCTTGAATCCGGGTTCCGTATCGGTAATCACGAGTTCCACAAACAGAGGAGGCTCCACAGAGAATACACTTCCGTTATGAGAACAGATCTTGCACATCTCGTTCTCCTTCACAAACTTCAGGGCATCGCCAACCGTATCCTGGTTCAGCGCTATCTGCTCATAATTCTCGGTATCCATAAAATAGTACAGATCGCCGTCTGCATACAGATACTGCATATCTTTTCTGTCAATCCGGGCCTGGGGGCACTTCTCGGTAGGACGGAAAGTCTTCTCAACCACACCGCCGCTCTTGACATTCTTCAGCTTGGTCCTGACGAAAGCTGCACCCTTTCCAGGCTTTACATGCTGGAATTCGATGATCTGGTATACATTATTGTCGTACTCTATGGTAATACCATTTCTGAAATCACCTGCAGAAATCATTTAAATATTCCTCCTAATTCTCGCTCACAATATAATTCCCCATTAGTTTAATATAAAAATGTACAAATTTCAACTATTTTTGAAAAAAAGTTATAAAATCTCTTATTTCCGTTCCGGCCGGCGATTCAGAACAAAGTCAATGGCCTCCAGATATCCCTCCAGCCCCCTCCCGTAGATCTGCCTGTCACAGGCCGGCGCCGTCACCGATATCTTCCGAAACTCCTCCCGTCTCGTGATATCTGAAATATGGATTTCCGCTTTCGGCACCGGAATGCTGGCGAGGGCGTCCCGGATTGCATAGCTGTAATGTGTATAGGCGCCAGGATTAATCACAATTCCCTCCGTGCCGTCAAAGTAAGCCTCCTGAATCCTGTCTATTATGGCTCCCTCATGATTGCTCTGAAACACTGTAATGTCATTTCCCGTCTCTTCCGCCTTTTTTCGAATCATTTCCAGCAGATACTGATAATCCTGTGTGCCGTACACGCTCTTCTCCCGAATCCCCAGAAAATTGATATTCGGGCCGTTTATCACCAAAAGCTTCATCTTATCCATCTCCCGCGCTATTTTTTCCGCAATTTCATCTATGTTCAAATCGTCCGTGTCCAGAATCAGGTCCGCACAGTCTTCGTAAGCCTCCTTCCTGCTCTCCATCAGTTCCCTGATGCGCTCCAGGGGATCCTCACACTGCAGCAGCGGCCGTGTATTGTCGTCTTTCAGTCGCCCGTACACCGTTTCGGGCTTCACCCTCAGGTAAACCACCTTCCCCAACTGCTTTAAAAGCGCCCGGTTCCGGATCTGCACCGGCGTGCCGCCTCCCACAGAATAAATAGTCCTCCCCTTCCTGTCCGCAAGCTCCCGCAGCAGCGCCGTCTCCTTCTCACGAAATGCCGCTTCCCCTTCCACAGCAAAGATTTCCGCCACGGAACGCCCTTCCCTTCGCTCTATCATCTTATCCGTGTCTTCCACCGGTATGCGCATCCTGTAGGAAAGCCGCACGCCTGCCGTAGTCTTCCCGCTGCCCATAAAACCGGTCAGTATCACATTTTTATTCTTCATCCTCGGTCTCCCGCCCCTGTATTGTTTTACCGTTTTCGTCACAAAAGCCCCATTGCCCTTCTCATCTCGCCATAGGCCTTTTCCGCCAGGCCGGGTCCCACTTCCGCGCCCGTCCAGAGTTCATGGGCAATGATCCCCTGGTACAGCAGCATCTTCAGCCCGTTGAAGGCCCTGCCGCCGCTTTTTTTCACCAGGGACATAAACCTGGTCTCGGCAGGATTGAAAATCAAATCATAGCCCGTATGAATTTTCTCATAAAAAGCGGCTTCCTCAATGACGGCTTCCTCCGTCTTCGGGAACATTCCCACATTAGTAGCCTGTATGGCGAGATACCTTTTGCCGGGCAGGGATGCATATGCCCCCAGTTCCCGGGCCGACGCCAGCCGTCTTCCGGTCAGCGTATTCACCTCTTCCGCGATTATCCGGGCCTTCTCCGGGGTGCGGTTCAGTATCAGGATCTGATCCGCACCCTTCTGCGCCGCCAGTATGGCCACTGCCCTTGCCACGCCCCCGGCTCCCAGGATCAGCACCTCTTCGCCCTCTATCTTGACATCATCCTCGCACATGGCGCGGTAAAGGCCGGGCATATCCGTATTATAGCCCTTAAAGCCCCCTTCCAAGCGCACCAGCGTGTTCACCGCCCCGATTGTCTTCGCAAGCGGATCTATTTCTTTTAAAAACGGAATCACCTCGCTCTTATAAGGCACCGTCACATTCATCCCCAGCAGGTTCAGGGCATAGGCTCCCTTCACCGCCTCCCCCACCTGCCCCTTCGGTACACGGAACGGCACGTAGGCCAGATTCTCTCCCAGGCTTTCCGCCAATGTGTTATGTATGGCCGGGGACATGGTGTGTTCCACCGGATTCCCCATCACTCCGCAGATGCGGGTGTAACCGTCTGTTTTCATGTCTTTTCCTCCGCTGCCTGCCCTTCTAGCTGCCTTGCCCTGTTGCTGGCCCTTTTCCGAAAAAACGCCCGCTTTCCCGGCTTCTTCCGGACTTCCGCCAGTCCCTACGGCTGCCTTGTCCTGTCCGCTGGCCCTTTTCCGAAAAAATGCCCGCTTTCCCGGCTTCTTCCGGGCTTTCACTAATCCTTACGGCTTCTGTGGTAGAAAAACAATACAATCCGCTCCAGGCGGCGTTTCAGCACAATCTGAATCTCCTCCCTGGGGTGTATGGGCTTCACCAGAAAGGTCAGAATCCCCGCCTTCTTCGCCCCCCACACATCCGTAAAAAGCTGATCCCCCACGAAAAGCGTGTTCTCCGGCCGGGTATGCATCAGCTCCATCGCCTTCTCATAGCCCGCCCTTCCCGGCTTGCCGGCCCTGTAGATATATTGCGCTCCCACTACGTCCGCAAAGCTTTTTACCCTGGGTTCCTTATTATTCGACAAAAGCAGCGTCTCAAAACCGGCTTCCCGCAGCTTCCCGAACAGCGCCGCCGCCCTCTCGTCCGCAGGTGCCCCGTGGGGTACCAATGTATTGTCAACATCAAAAATAATCCCTCGGAATCCGCTCTCGTAATAAGCGCTGTAGTCGATTCCATATGCGCTTTCCGCTTCCCTGTCCGGATAAAATCTCTCCAGCATACATTTTCCTCCGCCGGCTCCTGCCCCGTCAGCACCGTCCCGCAGCACACCGTCCCATGGCATTTCTCCCCAAGCCCCCATGTGCCGCCCCGGCAGTCCGCCGTATTTTAAATTCGACAGCCCGCACCCGGACGAAACCGCCGTCATTCCTTTACCACTATAGCATGCCCTGCCGGTAGATTTCAAGTAGGTTTCTTTCTTTTCGGCACTGACACTTACATTTATATTTACTCAAACTATCCCCGCACAGGCAGATTGGCAGTCCCGGGAATGCTTTTTTCAGCTTATGAGGATTTTCGTGTGCGGCACCAGTTCCGCCTTGCTTCTTCGTCCCGAAAGCCTTCCTCCCGTTTACCGTCGCAAAAAGGGCTGCCCGGCAGATATGTATGAGCATATCAGTACATGTCTCCGGCAGCCCTTTTCCATTCATCTATACGAAAGCCCATATCCGGCAAGTCCCGCATCCGGAACCTTTGCCGTTAAAAATCCCTGCCTGCTCCCGCCTATCTGGCAGAAACATATTTATGCAGCGTCCTGCGAACGGCGCCCGGACCCGCGAACAGTTCCGCCGCCATCCCTTCGATACGCCCGCCCAGCCCGGCAGCGTAGAGATCCACACCAAACACGTCCCGGCGGCTGTACAATGCCTTCAGGCAGGAGAAATCCTGCTCTCCTTCTCTTACTTCCAGCGGCGCTACTATGGCACGCAGCTCCTCCAGCAGCGGATCCGGAGAGGGTTCAAATTCCCTGCCAGTATCATCTATGCCCTTCAGATAACGGGCATATCCCGCCAGCACCAGCGGCAGCAGTACCAGTTCGTCCATATTCAGGCCTCTCGCCTGATAAGCCTTGATGGTCTCTCCGAAACGAATGGGAATCTTCTGACTGGTATCCGTGGCGATACGCTGGGGTGCATCCGGCATAAACGGGTTGGGCAGCCGCCGGTTCAGCACGGCTTCGATAAAGTCCGCCGGCTTCAGCACACCGGGATCCACCACCACCGGCATTGCCTCGATATGCCCCAGCTTGGTAATCAGGCCCCTGATGTCCTCATCGTTCATCTCCTCGGAAATCAGATCATAACCCAGCACGCAGCCGTAAATGGACATGGCCGTATGCAGGGGATTCAGGCAGGTACATACCTTCATCCGTTCCACTTTATCCACGGTATCCCGATCCACATACAGCACACCGCCCAGTTCAAGCGGCGGGCGGCCATTGGTATAGTTGTTTTCAATCACCAGATATTCCGTCTCCTCCGCATTGACAAATGGAGCCGTGTAAGTACGTTTATCCGTAATGATTGTATAGTTGTCTTCAAATCCGTCCTCAGCCAGCATTTTCTGTACTTTCTCGTCCGGCCTGGGCGTGATCTTGTCAATCATGCTCCACGGATAAGTCACCTTTGACGGATCCTGTACATATTCCAGAAATTCCCCGGGAACCAGCCCTTCTTCAGCCCACCTGGAAGCATATGCAACGACTGCAGCCTTCACCTTGTCCCCGTTGTGGGAACAGTTATCCATGCTCTGCACCGTCAGCGGCAGCTTGCCCGACAGAAAACGCTCATACAGGAGCAGTGTTACCTTGCCCATGATCAGGACAGGCTTCAGCCCTCTCTCCAGGTCCGCGGGCGCCACCCCATAGCCCTTCTCCGTAATCGTGAAGGAAATCATCTGCAAACTGGGATTTGCGAATATTTCGGCCAGCCTTGCCCAGTCAGCCTCGAACTGCGCGTCCGCCTTCAGGCTCTCCGTCACGGAGGCGATGACCTTCTTCCGGATATTGCCGTCGGACTGCAGGCAGACCAGCAGGCTCAGGTTATCATAGGGCGCATATGCCCTGTCAATGATTTCAAAGTCAAATCCTTCGGCCACAATAACGCCTCTGTCATATTTTCCCGAATCCAGGACCTGCTGCAAAACCGCCGCCGGAAATGCACGGAACAGATTTCCCGCCCCAAAATGCACCCATGTAGGCGCTTCATGGGTTTTCGCCCTTACCGCCTCGATGTCAAACTGCGGCATCTGATACCCTTTTTCAGCCCACTGGGGTTCAATTCCGTTTTTGATGTCTAACAATTTCATGCCGAACCACTCCTTTTTTCAGTCTCTTATTTCCCGGCGTCCAGCTTCTCCAGCATATCCCAGACTCCCAGCATATACATAACCCCCAACGCCCTGTCATACAGCCCATAGCCGGGACGGACATTGCCGGGACCTTCCCCCCAGAGGTGACGCCCGTGGTCCGGCCGGATATATCCCTCAAAACCACAGTCATGATATGCCTTCAGGATATCCAATATCCCCGTATCCCCGTCGCAGTCCCGGTGGCTGGCCTCAGAAAAATCTCCGTTGGGAAAATGCTTCACATTGCGGATATGGGCAAATGCAATGCGGTCACAGTGCTTTCTGACGATATCCGCCACATGATTCTCCGGATTGGCGTTCAGGCTTCCGGAACAGAGCGTCAGGCAGCTGCAGGGATCGTCCACCATCTCCAGGAACCGGTCCACGGAAGCCCCGTCCACCAACAGCCTGGGCAGGCCGAAAATATCCCATGGCGGATCATCCATGTGAATCGCCATTTTGATATCGCACTCATGACATACCGGCATCAGCTGCTCCAGAAAATATTTCAGGTTCTCCCACAGCTTCTCCTTCGTCACCGGTTTATATGCCGCAAAGAGTTCGTCCAGCCTCGCCATACGCTCCGGCTCCCACCCCGGAAAGGTCAGCCCGTGCAGATTATTCAGAATATAATCCGCCATCTCCCTGGGATCGTCGTGAATCTTGCCCGCCTCATAGTACAGCGCCGTAGACCCGTCGCCCACCGGATGGAACAAATCCGTTCGTGTCCAGTCGAAAACCGGCATAAAATTATAGCAGATTACCTTAACCCCAAATTGGGAAAGGTTGCGGATGGTCCGGATATAGTTTTCAATATACCCATCTCTGGAGGGCAGACCGATCTTGATATCATCATGGACATTCACGGATTCCACCACGTCCATATTGAAACCATATGGTTCCAGCTGTCTCTGTACCTCCCTGATCTCCTCCACTTCCCAGACCTCCCCGGGCATCTTGTCATGCAGTGCCCAGACGATACCGGTCACCCCCGGAATCTGCTTAATGTCCGACAGCTTAATGCTGTCATTGCCTTCGCCGTACCAGCGAAAACCCATCTGCATTCCCATAAATTTCCGTCCCTCCCGCCTTCTTGTTGTATTTTTGTGCAAATCGCCGTGTAAGCGCTTACATCTCCTATTTTAATACATCACCACGTCTTTTGCAACCATTGTCTTAATCTTTTATGCTTCCGCCGGGTGTTTTCGTGATGCTGTTCAGTCTGGCATTCAGGCTCTGCGCAAACCCTTCCGGCATCATGGCCCCGGCCATCTCGCACATTTTCTCCGGCGTCATGGATTTCATCATATCCCACATTCCCTCCCCGGGAACAAGCTTCATATTTGTGGCAAGCTTCACAGCCTCAGATACCAGTTCCATGGCCCTGGGACACTCTGCGATCTCCTCCATGGTATCCCGGATGCTGTACCGCCCCTCCGGAAATTCCATGGGCGCCTTCAGGTTCAGGTCTCCCACCAGTTTGAACCAGTTGGCCACACCTTCTGCTCTCTCGTTCACCTCAGGCAGAACATAGACGGACGGTTCCTTCTCCACCTTCTCCAGGGTTATGCTGTCCTTCACCTCTCCCGCCACTGCCGTCACAAAATTAATCCCCTCCTCCAGGGCCGCCCGGAAGGAAAACACCCTGCCTCCGCTCTGCACTCCGGCCACCCTGCCGTTGATATACAGGGTTACCCCGGGCTGGTTGGAATAAACCCGGATCTCCGTGGTCTCACCTGCCCGCTGCGCGTAACGCCTGCCGCAGATATGAACCATGGGCTTTCTGCTCCAGTATGCCTGGCAGACATAGAAGCTGTCCTTTCTGGTCCTGCGGTCCATGGTCATCAGGCCCTTGTTGTTTCTGCCTGCCACACCGCCCTCGTTTCTGGCTGCGCAGCCGAAATCAAACATATTCCACACATGGCCCGACCAGATCCAGGGCCGCTCCTCCAGAACCTTTGCCATATGCTCATGGTACAATGCCTGATATTCCTCGCTGTAGTCCTTACAGGCAGGTTCCGGCCCGTGATAGGTGATGATTCCCTCGCATCCGTATTCGGCCAGGCCCAGGCAGATTTCCGGATGCATCCGGTGAAAGTGATCAAGCCAGGGTCCGTTATCCTCCATCTTTCCGCCGTACCAGCCGAAGTAATGATTATAGCTCTCCACATCCGTAATTCCATGCATGGGACTGTCCTCAGGCGTCATGGAAACATGGGCAATGGCAGTAAGTCTGGTTGGATCAAGCTCTTTGCACAGCCTGTTCAGCTCCCTGTGGTTCTCCACCAGCTTTTCCGAAATGCCGCCGATAAGGATCTCATTGGATATCCCCCAGAAACAGATACTTGGATGATTGTAATTCTGAATGATCAGCTCCTTCATCTGACTGATACAGTTTTCATGGGCAGCAGGATCAGGGTCCATGACACTGATAAAGGGAATCTCCGCCCATACGATAAAACCCAGTTCGTCACAGGCATCATAGAAATCCTGGGAATGCTGATAATGAGCCAGACGGATGGTATTTGCCCCCAGTTCCTTTATAAGCTCCGCATCCTCATAATGCTCCTCTTTGGTAAGCGCATTCCCTCTGTACAGCCGATCCTGGTGACGGCTCACTCCCCTCAGGGAAGTCCATGCGCCATTGATGCAGAATCCCCTCTCCGGATCGCAGGAAAAGCTCCTCACTCCCGCTTTTACCCTGACCTGGTCATAAGCCTCATTGCGCCGCTGCAGAACAGCCGTGACGGTATACAGATAAGGATTGTCCGGATCCCATCTCACCGCATCCGGCACATAAACCGTCACCCCGGTGCTGTCAGCAGGCCTTACGGCGGAGGCCGCTTCCCTGCCCTCTCCATCCAGAACCGAATACTGCACGGTAAAATTTTCGTCCGCGTTTCTCACCCAGGAAACCAGTTCAAATACCGCGCCTCCCTCCCAGGGCCTGGACGTCACCTGCAGGCCCGGGCCTCCATAATAATCCAGGTCAAAATGAGCTTCCGGCACACTGATCAGGTTCACGCCCCTGTAGAGTCCCCCGTAAAAGGTAAAATCCGCAGCCTGGGGATACACGCCGCTCTTTTTTTCATTGCTGCAGGCGATTGCCAGAAGATTCTCCCCCTCTTCTCTGCAAAGCTTTGTAATATCTGCCCGGAAGGCCGAATAACCTCCCTCATGGTACGCGGCCTTCCTGCCGTTGACATCTACTTCTGCCTGCTGCCCTGCCGCCAGAATCTCCAGATACACCCTTCCCCCGGGCAGGGGCTGCCGGGGTGTCTCAAAACACTTTGCATACCAGCACCTGCCCCGGTAATAGTCCCCGTTTCCGTCATGACCGTCCACTGCGTTCCAGGTGTGGGGCAGGTCCACCGCAGCCCACCCGGAGGGCAGTTCCTCAGGCACACCTGCATCCTCCCTGCAAAATCTCCAGTCCCGGTTCAGACAAATTACTTTCCGCATTCTGTTTTCCTCCGTTCCGTCTGTATATGACTTCCCTTCCAGTATGCCCGGCTGCACTGATATTATCAAATTTATTCACATTTCACATAGACTGCAGCTTCCTCAGAAAAAAGCTCCCTTCTGTAAATACGCCCATGGACCTCCATCACATCCCGGTCACTTTTCCCTGCAATTCCATAAACCAATACTGCATTGGTGAGAAAAGCTGCGAACCGTATTCCATTTAAAAATATATCTTTCCCGCCAGAGAGAAGATATATTTGTAATCCTATAAACTCATGAGGCCATTGGTGTAATGCAGCGAAAAACAGACATTCCTTCTGTCTGTATAAACAGAAAGCTGCACCAGACAGCAATCCCCTTCAGCCATCCCTCAAGGAGACTGTCCTCACGGGACCGCAGGCAGAAACACAGCAAAATCAGCGCCAACAACAAAATGATTACCATAGCAGCATCCTCTCAGAAACCAAAAATTTATCCTGCAGAAATACCTCCCGGAAACAGGCCCGACATAAAAGAGACGGCAGGGGATGGCCTGTCATCACCACCTGCCGCAGTTCTTCGAACATCTGTTCTTTTCATTTTTATTTAAAATACGACACACCCGACTCGAAAATAAGGCAATTCTGTTCCCCGTAAATATTCACCGCTACAGCCTCATCCCGCCTCTCGGAATGCGCCATCTTGCCAAAACATCTTCCGTCCGGAGAGGTAATGCCTTCTATGGCGGCATAGGAACCATTGATATTGTACTCCTCATCCATGGACACATTACCGTCCTGGTCACAATACTGTGTGGCTACCTGCCCATTGGCAAACAGCCTCCGGAGCCATTCCTCCGGAGCTACAAACCGCCCCTCCCCATGGGAAGCCGGATTGCAGTATACCCCGCCCAATGCCGCCTTCTGCAGCCAGGGAGACCGATTGGAAACCACCTTTGTATATACCATCTTGGAAATATGTCTGTTGATGGTATTAAAGGTCAGGGTAGGAGAATCTTCCTTCTGCCCGACAATCTCCCCATAAGGTACCAGGCCAAGCTTCACCAGCGCCTGGAAACCGTTACAAATGCCCAGGGCCAGACCATCTCTTTCCTCTAAAAGCTTTTTCACAGCTTCTTCCATCCTTGCATTCCGGAATGCCGTGGCAAAGAATTTCGCGCTTCCGTCCGGCTCATCCCCCGCAGAAAAGCCTCCGGGGAACATGATAATCTGAGCCTGCGCAATTGCTTTCTCGAATTCTTCCACGGAATCCCTGATATCCGTCGCGCTCAGGTTGCGGAACACCTTTGTGACCACATCTGCGCCCGCCCTCTCGAAAGCCCTGGTGCTGTCGTATTCACAGTTTGTCCCAGGGAACACGGGAATAAACACCGTGGGTCTGGCAACCTTATGCTTACATACATACACGCTGTCCGTCTGAAAACAGCTGCCTGCAACAGGTGTAGTCTCTTTCACCGCTTTGGTTGCATATACCTTTTCCAGCCTGGAAGTCCATGCCTCCAGTGCCTCTTCCATGGAAATACGCACTCCGCCGTACACAAATGCTGCTTCCCGCGAAACCGTGCCTACAACCTTATAGTCAATCTTCTTTTCCTCCAGCCCCCCAACCTGTTCCGCCGGAATCTCGGCCAGGATATCGCCCAGCCCGTTCCCGAACAGTTCGTTCTCCGTCAGCTCATTCTCCAGAATTACACCCATTTTATTACCGAAGGCCATCTTGGATACGGCAGCCGCCATTCCCTTTGCATCCAGTGCATAGGCCGACACCACAACGCCCGCCCTGGTCAGTTCATGAATGGCGCCGTACAGGGCTGCCACATCATCATATACAGGAATATCAAAATCATCCTTCTCTATCGAAAAACGAACCAGCTTATTGCCGGGAGCCTTCAATTCCGGAGTTATAATTTCGCCTGACTTCGCAATATCCACTGCAAAGGACACCAATGTAGGCGGCACGTCAATATCATTAAAAGTTCCCGACATGCTGTCCTTACCGCCGATGGAAGGAAGGCCGAATCCCACCTGGGCGTCATAAGCCCCCAGCAGTGCCGCAAAAGGCTGACTCCAGCGGGAGGGTTCGGAAGTCATCCGGCGGAAATACTCCTGGAAGGTAAACCGAATCTTGGAAAAGTCGCCGCCCGATGCCACAATTTTCGCCATGGACTCCACCACCGCATACACCGCACCATGATAGGGACTCCAGGAAGAAAGATACGGGTCGAATCCGTAGCTCATCATGGTAACGGTATCCGTCTTACCCCTGAGTACGGGAAGCTTCGCCACCATGGCCTGAGTCTCCGTCAGCTGATATTTTCCGCCGTAGGGCATCAGCACACTCCCGGCGCCGATGGAAGCGTCAAACATTTCCACCAGGCCCTTCTGCGAACATACGTTTAAATCATTCAAAAGCGTAAGCCAGGCCGCCCTGATATCTCCTTCCTCCAGTTTCTCTGCCACCTGAGGCACTGCCGGTTTCCGGAAATAATTCTCTTTCTCATCCGGTATATCCACCTTCACGGCAGTCTCCTGATGCGCACCGTTGGTATCCAGGAAAGCACGTTTCAAATCCACGATTCTCTTTCCTCTCCAGTTCAGCACCAGCCTGGGTTCTTCGGTAACCACCGCAACCTCCACTGCCTCCAGGTTCTCCTCGGCCGCATAGCGTAGAAAGGACTCTACGTCTCCGGGATCCACCACCACTGCCATACGCTCCTGGGACTCGGAGATGGCAAGTTCCGTGCCGTCCAAGCCGGCGTATTTCTTCGGCACCCTGTCCAGCTCCACCGTCAGGCCGTCTGCCAGTTCCCCAATGGCCACCGACACGCCGCCGGCTCCGAAGTCGTTGCACTTCTTAATCAGGCGGCTCACCTCTTCCCGCCGAAACAGCCTCTGAATCTTTCGTTCGGTAGGCGCATTTCCCTTCTGCACCTCCGCTCCGCATGTCTCTATGGACTGTTCCGTATGTACCTTGGAGGAACCCGTAGCTCCGCCGCAGCCGTCACGCCCGGTACGTCCGCCCAGAAGTATGATGACGTCTCCGGGATCCGAAGTCTCCCTGATGACATTCTTTCTGGGCGCTGCCCCCATAACGGCGCCGATTTCCATTCTTTTCGCCACATAGTTGGGATGGTAAATCTCCTTCACAAAGCCCGTGGCCAGGCCGATCTGATTTCCATAGGAAGAATAGCCTCCGGCAGCGCCGCGCACCAGCCTCTTTTGCGGCAG